>OMJG01000058.1_pt1 | contig 75359 bp, 61 predicted proteins | sample 1646431 | NCBI WGS metagenome assembly OMJG01 (sample SAMN03771674, study PRJEB25209) | food metagenome | isolation source: Cotija cheese | place: Mexico:Jalisco,Michoacan | collected 2011-12-12 | reverse complement strand
GCGCTTTGAGTTGGCACCTATTGGTTTGCAGAGAGTCGTTAACGAGATGACTCTGCATCCTCGACCCGCTTCTCTTCGGCAAGTAATCGCCGTCGAAACCGATCATCCCCTTATTCAGTTGTTAACCCGGCTGATCCGGAAACATGCGCACTAAAGCGCCTACATATCTTACAACACCTAGGGCCCGGAATCTATTCCCACCTATTGCCATGCAGTCGTCGAGCTACACCGTGCATGAGTGTTCGGTTAGGACGCGAGAGTTAGGTTCCGAACGTAACTCTCGCGACGGCAAGCAACTCTCCCGGCAAGCCGAACTCTCGCGCCGCGCCCTAGCCGCGTGCGCGCTTCCTAGCCGCGGACATAGCGCGCTCCGCCTCACGATCGGCCTCACGCCGCCGCAACGTTTCGCGCTTGTCCCACTCCTGCTTGCCCTGAGCCAGCCCGATCAGAACCTTGGCTCGCCCGCGTAGGAAGTACAGCTCGAGCGGCACGATCGTGTGGCCCTTGGCCTGGACCTTATCGCCCAGCCTACGGATCTCGTCTCGATGCAGCAGCAGCTTCCGCTTGCGAGTGGGAGCATGATTGGTCCACGTACCCATGGCGTAGACGGGGATATTGATCCCGTGAATCCACGCCTCGTCGTCACGATCGATCTCCACCCAGCCATCGATGAGCGACGCGCGGCCCATGCGCAGCGCCTTCACCTCGGTCCCGGTGAGCGCCAGCCCGGCCTCGTACGTATCGAGGATGTTGTAGTCATGACGCGCTTTTTTGTTGCGCGCAATGACCTGCTTGGCATCCGCCTCCGCCTTGGCTTTCTCGGCCGCGGACAGCTTGCCCGGTTTCTTCGCCATCAGTACACCTCCAATCCGTACGAACTGAAGATTCTACGCGGATTCCGCTTCGTTTCAAAGTAGGGCGACGACGACGTATCCTCGCCTAGCTCACCACTACCGCTGCGTGAAGGCCGGGTAGCTCATCGGGTTGACAACCGACCCGTCCTTCCAGAGTTCGAAGTGAACGTGGCAACCGGTCACCTGACCAGTCTGCCCGGTATAGCCGATTACCTGCCCTTGCTTAACGGACTGGCCCGCGGACACATTGAAGCTGGAAAGATGGTTCGTCACGGCCACATAGGAGGAGCCTCCCACCACACCAAGGTTGATGAAGATCTGGTTGCCGTGGGTGGAGTTACCGGGTGCTGGAACGGTCTTTGCAATGACACCATCGGCGGGGGCCACCTGGGCCTCGCCGCAGGAGGAGCGAAGGTCTACCCCGTTATGCATCCAGTAGCCACCAAACGGATACTCACGCATCCCGAACGGAGAGGTGACGTATAGCGGGGCTGGCACCGTTGGAATGAGCCAGTTGCCGCCGGAGTTGGTTGCCGGAGCAGCGTTGGACGATCCAGAAGATTTTGATTGAGACTGCTGCTGCTGTTGTTGCTGCTGTAGCTTAGCCTGCTCCTTCTTCTTCTTGTTCTCCGCGTCGATCTGGGCGATCTGAGCCGCCGTATCGTTGCGGTCAGTCTCAAGGCTCTCAAGGTTGGACTGGAAGGCATCCTTCTTGTTCTGAAGCTTGGCTTCCTTCTTCTCATAATCAGACTGAATTGCGAGAAGGTCCTCATGCTTGGACTCAGCAGCCTGCTGCTTCTCTTCCTTTTCAACAACTAGGGCATCCGCCTGCTCCTTGAGATCGGCGATCTGCTCCTCAACGTCAGTCTGGCGCGATTCACGCGTCGAATTCTGAGCCGTGGCTACCTCCGCGTCCGTCAGGCTGGTGCTCTGAGTGCGGGATAGTGCCTCCCATACCTGATAAGAATTCAGGAAGTCTTCGGAAGAGCTTGCCCCAACCAGTAGATCCATCGTGGACGGCATGGTGTCCCCGCGGTATTGAGCACGAGCGATCTCACCGAGGCTGTTCTGGCTGGACTCGATGTTCGCCTCGCCCTGTGTGATTTCTTCCTTAATGGAATCGAGTTCCCCTTGGGCTGCATCGAGCTGGCCGGCCACAATCTGCTGATCACGTTCGGCTTCGGCCAGCTGATCCTCAGCATCCTTGAGCTTCTGCTGCGCAACTGAAACCTTGGACTTGGTTTCCTCCAAATCCAGATAGACGGCCTGCAGATCGGTGTCTACCCCCTCAAGAGAGGACTTCGTGGACTCAATCTGCTTCTCTTGCTCCTTCTGCTTCTCCACGAGATCATCGCGATCACTGGCGTATGCAGCGGGCCCAACGGGCGTCACAACTCCTGCGAAGCCCGTCAGGGCTATCGCGAACGCTGCGATAGCTCCCAGATGCTTCTTCCGGTTCATTCCGAGTCCCTTCTGATTAGACCTTCGCGTAACGACGCAGCGTTATCCAAGAGGCAATACCGGCAACCACCATGGCACCCAGCACGAGGAACGGAGAAAGCCTCCACACGTCTCCGGTATTGACAATTTGCATCCACGACATTGAGGTTCCAAGCCAATCGGTGATGAAGTACTTCACCGTGACCCACAAGCCCCCTACTGCCAGAATTGAACCGGTCAGTGCGGCGATGATTCCCTCTAGGATGAACGGAAGCTCAATGAAGAAATTCGAGGCGCCAACGTAGCGCATGATCTCGGTTTCGTCCCTGCGGGACATGGCCGAAAGTCGAATTGTGGTGGGCATGAGCATCAGGGCGGTCACAATCATCACGCCAGCGAGCACGCCAGCGATAATTGTGAAGCGGTTGAGCATATCGAACAGTGGCTCTAGCTGAGCTCGCTGATCCTTCGCCTCCAGAACGCCGGGGCGCCCATCAAGGGACTCCGCTACGATCTGGTACTTCTCCGGATCGGACAGCTTGATTCGGAAGGAGGATTCCATCTGATCCTCGGACAGGGAATCAACCCATGCCGTTCCTTCCATCTGTTGCTTGAAGTTCTCTAGCGCCTCAGCCTTGGTTTCGAAATGGACGGTGTCAATGTACTGGGAAATCTCATCTGTTTCGAGGAATTCCTCAATATCGGCAACCTGTTCGTCCGTTGCCTCACCGCTGGCACACTGCGGGGCCGTTGAGTTCGACGGGCACATGAAGACTGAGACTTCTACCTTGTCATACCAATCGCCCTTGAGATTGGAGACCTGAGTCTGTAGCAACGATGCAGCCCCGATGAAAAGGAGCGAAACAAACGTCACCAGCGTGACCGAGGCGGCCATGGCCTTATTGGTCCACAGTCCCCTGAACGTCTGAGAAAGGATAAACCGGAAACGCATTAGCGCTGATCACCTCCGTAAACGCCGCGAGATTGATCGCGGACGATAATCCCTTCCTTCAGCTCCACGACGCGCTTGCGCATCTGGTTCACGATCGACTGATCGTGTGTAGCCATCACAACGGTGGTTCCCGTGCGATTGATTCGATCGAGCAGCCTCATGATGGACAGGCCGGTTTCGCCGTCGAGGTTTCCCGTGGGCTCGTCCGCCAGAAGGATCTGCGGCCGGTTTACCATGGCGCGGGCAATGCCCACACGCTGGCGTTCACCACCGGATAGCTCCGTCATCTGGCGGCGTTCCTTGCCGTCTAAGCCCACCATCTTGAGAACCTCAGGCACCTCGGTCTTGATCTGATGGCGAGGGGCTCCAATAACCTGAAGCGCTAACGCGACGTTATCGTATACGTTCTTATCTGAAAGCAAGCGGAAATCCTGGAACACCGCGCCGATCTTCCGGCGCATGAGTGGCACGCGACGGGCCGAAACAGTGGACAGATCTTTCCCGAGCACGTGGACGTGCCCGGATGTGGGACGCTCCTGCGCCAAGATGAGCGAAAGCATCGTGGACTTACCGGACCCGGAGGGCCCTACCAAGAACACAAACTCGCCCCGATCTACCTCGAGGCTCACTTGATCGAGTGCGGGGTGAGCACCCTTCTGGTACACCTTGGTGACATCGTCGAATCGGATCATATGTTTCATAGCCAAACGTCGTGGGCACGGTCGCTCTGAGCATACGTGGTTGACCCATATGGTTCAGCGCGGCGCGCCGTGATCAAAACGTTATCTATTTGACTAATGAGATCCGAATGGCCCACTAACTAATCGTTGGAGTTGGCCTTCTCGCCCGTCGCGCGCCAGCGAATTCCGGCATCGATAAAGCCGTCAATATCACCATCGAACACCGAGTCCGGGTTGCCCGCTTCGAAACCAGTTCGCAGATCCTTCACCATCTGGTACGGCTGAAGCACGTAGGAACGCATCTGATCGCCCCACGACGCCTTGATATCCCCCGCCAATTCTTTCTTCTCCTTCGCTTCCTCCTGCTGTTTGATGAGCAGAAGGCGCGATTGGAGCACTCGCATGGCGGCGGCACGGTTTTGAATCTGGGACTTCTCATCCTGCATGGACACTACGAGCCCCGTGGGGATGTGGGTGATTCGGACTGCGGAATCCGTGGTGTTCACAGACTGGCCGCCGGGTCCAGACGAACGATACACATCCACGCGTATATCGGCTTCCGGTACATCGATGTGATCAGTCTTCTCGATGAGAGGGATAACCTCTACCGCTGCAAACGATGTTTGGCGGCGGCCCTGGTTATCGAATGGGGAGATCCGGACTAGGCGATGCGTTCCGGCCTCCACTGACAAGGTTCCGTATGCGTATGGCGCGTGAATCTCCAGCGTTGTGGACTTGATACCGGCTTCTTCCGCGTAGGAGGTGTTGAGCACTTTTGTGGAATAACCCTGACGCTCGGCCCAGCGCACATACATGCGCTGGAGCATCTGGGCGAAGTCCGCGGCGTCCACGCCACCCGCCCCGGACCGTATGGTCATAACGGCATCGCGTTCGTCATACTTACCTGAAAGCAGCGTGCGAATCTGGAGATCGTCTAGATCTCGTGAGGTCCGTTCCATGTCCTTGTCCAGATCGGCATAGAGTTCGCCAGCGAGCTCGGGATCGGCTTCAGATTCCTCTTCCGCCATTTCCAACATCGCTTCCAGATCATCTAAGCGTCCCTCAAGAGCGAGAACGCGATCTAGTTCGGACTGAACATGGGAGAGCTCCGAGGTAACCTCCTGCGCCTTGTCGGGATCATCCCATAGATCGGGTGCCGATGATTGCTCTGTTAAGCGCGCAATTGTTGCCTTGAGACCTTCGGGATCAGTTACCATCCAAATCTGATGGAATGTTTTCCGTAGGGCGTCGATTTCTGCTCGGTATTCAGTGGCCACAGGCCTAGATTACCGCATAGGTTCTACCGTTCACGCAGGATCGCGTAGCTGGTGGATTCAATCCTGACATTCTTGAACGGCATACCCTCGGGCACAAAGGCCAACGGGACGCTTCGGGAGAGAGTCACCACAACCATTCCATTGCGCACACCTGTCGGATCCCCAATCCGAGTATCGCCGGACGTCAGCCTCTGGGCAGTGACCACCACGTCACGCCCGTCAGGAAGGTAGTGCTGGGCGCCCGCGTAATAGAGTTCATCATTCAGATCATCCGCTACCGTGAGCGCTATCGAATCAGCCTGTGCCACGAGTTCACGCCGTTCGAGGGCAACGATAGATAAGGCGACGCTGCCGGCAAGCAGCACGCACACAAACGCCCAAATCCCGATGCCCAGAATGAGCATGTTTCCCCGTTCGCCTTTCATTTCAGTCCCTGATTGCTCGGAATTCGTCCACGGGCATCGTCGCCTCACGGGACATCCGGATGGGTGAAAGATAGGGCACAGAGATATCTGCCTCCACCCTGACAGACACCGTAGCGCCCGGGCTTAGGCAGGGATCTTCCGAGCAGGAGATGGTGAGGAAAGCTCCCGAATCGATGCCACGGGATTCGAGTGCCTGATCCGCGAAGCTCTGCGCCCGAACCCACGCCTCAGCCACGGTGTCGGACCGAGCAAACGCCCTGGCAGAATCACGCGCCGCAGCCGTGAGCGCCGATTGGCCAAGGAGCAGCGCGGAGGCCACAACAAGTGCGATGACCGCCGGCACCACCAGTATCCCCATGACACCAACGAACTCGACGATGGCGTTACCTTCCTCGCCTTTCGCGACACCATTCGACTTGGCGTTGCTTGGCTCAGTGCTATTCGATCGGGGCATCGGCCGCCACCTCAATCGTGCCTGCCCACCCGACCATGGGTAGTGGCGCAGCGACCTCCACACGGATTACAGCCGCGCCGCCCGTCTCCACCTCGGTTGCTCGCACATCATCGGCGTATTCGGACGGAAGGGCTCCCACGATGAGCTCCCGGGTGCGCTCCTCCGCCAGCTGTGTGCCGGCGCCCGCGAGGGAACCCGCACGAGCACCCTCCGCAGCGCTATCGAGGAGGATCATGCGGGCGTGCAGACTCATGGCCAATCCCAACAGCGCCAGCATCACCAGCAGAACCAACGGCAACACCATGACAAAACCCACCAGCGCTTGGCCGAGTTCGTTGCGAGGGAGGCGGCTTCGTCGTCGTCGCCAATTCTCCAACAACGGGGTACTCAGATACTGGTAATTCTGCTAATTGCCGTGTTAAACACGTCAACGAGGGCAGGGCCCGCAACGGCCCAGATGGCGATCACGAGGCCGGCAGTCATGAGGGTGACCAGAACCCAACCGGGGACGTCGCCACGCTCGGAATCGCCCGGTGGGTCAGCCCGGTTCAGGAGGGACCGAAGGAGGGTGGATATCTTCATGGTGGTGTCCTTTCTTAGGTCATGAACGTCAGGGCGCGCAGGCCCGGGTAGAGCGTGAAGAGCACGGTTATGGGCAGGATGAGGAAAACCACGGGGATCATCATGGTGATTTCACGCTTTCCACCGATCTCTAGGAGTTCGCGGCGTGCCTGATCGCGGGCGTCTTGTACTTGGGAAGCCAGTACCTCTGAAATCGGTGTACCACGACGGCTCGCAGTAACCAGAGCATCGCAGAAGCGAGCAACTTGGCCCGATCCCGATCGCGCTCCCATAGCCGTCAGTGCGTCCTCCAGAGTGGCCCCGGCACGTACCTCACTGAGCATGCGATTGATCTCTTCCGCGAGTTCACCGCTGCCAATGACGCTAATGCGTTCTAGAGCTGAGCGCATGGGCTCGCCGGCCGAGACGGCCAACGCCATGAGTTCGGCAGCGTCTGGAAGCTGGGCGGTGAGCGCCTGCGAATGCCTGTTTGCTCGGCGGGTGAGCTGAGAATCGGCCGCCATTGCGCCCGCGAGGCCGCCACCGAACGCGAGTAGTGCCGCGAGAAGGAGATTTCCCGAACGCGTGAGCAGCGCAAAGGCGCAGAGGAGGCCCACGGCAAATCCCGCCCCCGCCCACTGCAACTGCGTGAGACGGAAAATGCGGAGGTTGCCCGCGCCCAGCGTGGCGATGCGCCGCTCCACTGACGCGGACGTTGACCCCACCCGCTCCAAGGCCGCCACCGCAAGCTTTTGGACCCGGGCCAGTGGGAGAAAGTGCCTGCGCCTCCATCCGTGCTGGCGGTATGGCATAACCCGTTGTTCCAAGCTTGGACGCGGAGAAACGAGCGCCGTCACGATAAGGACCACGCCGAATCCAGCAAGCAATCCGATGATCATTCAGCCCTCCCAACGAATACACGCGGCTCCTCGGGGAGCCTTCCAAGGCGCACCATGAGGGCGTAAGCAAGGAGAGTAAGTAGGAAGCCTCCCACGAGGATCGCCGTGCCCGTGGGCGTGGCGAATGCTTCAATGGTTCCTGGGCGAGATGCCAGCAGGACAAGGACAATCCATGGGGCAACAGCCGCCACTCGCGCGCCGTTAACGGACCAAGATTGGCGTGCTAGCAGCTCTCCCCGATCACGGTTTTCCGCTCGAAGGTTACGAGCGAGGGCTTGGAGCACGTTGGCCAGATCGTAGCCGCCGAGCGCGCTTGCCAGCCGCATGGCCTCGGCAACACGGTCCGCCACCGGATCCGCCAAGCTCTCTTTGAGCCCGTTCAAACTGGCGTCTAAACTCCCCGTGGCCTGCATCTGGACCGCGAATCCGGCGAATGCCGGGCGTAGGGCGAGCGGGCCGCGGCTACCGAGCGAACTCAGTGCCTCGGAGATTCCAAGGCCTGCGCGCAGTGCGGAGACCATATCGTCGAGCGCATCTGGCCACGCGGCGGCTCGCTCAGCTCGCAACTTACGCCTTCGGGACTGTTGCACCACGTTCGGTAGGCAGGCACTGGTTAATGCCACGCATGCCGCCAGCCAACCGTTGCGAAGAAGGAGGTATGCAAGTGCACCTCCGAGTGCACCTGCGAGCAATGCGAGACCGAATTCTGAGCGGCGGGCGTTGAGACGGCGCGCCCACGATGGAGGCGCGGCCGCGCGTGGCTCTCCCGTTGTAGCCACCAGACACATAACGAACCCGAGGCCGCACATCGTTCCCAGGATCAGGCCCATGATGAACCCAGAAGCTGTTGGACATCAATGCCGGCCCGGACGAACCGGTCCCGCTGAGGAATATCGCCACCCGAGCGGGTGAGCTCGCCACCAGACCTAGTGGAGAAGATGGAGGCAACTTCCACGCGCGAGGCCTCGACCCTCCCGGTGACGCTAGCAATCTCGGTGACGCGGCGCTTGCCGTGGTGATCGCGCTCCACGTGCACCACCAGATCGATGGCGCTGGCAACGGTTGGAACCACAAACTGCGAGGTGACATTTTCGCCCGCCAAGAGCGGCAGGGTACACAGCTTCATCACGGCCTCGCGGGCTGTGTTGGCGTGGATGGTGCAGGCGCCGGGGATACCGGCGTTAAGTGCCACCAGCATGTCAAACGCCTCAGCTGCGCGTACCTCACCGATGATAATTCGCTCCGGTCGCATTCGCAGGGCTTCACGGACTAGGCGGCGCAATGTCACTTCGCCGCGGCCCTCGATGTTGGGAGGGCGCGTCTGCATAGCTACCACATCACGGTGCTCAAGGTTGAGCTCAAAGACTTCCTCGGCGCTCACGATACGTTCAGTGGCAGGAACTGCGCCTAGGAGGGCACGTAGCAGAGTAGTCTTGCCCGCCTGCGTTGCTCCCGAGACGAGGATGTTCAACCCTACGCGGGTGGCGGCCTCAAGGAACGTGGCAGCCTGAGGTGGCATCATACCGGCACCCACCAGCTCGGCGAGCGTGCGGGCCCGCAGCACATACTTGCGAATGTTGACTGCCCAGTGCTTGCGCGTAATGTCAGGGATAACCACGTGCAGGCGCTCCCCTCCAGCCAACGCAGCATCGACAAACGGATGAGACAGATCGAGCCGACGGCCAGAGGACCTGAGCATCTTCTCCACGAGGTCCCGGATCTGGGCGTCGCTGAGAACGATGGTGGTGAGCTCGCTTCGTCCCGCCCGCGAGACGAATACCTTGGCCGGCTCATCCACCCAGATTTCTTCAACCGTTGGATCATCCAGCAACGGTTGAAGAGGGCCATACCCGCCGATCGCGTCACGAAGTTCGTGTTTGAGCGGTTCCACTGCGGTGATCGGTTCGGCCCGGCCCGCGACCGACTGGCCCTCATATTCCGTAATCGCCTGCCCAATCAGGCTCTCAAGCGCAGCTGCATCGGTTTGAGGGTCAATTCCTCGTTGGCGCACCAGATGCCGCACAACGCTTTCGATGCTCTCGCGCGCTTGAGACTGTACCGCCATCGGAATGTCCTTTCCTCACGCACACCATAGAGAAGGTAGCCAATAGCTTGCAGAGCGCACCCACAGGCTGTGGATAACTCGGTCAAATTGAGACGTTCGGGCACGTACGCTCGCCAACACTGGGCTTGACCACGTATGTTGAGAGCGTGAAGATTTCGCCGCTATACCTCGCAGGACTCGCAGTAGATGCCATCGACGGCCTCAGCGCCGTGGGAGTTCGCCCGCCGTATGTTGAGACTGATGATTTCGTGACAGGCGGCGTGCTCGATTCCAAGGGACGTCATTGGATCGTCAAGGCTCCCATGAATACTACAGCTGCAACCTCCCTCGAAGCCGAGGCAGCGATCGCGCCTCTGCTGCTAGAAGCGCTGCGCCAAGGAGAGCTTCCGTTCGACATCATGCGGCCGGCAGGCTTCGCCAACGTGGCCGCCGGCGGCCGCGCAATCGTCTACCCCGAACCAATCGGGACGCCCGGGGACTTCGAGACCATGACGTCCACCGGGGCTCGCGAAGTTGGCCGGGCCATCGCCTCCATCCACATGCTTCCAACCGAAACGATCGATCACGCCGGGCTCCCCCACTATGCCGCTGAAGAGTTCCGGGTTCGCCAGCTCGCCGAACTTCACGATGCTGATCAAACACGTGCCATCCCCTCTTTGCTCCGCAGACGTTGGGAGGACGCCCTAGAGGACACTGAGCTGTGGGAGTTTGAGCCCGCCGTGCTGCATGGCGATATCGATTCGGAGAACTTCCTGTGGTCGGGTGGCACAATCACAGCGGTACTTGGGTTTGGCGGGGCACACGTGGGCGATCCCGCCGTTGATTTCGCTCCGCTGCTCGCCCTTCCCGATCCGATTTTTGACGCAATCCTCGATTCCTATGAGAACACCCGAGGCGTCAGCGTGGATGAGAGCACTCAGACCCGGGCAATCCTTCTGTCCGAACTGAGTATCGCCAAGTGGCTGCTATACGGGATTCGTACGGAGAACGACGACGTCCAGCACGAGGCCCGCAACATGCTAACGGACCTCGCGGCCGATGTTGAATCGGACCCATCCTCCCAGCCCGAGCCAACGTGGGATGTTGACCCGAGCTAAGAGACACTAGTTCAGTGCCGCGGCGATCCGTTCCGTGATCTCCTCCTCGGTCAGTTCGCCGGCCTGAAGCTCGCGACGTGATTCAGGTTCGCCCAAATAGACGAAACAGGCACCGATCTGATCGAGCGGGACTTTGTGCGCCCGAGACCATGCCAGACGGTAGAGGGCCAGCTGCAGCTCACGTGACGGCAGGTCCTTGTTGCGCGGCCGACGGCCCGTTTTCCAATCCACGATGGTGATCGGATGGGCACCAGGCTTGGCCGAGGTATCCAAAACCGCATCGATGGTGCATCGGATGATTCGATCCGCCACCACGATCTCGAGCGACTGCTCAATAGCCAACGGCGCGCAACCCGCCCATGGGGAAGCGAGGAAGGCGTCATAGAGCTGGCCCTCGCGCGAGGAATCCATATCAAGGTCGCTTGCGGGCAACTCCATCAGAGAATCTATATCGAGAGTGGCGGGTTCCGTGAAGTGGTGCGCAATCTGCGCATGCATGTTGGTTCCCAGCCTGGCCGCACCCGAAGGCTTCGATGGAATTGGCCTGCGCTGATTGGCGAGGAACGCCTCGCTATCCTCAGACAAATGCACCATATCGGTAGCCGTGTAGTAGGGCCGGGCCAGCGTGGTGGCGCGAGTATCCCGGCGCTCGGCCAGCAGCACATCCGCTTGCCACTGCCACTCCTTCAGATCGGCGTCGGTTGCCAACGGAGCAAGGGAATCGAGCTTGCGCTGGATACTCTGTGGCCAGTGCAGCAGATCGGGCATTTCCGCGTAGTGCGGAACAGGCGCGAGCTTCGGCGGATAGACAGCATCTTCGCCCAAGCGCTCGACGAGCCAGTCAACTTCCGCCTGCTCTCCAACTTGCTCGATGAGCTCAGAGGGCCAGTCCGGGCCGGCGAGTTCGGCAAAGGGGGTCACATCAGTTTTCTTACGAATATCAGTGAGGTACGTGGACCTCTTGAGGAGCTGGACCGTCACGGGATCTTCACTCACCACGTTCTGGCCACGTCCCTTCGTCCGTGGTTCGGCCTTCTCCGGAGATTTCAGACCATATCCGGCTAGGAGAAGCTCTGCCCGGGGCCGCGTGAACGCCACGTATGCTAGGCGGCGTTGCTCTTGACTCTCGTATTCGGGCAGCGCAATCTTCTTGAACTCATATATCCCTTGGGCAGCTTCAGCCCTATCCTCGCACTGTGCCGGATCGAACTGTGGGAGGTACTTGTAGTCGGCCCGCAGAGGATAGGGGAACGTTTCACTCTGAGTGGGCCACGACTTGACGCGGGATTCGATGTCCGAGAACTCCCCCTCTACCAGCTCCGGAATTGCAACGAGATCGCGCCATTCCAGCCCCTTGGCGGCATGGATCGTCATGATCTGGACAACCCCTGGGCGCACCTCGATATCCTCATCGAGCCGAGCACTCTCGATACCCGCCTCGTCCTCTCCCCCGTGCTCCTTTTCGTCGCTCGTTTCCATCCACTCGAGGAAGTCCGCCAGCGAAGAACCCGGGTGCTCACGCTGGTACGAACCACCGAGTGCAATGAAGGAGTTGATGGAAGTACGGACTCTCTGCCCGCCGCTAGCCCGTGTTGCCGCAGCTAAATCTAAACCCAATGCCTGAGAAACGAAGGCGATCAAATCGGACAAATCCGAGTGGATCGCACCGCGAATGGACTGAAGCACCCCGGATAGAAGCTCAAGCTGGGCCCTACCCGCTTCGGAAAACGCCTCACCCCTGTAGCTTGTCCAATCTAGGCTCGGAAGATAGGTGAGCGCTTCGATAAGCGTTCCTTCTCCGCGTGGGTTGAGGGATGCTCCACTAGTTTCACCATCACCTCCGGCTTGACCAGTTCCATTCGATTCCTTTCCCGGGTGGATACTCCGCAACTGATGGGCGGCATACTCCTGAGCCCACGCGCTCAGCGCGCGCAGGTCCGAAGCACCGATACCCACGTAGGTCAGCAACCTCATGAGGCGATCGTTTCGGCCCGGAGTTGCAACTGCCGCAAGCGCTGCGCGGATCGTCAAGATTTCGGGGCGCTGCAGCAAGCTTTCGCCGCCAACGATCTCATAGGGGACACCCACCTCGTTCAAGGCTTCTACTATCGTCTCGATGTACTTGCGCTTGCGGCACAGCACGGCAATTTCTGCACCGCCGTCCTTGTCCGCCATGGCAGCCATGACGTCCTTGATGCGCCAGGCTATCGCACGGTAGGAATCCTCCCGCAGAACGGTCCGGATTTCGGTGACCTTTCCCGGCCCCGCTTTCTTACGGGCCTCCAGTTTCTTCACGGGCAAGGCGGTGTCCTCGATGCCCAGAGCAACGGCGTTGGCGGCGTCCAAGATCGCGCAATCGTTCCTGAAGGATGTGGAGAGCGTGAGCTCTTCCAGCCCGCCCATATGGCGCCGGAACTGAACGGCGAAATCTGCGAGTGCGCTCGCGCTTGCCCCGCGCCAGCCATAGATCGCTTGGTACGGATCTCCCACTGCACAAACGGAGCGCCACGCGCCCATCTTGCTCCCAAGGGCCTTAACCAAGAGGTCCGCCTGATTGATCGAGGTGTCTTGGTATTCGTCAAGTAAAACTAGCCGGTAACGCCCGGCCAGCTCTTCGCCGAGTGCGGGATGCTCCCCCAAGACGGCGGCTGCAGTTGCCACCTGATCTGCAAACTCCACCACACCGAGCTGCTTCTTCCGCTCGAGGTACACGTCCACAATATCGAGCATTTGGCGGCGCCTTTGCAGAGCGGGCAGACCCTTCTTACGCAGAGTGTTCCACTCCGTGGTGAGGCTGACACCGTCTTGCTTGCCCAGCTTGACGCCCTTACCCTCTTCCTCCAGACGGTTCAGCGCATCAATCTCCCGAGCCAGGAATTCGCGGGCCTCATCCGTGGTCAGTTGATTATCGATCAGGGAAGAGGCGAGAGAAAGAGAGTAGGAGATGATGGTGGACTGCGCACTTTCTCGCAGCACCTCATCCTCTTCACGAGTTGGCCAGGCCCCTACGATCTCCTCCATGAGCTGCCAGCGCTCCGCATCGGTAATGAGCCGGGCACCGGGATCCTTGCGAACGAGCATGCCGTAGCTCGCAGCAATATCGGCAGCAAACGAGTTGTATGTTGAGATGTTGGGCCGGTCCATTCGCTCGCGCAGCGCGGAGAGTCCCTCACCTTGGCTCGTGAGGAAACCACCCTTACTCAAACGCATAAGCGCCTGATCAACTCGCTGGGCGAGCTCACCCGCGGCCTTGCGAGTAAACGTGAGGCCGAGGACCTCACCCGGCCGAACCGTGCCTGTGCCTATCTGGTAGGCAATCCGGTTGGCCATCGTGGCGGTTTTTCCCGATCCAGCCCCAGCCACCACCAAGATCGCAGGCGAATTCGAAGTGATAACCTCGCGCTGCTCCGGCGTGGGAAGGAAATCCGGGTTCAGGCACGTCATGATCGATTCGTAGTTAGTCATGAGAACATCCTTCCCTCGGGCTTGGCTGGGCAAACTGATCGGAACGAGCACCTTTCGCATGGGCCCGTGTCCGTATTAGCGGCGAAGGCATCCGATCGGAGAATGGCCGCCGCCTCACGTATCCGTTCCTCGGCCCGCATGCTGCCTTCCTCTGTGAGCGGCTTTTGGCTGCGCACGGTGGGATCGCCCTTAGCCTTCGGCGCGCCAAGATAGACAAGTTCAGCTCCCTCGCTCTTGTTGTAGAGCCGGTTGAGGATGAATTGATAGAGCTGGAGCTGAATATTGTCCTCAGAATCCGCCTCTGTCAGCACATTCTTGCCTGTCTTGAAATCGGCAACCTTCGCGCCGTCATCCGTAAAAGTGACCCGGTCCAGGGAAGCATTGAGCCGCGCAGTCTCATCCAACTCAACACGCTCGCGTCGCTCGGTTTTCACCGGTTCAGGATGGTCCTTGACATAGACAGCCAGAGTCTCCACCATCGTACGGGCGCGGTTGTAGCGTTGGAGGGCCGCAAAACTCTCCGTAGGGTCCTCAAATTCCGCCTGCCACCGAGAATCCATGAGCTCGATATACTCGCTGAGCGTTCCATGCGGCAGCTCTTCCGCTATCGCATGGATGAATGTGCCCAGGTTGGCGGCTTCATGCCCATCGGCACTATCCGCTCCAACTCCCTGTAAGAATCCCTGAAGGGGACACGCCAAGAGGCTCTCCACGCGCGAGGGCGAAACCGAACTGATCCCCGTGGCCTCTCCCCCAGTCCTCGCGGCCACCTGATCGAGCCACATGCCCGGCTGAGCCTCGGCAACGCCACCTTCGCGGAGCTGAGAGAGGACATCCGCCGCACCTTCGGCCTCAGCCCCTCCCGCCGCGCGGCGAAGTTGGCCCACGAGCCCCGGCATATCCAAATCCGCGTGCTGAGCGCGTGGACCCAGCAGGAGGCGGGATGGCTCCTCTTCTGCACCGTCAGCGTCCTCCTCCTTAACGAATCCCATAGCATCGAAGAACCGCGACGGGACGGACTCATCGCTCTGAACACACGTGAGTATGAGGCGCCGCCGTGCACGGCCAAGGCAGTGGTAAAGCTGACGGAGCTCATCATCGAGGGTCTCCTCAACGTCTTGGAATCGTTGCTCGCTCTCTGAAAGCCCTGGAACAAGACGCCCGGTTGCGATCTGTGTGAGCCGAGCCGTGTGCGTGTAACTATCACGCACACGCATATTGGGCCACACTCCATCTTGAAGGCCGGCGATCACCACAACATCCCATTCGCGCCCCTGCGATGCGGACGGAGTAGTGAGCGTAACTGCCTCCTGCCCAGACCCAAGACGCGCAATCGAATCCTCTGGGAGCTGCTGGCTGGTCACTTCATCGATCAGTTCCCGAATCTGCACAGTGGGCTCGCGATCCGCCATGCGCTGAGCAACGCGGAACAACTGGATCACCGAGTCCAGCGCAACATCCGCCCAGTCCCCGGCAAGGCCACCGGCTAGAGCCTGCGCCCGCCACTGTTCGGCCTTCCCGCTGGCTTCCCAACCTGCCCACAGAACGTCTTCAGCCAGCCAGTTGTTTTTGCTAGCCGATTGGCGCACCGCATCAAAGATCTTGGCGGCCCGGATCAGCGCATCGGCTCCCGCAGGTGCGTGTTCTCTGACCGCTTCAGGCCCTTCCAGCACCAGCGACAGCAATTCATCCTCACTGCGCTCGCCTCCTCGCACCACTTCGTAACCACGCATCGCCCTGCTACTGCGCCGCAGTTCCAACGGATCGATCCCCACAACGCACGAGGTGAGAACGTCTGCCAAATCCTGCCCCTCCCCGATCTTGAGGCTGAGACGGATCACGTCGAGGAGGCTGGCAACGGCCGGATGCTCGTGGAGCGGCCTATCCGAACCGATTTGTTCCACGGGTATGGATTTGCGGATGAGCGAGCCACGCAGGGCTGCGTGATCCGCTCGCGAGCGCGTCACCACCGCCATCTGTGAGTACGGAACGCCCTCTTTAATATGGAAAAGCCGCAGATCTCTCGCGATTGCGGAGATCTCTTCCTCGCGGTGTACGTAGCGGCGCGCCGAGACCGCACCGTCCCCATCCGCGCCCTGGGGCAAGCGATGGCCCACCATCGATCCGCCCACTCGGATCCGCTGGACCAGCTGATCGCTGACGCGCCCGATGGCGCTTCCGCCTCGGTACCGCTGGTGCAAATAGACTGGCGTAGCGCCAAAACCGGCCGGATCCGTGATGTCCCCTGGCAGGCTAGCCACCCCGCCCCTGAATCCCTGAACGGCCGCATCGGGATCACCAGCCACCACGATCGAGGCTCCGTCCGCTGCGAGTTCCGCTAGCAGTGCCAAGATGGAGCGCGGCGCGTTCTCAATATCGTCTACAACCACCCAGTCCCAGCGGGGCCGCGGCGTGCCAAGCCCATCGTTGCCCGGCGAGGCGGCCACGTTGGCTTCCCAGCCAGCAATCATGCTGGCAGCCGTCCCAATAAGTTGGGCGTGATCAAGCAGATCCGAGGTATCCTCCGGGCCCCCGAAAGCCGAGCGCGCCTCCGTCAGATCCTCATATTTGGACATAATCTGCGCACCGGCGTGCCACATTGGTTCCTCGTAAGTGCGTGCCAGTTCGTCCAGATCCTTGGGCGAATATCCAAGTTCGGACGCCCTCGTGATCAAGTTGCGGATCTCCGAGCGAAAGCTCGGCATGTTGGCCACCTCGTCTGTCACGAAGGACGGAAATGCGATGTCCGGGGAGGCTGCGAGAATCTCCCCAAGAATCGAATCCTCGTCGGGCCCCGAGATGAGCTCCGGGTCCCCACGGCCCACCGCCTGAGCATAGGACTGGACCAGCGCGTAGCAAAAGGCCGTGAGGGTTTGAACTCGGACGGTTTCGGGCAGCCCGCCAAGTTGCCTCGAGATCTGATTGCGCAGCAACGTTGCCGAGCGCCGATCCTGAGTGAGAACCGCAATCTTGGGTGGGCGGCCCGCACGCTCCACTTCACGCTGGATGAGGTAGCTCAACACGAGTGTTTTTCCCGAGCCGGGAGCCCCAACAATGCTCAACCGGCACGGAGCAACGGCAGCCTCAAGCGCGTCAATTTGCGATTCGTCAAGTTCTATCGTGTCCACGATGAAACTCTATCGCGGGCCTCCACCACATTTCCGTACATCCGATCGTCGAGCAAATGAAGGGTGGGAGAAGAATTCGTCGTCGTCGTTAAAAGCCCTTACAGCATTCGGCCATCAATGAACAGGTAAGGCTCCACTCAGTCTGGACTGGGTGCGGACGCTAAGCTAGGGGCAGTTACTTATCCCACGAGGGAGGATCTTATGGAAATCAACATCGGAGTTCGTCAGGCACCGCGCGAACTCAACCTCGATATCGATATCACCACTGAAGAGCTGGATAAGCTCGTAAATGCCGCCCTAGAAAACGGCTCGCCGCTGCGGCTCTCGGATTCTTCCGGGCGCTCGGTGGTTGTCCCAGCAGATGCGATCGGCTACGTCGAGGTAGCCTCTGCCCACACCCGCCGCGTGGGCTTTGGATTAGTCCCCGAATAAGCCGCCAGAGTGTGAGACCCAACGCCCCGCAAGCACCTTGTGGGGCGTTGGTCTTAGTATGGAGATAAGAGCTGCCCGGTCGTCTCGATTCAAATTGGCATTTGCGATCGGCTGCGCCGCGCGTACCGTACGCGCCAAAAGAAAAGGATGACTGAATGAGCACTAGCTCCGGCATAGTCGATTCATCGGCTGCTGTAGTTCCCGAGGTTCGGGAAGTAAAAGCTGACATTACTGGCGATAGCGAAGGCCTTGACCAGAAGACGTTCGAGGATTTCGGCGTTTCCGCCCCCATTACAAAAGCCCTGACCGATAAGGGGATTATTCATCCCTTCCCAATTCAGGCCCTCACACTTCCCGTGGCGCTGCGCCGCCACGACATTATTGGCCAAGCCAAGACCGGAACGGGCAAGACCCTCGGGTTCGGTATCCCGATGCTTGAAGCCATCGCCGGGCCTGACGAAGAAGGTTGGGACGATATCCCCGAGGCTCAGCGTGGCAAGCCACAGGGGCTGATTGTGCTTCCCACACGCGAGCTGGCCAAGCAGGTAGCTGCCGAAATTACGATGGCCGCCAAGTACCGCAACGTCCGCATCATCGAAGTGTATGGCGGACGTGCCTACGAGCCGCAACAAGAGGCCCTCACCAAGGGTGCTGAAATCGTAGTGGGCACCCCTGGACGCCTCATCGATCTACAGCGCCACGGCTCCCTAGACCTTTCAGCCGTCCGCACTGTGGTGCTGGACGAGGCCGATGAGATGTTGGACCTCGGCTTCCTTGAGGATGTTGAGACCATCCTGTCCAAGACTCCGCCGCGCCGGCACACCATGCTGTTCTCCGCGACCATGCCCGGACCCGTGGTATCCATGGCACGCCGTTACATGTCCAAGCCCACTCATATCCGGGCGCAAGACCCTACTGATCAAGGCGCCACGGTTAAGAGCACACGTCAGGTTGTGTATCGCTGCCACGCCCTCAATAAGGTGGAAGTTGTCTCGCGTATTTTGCAGGCGCGCGGGCGTGGGCTCACCATTATCTTTACCCGTACGAAGCGCACTGCCGCCCGTCTTGCCGAGGATCTAGCTGAGCGCGGTTTCGCTGCCGGCGCCCTCCATGGAGATCTTGGGCAGGGTGCGCGCGAGCAGGCGTTGCGGGCCTTCCGCCATGGCAAGGTGGACGTACTGGTAGCAACCGACGTCGCTGCCCGTGGTATTGATGTTGACGACGTCACCCACGTCATCAACTACCAGTGCCCAGAAGACGACAAGACGTATATACATCGCATTGGGCGCACCGGGCGTGCCGGGCATTCTGGCACAGCCGTGACTTTCGTGGATTGGGACGATATCCCGCGCTGGGCCGTTATCAACAAGACCCTGAACCTCGGCTACCCCGAGCCTATCGAGACCTACCACACCTCCGATCACCTTTATACCGATCTTGATATTCCGAGTGATGTGACCGGAACACTTCCGGTGGAGAAGCGTGTACGCGCTGGCCTTGCTGCCGAAAAGCTCGAAGATCTGGGAGAGACTGGCAAGTCCGCCGGCAAGGGCCGCGAGCGGTCTCGGGGCGGACGTAGCGGACAACGCCGCGGGCGTTCTCAAGGAGGAAGCGGCAACCGGCGCCGCAACAACGATTCTCGGGGACGCGATGGCCGCGGGCATGGCGATTCGCATAAGTCTGAGGAGAACGCCAACCGTCAGGCTGCGCCTCGCCGCAATCGCAAGCGCCGCCGCGTTAACCGTAGTGAGGGCTCTGAGGGTTAGAGTTTTTTGACGACGACGTTTACTTACGTACGCACCCACCTCAGCAAGTTATTTGCGGAGGTGGGTGCTTCGTCGTCGGTACCAAATTTCGGGCAAATCCCTATGTCGAATCCATCCCTACCTCAATCAGTCGGGGGTACCAGTTGGGTTGGCGTTAGCGCTTTGGGTTTAGGTTAGGGCTTTCAGTTGTCTCTATACTGGCAACCCCAAACGCCAGAGGCATCCCAAAGCACTAAAGGCATCCGTGAAGGCCTACATTCCCTCAATAATCGAGAGCACCGCATTCACCATGAGCTGCACGGCGATAGCCGCGAGCAGCATGCCCGAAATCCGGGTGAGGAAGATGGTACCGCCCTCGCCAAGGAGCCTATGGATCGGGTTAGCAAAGCGCATCGTCACATACTCGACCACATGCACAATCAACACGGCAACGATCGCCGCAACGATTGAGCCGACTCCGCCGTTGACGGCATCTTGAGCAGAGATCATGACGGCCACGATCGAGCCCGGCCCAGCGAGAAGCGGAACGCCGATCGGCACGAGCGCGACGTTTGCTGCACCGGGTTCGCCAGGGTTCTGCTCCGAGCCGGTCAGGAGCTGGAGAGCAACAAGCAGGAGTAGAAGGCCACCAGATAGCTGCATGGCCTCTACGCTGATGTGAAGGAACCCAAGGATGTACTTGCCGAAAACGCCAAAGATGGTGAGAACGGCAAGCGATGTCAACGTGGCCTGCCAAGCGGCCCGCTTGCGCTCCCTGGGCGTCATTCGTGACGTCAGAGCAAGGAAAACCGGAAGGTTCCCGAAGGGATCTGCGATAACAAAGAGCGTGGTGAAAGTAGACGCGAAGAGTGCGCCATCAAATCCCGTCACGGATAGAGAACCTCCAACTGACAGCTCTGGATAAGAGCTTGAATGACCGCCGGGGACGTGGTGTTTTCGCCAAGGCGGTTAGGTTTGCCCAGACCATGGTAGTCGCTGGAACCAAATCGCGCGAGATCGAGCCGATCGGCAAGTGCCGCGAGTTCGGGGCGGGCAGCCTCGAGATTATCCCGGTGGTCAATTTCGATACCAAATAATCCGGCTTCCGCAAACTCCTCGAAAGCCTCCACGGGAACAACACGGTTACGGTGTGGCGCGGCCGGATGAGCGAACACGGCGCGCCCGCCCGCAGCATTGATCCACTCGATCGCCTCGGTTGCCTCTGCGGCCTTGTGCCATACGTAATAGGGAGACCTCGCCTTGAGTAGGTGGTCAAACGCCTGAGCGCGGCTCTCCACCACGCCAGCCTCAACGAGGGCATCGGCGATGTGCGGGCGCCCCACGGTAGCGCCTGGTTCAAGGTGGCGAGTGACATCCTCCCAAGTTATTGGGAAGTCCCGTCCCAGCCGAGCAACCATTTCTCGGGCTCGCTCCACCCGCGACTCACGGACTTGGCGCATATGCTCAGTGATGGCGGGCGCATCGGGATCAAACAGATATCCCAGCATGTGCAGCGTGATCCCGTGGTACATCGCCGAAATTTCCATCCCGCGAATGAGCGCCACGCCGCTGGTTTCCACGGTGTTGGCAGCTTCTTCCCAACCAGACACCGTATCGTGATCCGTCAGCCCGATCATATCGATACCCGCAACGGCAGCCTCGGCCATCAGCGCGCTCGGTGTTGAACGCCCATCGCTGCGGGTGGTATGGGTGTGCGGATCAATTCTCATGCTCTACTAATAGCACGGCGATTCTAGAAATAGCACGCGAGCGGACCGCTTGGCCCATCGATCACGCTGACGGGGGTATCGAAGATGCGCGTCAACGTGTCCGGCTGCATGATTTCAGCAGGGCTTCCAAATTCAGCCACGGAGCCGTTTTTCATGGCGCAAATGTAATCGGCGTAGGAAGCGGCAAAATTGATGTCATGGAGCACGATGATAATGGTGCGCCCGGTGCTGACAGCAGCCGTCTTAAGGTGCTTCATCATCTCCACGGAGTGCTTCATATCTAGGTTATTGAGCGGCTCATCGAGTAGCACAAACTCCGTATCTTGGCATAAAACCATGGCAACATAGGCTCGTTGGCGCTGACCACCGGAAAGCTGATCGAGGTAGCGTCCTTCCAGCTCTGTGAGATCCAAGAAATCAATCGCCTCGCTGATGATCTCCTCGTCTTCTGTGGTCAGGCGCCCCTGAGAATAGGGAAACCGGCCGAAGCCCACGAGCTGGCGCACCGTCAGGCGTGTGACGAAGTGGTTTTCCTGGCGCAGAATAGACAGAATCTTGGCCAAATCGCGCGACTTAGTGGAAGCGATGTCGTAGCCCGCCACCTCGATCGCACCGGAGTCCATCCCCAGTAACCGCCCGACCATCGTCAGGAGCGTGGACTTGCCGGCACCATTGGGGCCCACAAGGGCAGTTATGCCTCCCTGCGGGATCTTCAGATCAACGGGGCCGATGGTGACCTTGGAGGAATAGACTTTGCGAACGTCGTTGAGCGTAATCACAGGCGTCCCTTTCGGAGCATGACGATGAGGAAGGTGACGCCTCCCACCATCTCAATGATGATGGAGACAACACCCTGAGCGTAGAAAATGTTCTTCATAACGAAGTAAGCACCGGAGAGCACAACAAATCCGGTAAGTACCGCGACGGGAAAAATCTTGCGATGATCGTAGGTATCCGCGAACTGGTAGGCCAGTGTGGCCACGAGGAACCCGAGGAACGTCATTGGCCCGATGAGTGCGGTGGAAACCGCCATCAGAATAGAGACGAAAAAGAGGGTTTGGAGCAGCTCACGCTTGTAGTTAAGTCCTAGGCCGATGGCAGTTTCTTTGCCTAGCGCCATGAGGTTGAGCTGCCGTGATTTGAACCAGAGTGCGCCGCCGGCGGCCAGGCACAAAGGGATTGCAATGGGGAGGTAATCCGCGTTCGCATTGGAAATTGAGCCGAACATTCTAGCGGCCAGAACATCGAATTCGCTGGGTGTGAGCAGCCTCTGCATGAAGCTGGAAACTGATCCAAGCCCTCCCCCAATGATGATGCCCACGAGAAGCATGACTTGAAGATTGCCGTATTTCCCGCGCAGCAGCCACCCATAGAGCATCATGGCCAGCGCAACCATGAGTAGCACCTGCCCCACAAACTGCACGCGCCCCTGAAGGGCTACCACGCCAGCAACTCCCAAGAAATACACTGAGCTCGTTTGGACCACCGTGTACAGGGATTCGAATCCCATGATGGACGGGGTGATAATCCGATTGTTGGTGATGGTTTGGAAGGAAACGGTAGCCATTGCCTGACAGAACGCCACAATCAGCATCACGGTGATATTCGTGGTGCGCATCTTAGCGATACGCCAAAAGCCATCCGACCCAACGGGCATGGGATTGCCAACGGCCAAGACGCCAAAAGCGAACCCGCCCGCCAGCACGCAAAGAATCGTCAGAACAACGGCATACCGGATTCGTGACTTGGCGGTAGGCAAAGCTGTGGAGCGCCGCTCATGACTACTGGCGCCGCGCCCACCAAGACTGCGTCCACCGGGCTGATCTTCCTGAGTATCCACTATCTGAGCCATATCCAACCTTTAGCTCATCCGGCGCCGCTGCCCGAGCAGCAACGCAACAAATACGGCCGCACCCAACACCCCGAGGATCAGGGATACGGGCACTTCGAACGGGGCAATGATTGTCCGGCTCACTAGGTCACATACGGTGACGATCGCGATACCAAGGAGGCACACCCAGGGCAGGTTTGATCGGAGATCATCGCCGCGGATCATAGAGACGATGTTCGGCACAATCAGGCCCAGAAACGGCAAATTCCCCACTACAACAGTCACAACTCCGGTGGCGATAGCCACCAGTACTGTCCCAAGCAAGATCACTCTGTCGTAGTTAAGCCCCACGTTGGTGGCCACTTCTTTACCTAACCCTGCCACTGTGAAGCGATCTGCCACTACGAACACTGCTACCACCACGAAGGCCACGATCCACAGAATCTCGTAGTTACCCCGCAGAACAGAGGTGAAGCTGCCGGCAAACCACACGCCGAGGTTTTGCAGGGCATTGGCCTGAAGCGCCACGAAGGTGGAAATGGATCCCACTACTGCCCCCAGCATGATCCCAATAATCGGCACGATCAGAGAAGACTTGAGCGATACGCGCCGTACGAACGCGAAGAACACCATTGTCCCAATAAATGCAAAAATCACGGCGCCCACCATGCGCATGGTGATGCTAGCGCCCGGGAAGAGCACCATGACGAAAAGGAGTCCCAGCCCGGCCCACTCGGTGGTGCCGGTGGTGGTGGGCTCGACGAAGCGGTTTTGGGTGAGCAGTTGCATGACGAGGCCGCACATGGCCATCGCCGCTCCGGCCAGCATGAGCGCCACGGTACGCGGAATGCGCGTCACGGCAAACATGGTGGATCCGTCTTCTGCACCGCGAACGTCATAAACACCTGTATACAGCGAGAGAACCAGTAGCCCGCCCACCGCAATAACCCCTAGCAGTAGCTTCCAATCCAGAAGCTTGTGCGAGGAAACCTTCTGCGATTTCTTAGCTACCGGTTTTTGGACTACAGGTTTGTCTGGTCCCGATTCCACGGGTGATGTCATCGATTCCTCCCCGACACGTCCCACATGTTCCACACGTCCTACGCGTTCCTCGGACTTTGCCACCTCGCCCGAGGAACATTTCCCGGTTAATCTCCGCGCCTCCCGGGCACCCCGGATACCCCAAGTCCCCCAGAGACATACCGGACCGACGGCGAGCCATTAAGGGGCAAGGCTCGCCGTCGGTGATCTGGGGAATTCTTAGTTTGCTGCCTCAAGGGCATCGGCAAAGGTGTTCAAGAATTCGGTGTAGGTCTGGATCCCTTCGTTGGTGTAGGTATCCGCTGGCATGTACACGATCTGGCCTTCCTGCACGGCCGTCACGTTGGCAAGTGCGTCCGAGTTCTCAAGGAGCTCGTTGGCGGGAGTGTACTCGGGATCATCGGCGCTCACGGCCGCATCGCGGTCCATGACCAAGATCCAATCAGGATTCGAGTCAGCGATAGCCTCCACGTTAATGTCATCGCCCTGGTGATCGTCAGTTGATCCCTCAACTTCCAGCGCTGGCGTCAGCCCAAGAACATCGTAGATGGGGCCGAGGGTGCGGCCAACTGACGGTGCGATGAAGCCAATTTCGCCACCTGAGGTATTAACGGCCATCACCGTCTCCTCGGAATCGTAGGCACCCGTGACGCGCTCTACCGCGGTATCAAGATCGGCGCCGAGAGCCTCGGCCTCGGTCTCCTTATCGAAGACTTGTCCGAGCGTCAGAACCTGACGCTTGAGCTCCTCATCGAAGGGCTCCCCATCGCGAGGATCAAGCTCAACGATCGCGGCATCCGATGCCAACTCCGCGAAATCATCATGGTACTGGGTGAACCGCTGCCCGTTGATAATGACGTCCGGGTTCACCTCCACCACGGCCTCGAGGTTAGGCTCCATGTGCATGCCCAAATCCACGATTCCATCGTCTTCGGAATAATCGACCGTACTGGGCATAAGGCCAAGTGGCGCGGCGGCCAGTTCCACATCCCAATCATGGAGAGTCTCGAACGTGCGATTGTCCGTTGCCACAACAGAGGCGGGCGGAACTGAAATCTCGTGTGTTCCGTTGTTGTCCTCAATCTCAATCGTTGAGGAATCCCCGGCGGGAGTGGTCTCATTCTGGTCAGCGGAGTCCGTATCGGACCCGCAGGCTGAAAGAATGAGCGCGCCACCTGCGAGGGTGGCGAGGAATGAGCGGCGCATGTGCGTCTCCTGTGTGTATTGCGTACAAGTCAGTAAGGCGTACCTTACTTCGATTAACGTACGGCTCACGTTACTTAATTAATTTCGCTAACCGCAATCTCAATTCGGCCAGGTGAGGAACTTGTCACAGCCAGTCAGGGTAACCTAACAAAGGGTTGGACTACCTAGTGGGGCGTTGGTCCTGGGTGCGGCTCCGTCGTCGTTCCCAATGTTTTTCCGACGACGACGAATTCCACCCGCCATTTCTTCACGGGCGAAGGAAGAGCGAATCTATGCAGTTGGTGGGAGAATGTGACTATGACAAAGGAAGAATTAGAAAGTCGCGGAAACAATCGGTCACAGCAGCCCACCAGCTCCGCATTCCGAGAATTCATCGGATCGGACTGGGGTCCGCGTGTCTCAAATGTGGAGCGAGGCGAAGCGGCGGACTATGTGCCGGCGCGGCACAAGCTGGTTTCGGAGAGGTTCCCGGGCGAACGCCTCGTGATTCCCGCGGGCGGTTACAAGACCCGCAATAACGATTGTGATTACCGGTTCCGTGCCCATTCAGCATTCGCTCACCTCACCGGCCTGGGAGGGGAGATGGAGCCAGATGCCGTGCTGGTTCTTAACCCGGTGGAAGGCGGCCACGAGGCCACCCTGTATTTCCATCCGTGCGCCCCGCGCAGCTCCGAGGAGTTCTACGCGGATTCTCGCTACGGAGAATTCTGGGTAGGCGCGCAGCCAACGCTCGAAGAGATGTCTACACTCACTGGTATTCGATGCGATTCGATCGACAATCTGTCCGATGCTCTGGCCAAGGATCTCGGGCAGGGTCAGGTCAGCCTTCGAGTGGTCCCCCAATCTGATGCGCGAATCGAATCTCAGGTTCAGGAGCTTCGCGAGCGCGCGGAGATCGCGCAGGAAGCCGAGGAAGCCGATGCCGAGCTTTCCGAGGCGCTGGCGGAGATTCGCCTCCGGAAGGACCCATGGGAGGCCGGCCAAATGCAGCATGCCGTGAACAGCACGCGAGAGGGCTTCGATAACATCATCGCATCCTTCCCGCGCGCCCTCGGCCATCATCGCGGCGAGCGCGTTGTGGAAGGTGCCTTCGGGGCCAAGGCCCGCGAAGAGGGCAATGGGCTTGGATACGACACGATTGCCGCGGCCGGTAACCACGCGAACACGCTTCATTTTATTGACAATGACGGCCCTTTGAAGGAAGGCCAGCTGATTCTGGTGGACGCTGGCATTGAGGTTGATTCGCTGTACACCGCTGATATCACGCGTACCCTGCCCGTTTCGGGCACCTTCTCTGAGGCTCAGGCAGAGGTGTATCAGGCCGTTCTGGATGCCGCCGAGCGTGCACTTGCCGAGGCGCAAAAGCCCGGCTGCAAGTTCCGCGATGTACACGCAGTTGCCATGGAGGTGATTGCCGAGCGTCTCGAGCAGTGGGGAATCCTACCCGGGACCGCAGAAGAATCGCTGCTTCCGGATAACCAGTGGCATCGCCGTTGGATGCCCCACGGCACCTCCCACCATCTTGGGATCGATGTTCACGATTGTGCGCTCGCCCGCAAGGAAATGTACTTGGACGCCGTTCTGGAGCCGGGTATGTGCTTCACGATCGAACCTGGCCTGTACTTCCGTGAGGACGATCTGAAGGTTCCCGAGAAGTTCCGCGGCATCGGCGTTCGCATCGAGGATGACATTCTGGTAACCGAATCGGGTGCCATACGGTTGTCCGAGGACATCCCGCGCACTATTGCCGATGTTGAGGCGTGGATCGCGTCCATCAACAGCTGAGCCGCTTCCTGCGATTCACTAAGGGCGCTCCACCAGAAGCGCTTAATGAGAGGAACCCATGGCACACTCTGCGACTCGGCCTGCAGCTCGGAACATCGTCTATACCGCACGCCTCGTGGGTAGCCCCGTCTTTGACCCGATAGGCGACAAGGTGGGAACGGTGTATGACGTAGTTGTCCTGTTCAGATTCAAGGGCAATCCGCTAGCTGTGGGCTTGGTTGTGGAGGTTGCCGGGCGGCGGCGGGTGTTCCTGCCACTGACCCGGGTCACCTCGATTGATAAGGGGCAGGTCATCTCCACCGGTTTGGTCAACATGCGCCGTTTCGCCCAGCGCCCGGCCGAAACGCTTGTGTTGGCCCAGCTCCTAGAGCGCACGGTCACGCTCCGAGAAACCGGGGAGAAAGCGATTGTTCTAGACGCCGCCATGTCCAACGTGCGCGGGCGGGAGTGGCAACTGACCACGCTCTTTGTGCAGACCTCGAAGAAGGGCCGAAAGGCCGCCGAGACGTTCACGGTTCCCGTCAATGACGTAGTGGGCCTTGCGCATCCCGCCGCCAATCAGGGGGCTTCCTCAATCCTCTCCCAACTTGTAGGCCTCAAGCCCGCGGACGTTGCCGATGTGTTGCGCGATCTGCCACCTGAGCGCATGCAGGCAGTGGCGCACGAGCTTCCCGATGAACGCCTCGCCGACGTGATGGAGGAACTTGGCTCGGAAGATCAGGCCTTCATTCTCTCGGCCCTCGATATTGATCGTGCAGCCGACGTTCTAGACGCAATGCAGCCAGACGATGCCGCGGACCTCGTGGCCGAGCTGCCCACCGAGCAGGCCGCCAAGCTGCTCGAGGAGATGGAGCCGGAGGAGGCGCGCGATGTGCGCCGGCTCCTGACCTACGATGAACGTGCCGCGGGCGGGCTTATGACGTCCGACCCGATCATTCTGCCGCCAGACGCCACGATCGCCCAGGCACTTGCCATGGCGCGCCGGGCCGATACGCCCCCGGCGCTGGCCGCCATCATGTTCGTGTGCCGGCCCCCGCTGGAAACCCCCACCGGACGATTCCTCGGCGTGATTCACCTGCAGCGGGCCCTGCGCGAGCCACCTTCAACCATGATCGGATCCATCCTCGATACCGATGTGGATGCAGTCTCTCCCGGGGACGGGATCGGCACCATCACGAGGCTGCTCGCAACGTACAATCTGACCGCGGTCCCCGTGGTTGACGATGATTTACTCGTGGGAGCCGTCTCTGTAGACGACGTTCTTGATCACCTCCTGCCCGAGGATTGGAGAGAGGCTGACGAGGACACGACTGACGAAGCGTTGGAGGTGCACCATGGCTGAGCGGTACGTAGCCGGTTCATTTGATACGCCGCTGGACACGCGCAAGCGGCGCCGCAGGAAGCCCTCAGATCCAGATGCTTTCGGACGGTTCGCGGAATCCACCGCGCGGTTTATGGGCAGCCCACGGTTCATCTTGTACATGACCGTGTTCGTGGTGGTGTGGATTACGGCGAACGTGACGCTCGTAGCCTTCGCTCAGAAGTATGCGTGGGATCCCTATCCCTTCATCCTGTTGAACCTCGCGTTTTCCACGCAGGCATCCTATTCCGCCCCGCTCATCCTCCTTGCGCAGAACCGCCAAGACGATCGCGACCGCGTGATCGCCGAACAGGATCGCCAGAACGTAGAACGCAATCTGGCGGATACCGAATACTTGCTGCGCGAGATCGCCGGCCTGCGGCAGTCCCTCGGAGAAGTGGCCACCCGTGACTTTGTCCGCTCTGAGCTTCGCGATGCACTTCAAGACCTTGAGCGGGACAGCGAGGAACGAATTCGGGAGAGGGACGAGAGAATCGCGCAGTTGCAGGATGAACTTGACTCACTCCATTCCAGCAAGGGTGACTAAAGGCCCTGTGAGGCATCACGCGACGTTCGCCTAGCCTAACCCGAGGCGGGTAGCATGGAACCATGATTACAACCGATGAGATCCGAAAGAGTCTCGAGAACGTTATCGATCCCGAGCTCCGACGCCCCATCACCGAACTGGACATGGTCGAAGATGTTCATGTGAGTGATAAGGGCGTGGCATCGGTCCACATTCTGCTGACAACCGCAGGGTGCCCGCTTCGCGAAACGATTGAGTCCGATGTCAAGGACGTTGTGAGCAAGCTCGAGGGCATCACCGCCGTGAATGTCACGATGGGCTCGATGAACCAAGAACAACGCTCCGCGCTTCAATCCAAGCTCCGTGGCGGCGAACCTGAGCGAAAGGTCCCCTTCGCTGCGAAGGATTCGCTAACGAAGGTCTACGCGATCGCCTCCGGCAAGGGCGGCGTAGGCAAGTCCTCCGTCTCAGCCAACCTTGCTGCGGCACTGGCCGCCGAGGGGCTCAAGGTGGGCCTTGTTGACGCCGATATTTATGGCTTCTCTATCCCCCGCATGCTCGGAGTCGAGACTCCGCCTCAGGGAATCAATGACATGATCATCCCTCCCGTTGCTCACGGCGTGAAGGTCATCTCCATCGGCATGTTCGTGGAGAACAACTCCCCCGTGGTGTGGCGCGGCCCAATGCTTCACCGTGCACTCGAGCAGTTCTTTGCCGACGTGTACTGGGGCGATCTAGACGTGCTCCTCTTGGATCTGCCGCCAGGCACCGGCGATATTGCCCTGTCCGTTGCCCAGCTCATCCCGAACTCAGAGGTTCTGGTTGTGACCACACCTCAGGCCGCTGCGGCCGAGGTTGCTGAGCGCGCCGGACAGATCGCCAAGGCCACCGAGCAGAACGTGGTAGGCGTTATCGAGAACATGTCCTACATGACCATGCCGGATGGCTCCAAGAACGCCATCTTCGGTAGCGGTGGCGGGCACACGGTTGCCGCGCAGCTCTCGAGCTTGCTCGGCTACGAGGTTCCCGTGTTGGGCGAAGTCCCGTTGGAGACAGAGCTCCGTGAAGGCGGCGATTCCGGTATGCCGTGGGCTATCGACGAAGGATCTTCTCCCGCCCAGAATGAGCTCCGCAAGATCGCTCAGACCCTTGCTCACCGTTCCCGCAACCTAGCGGGCCGCGGACTCGGGGTTACACCGGTCTAGGTACTGAGAATCTGCTTGGAGGGCGCTGGAAAACCGGCGCCCTCCTTGTATTATTAGCTGGGGGCCATTTGAAGGGAGAGCCATGGCGGGCGAGCAGACTCAATCGTGGGCGTATGCCGAGGACATGTGTGAGGAAGACTCCGTCACCGCTCACGCTAGGGACGAAGCCCGCGAGTATGACATCGCCTCAATCTCCGCTGCAACAGGGTCTTTTCTTAGCCTCATAGGCGCCGCAACGAAGGCCCGCTCAGTCGTAGAGGTAGGAACCGGCACGGGAGTATCCGGCCTATATCTGCTTCGGGCGTCTTCCGATCTCATGCTCACCACCATTGACGTGGAGTCCGAGGCTCAGCACAGCGCCAAAGCCTACTTCACAAAGGCAGGCGTGCGGCCCGGCCGGGCGCGCATCATCAACGGGAAGAGCGCGGATATCCTTCCCCGCCTCGCCGATAACTCGTATGACATCGTGTTTCTTGACGGAGACCCTCTCGAAATGAGCGGTGACGCCAACGAAGCCTTGCGCATGCTCCGCCCCGGCGGCGTGCTCATCATCGCCCACGCGCTCATGCACGGGCGTGTAGCCGATCCCGCTCGCCGTGAAGACGAGGTTGTAGCGATTCGCGATCTGGGGCGTGAACTCATGGAGTCCGCCGATCTTCGGACCTCACTTATCCCCGTGGGAGACGGGCTCCTCCTCGCATCCTTGCGTTAACAAAGCACTCCGCCAGCGATGGCTGTCACACCAACCTTATAGATTTGACGCGAGATGTGGATGGTGAGGTCACCTTTAACCCGAGGTTTGACGCAAAATTGAGGACGACGACGGAGCCGAGACATAAGCGAGGGAGGGAAGCTACCTGGCTTCCCTCCCTCAGCATCAAGATTTCTTACTTCTCGATCGATGCAAGAGCCTCTCTGAGTCCCGTCGCTTCGGCATCATTTAGTTCAAGAACTAACCTGCCACCGCCATCCACCGGGATACGAACAACGATGCCGCGTCCTTCACGCTCTACTTCGAGGGGACCGTCTCCTGTACGAGGCTTCATGGCTGCCATGTCTCATCCTTCCCGTCGCGGTGTTGAACCGACAACACATCTATCATACCGAGATCGCCGATCAATTGCCCGCAATGCTGGAGTCCCTATTTGGTTCTCTTCCCGAATCCACCGGCAGAAGGCTTCCCTGCGGCACCGTCCTTAGACGCGTGGTTGCGAGTATTCGCCGCGAGTTCATGGATCCCCTTAGCTACGGCATTGACAGCTTCTTCCGGCGTATCAACAAGGGTAATGAGTAGCTCATCGGCGGGAGACGCCATGCCCTGTCCTATGAGACTTTCGTGGACCCAATCCATCATTCCACCCCAGAAGGACGTGCCAACAAGCACGATTGGGAAGGACTTAACCTTACCGGTTTGCACTAGAGTGATAGCCTCAAAAAGCTCATCGAGTGTTCCGAATCCTCCAGGCATCACGATAAAGCCCAAAGAATACTTCACGAACATCATCTTGCGAACGAAGAAGTAGCGGAAGCTGATGCCTTGATTGACGTATTCGTTCATCCCCTGCTCGAACGGCAGCTCGATGCCCAACCCGACGGAGGTGCCGCCCGCTTCATGCGCACCTTTATTCGCGGCCTCCATAATTCCCGGCCCGCCGCCGGTGATCACGCCAAAACCGGCATCGCACAGGAGCTTACCCACCTCTACGCCCTTCGAGTACCATGGCGAATCAGGCTTTTCGCGGGCCGATCCAAATACCGAAATCGCCGGGCCAAGATCGGCAAGCGAACCGAAACCCTCCACGAACTCTGCTTGGATTCTCATCACGCGCCAAGGATCCTCCCGTGACCAAGCGGATCCCTGATCCGGAGCCAACAGCGAGGCATCGGCCGTGACCGAGGGGATCTTATCGCCTCTAAAGAGCATAGGACCGCGGCGGTAGGAATCGGAATGTGAACTCATGATGCCATCTTCTCACTGGCTTGTAGCCATTGGGTAAATATTTCGTGCATAGCGTCCATCTGCTCCACCGGACAAGCCTCATCGGCCCGGTGCGCGAGAAGGGGATCGCCCGGCCCGCAATTGATCGAGGGGACGCCCAGCGCGGAAAACCGTGCAACGTCCGTCCACCCCAGCTTGGCCACCGGATCGCCCGCACCGCGCTCAGACAGCTGCCCCGCAAGCCGGGCAAACTCGGGGTGATCCATACCCGGAGCTGCGGCCGCCGCTGAATCGGTCACCTCGATGGCAAGCGGCAGATCCGCGAACAGATCGCGCACGTATGCTTCGGCGGCAGCTTCGCTACGATCGGGGGCGAATCGAAAATTAACGATGAGGGTGGCCTCGTCAGGAACTGAGTTACGCGCTCCTCCACCTGAGATACCTACTGCCAGCAATGATTCAGTGAAGTCGAGCCCTCCAACCCTATGAACTTGCGGTTCCCACTCGGCAAGCCTCCTCAGCGGTTCGGCGAGCGCGTGCACCGCGTTCGTCCCCATCCACGGGCGGGCCGAATGTGCGGCCTGACCCGTAGCGGTAAGGTTCAATCGCATCGTGCCGTTGCATCCGCCTTCGATCCGGGCGTTGGTTGGCTCGCCCAGCACAGCAAGATCGCCGGTAAGCCACTCCGGGTGGTTCGCTGCCAGGCGCCCCAACCCTGACAGCTCGGCTGCAACCTCCTCGTGGTCGTAAAACACCCACGTGACATCGAGACGCGGATGTGTCAGCTCCTCGGCCAGTGCAAGGAACACGGCACACCCTGACTTCATGTCTACAGATCCGCGGCCGAAGAGGTGGGGATGTGATTCGTCGCTGTCAAAAAAGCTACTGGGGACGTTTCCAGCGATCGGAACGGTGTCAAGGTGACCGGCCAGAATCACGCGCGAGGCGGCCCCGAGGTGGGTGCGCGCAACAACCGCGTCCCCATCTCGAGTCACGTCCAGCGCCGGATTCGCGCGCAGGCGCGCCTCAACAAAGTCCGCGATTTCGCGCTCGTTACCCGAAACGGAAGGAATATCTACGAGGCGCGCAGCCAACTCAGAAATCGTCATGGAACCATGCTACTAAGCAAGCTACCATTGCTCTATGACAACAACAGATTCTGAACAGCTCGCTCACGAGGCAGCTCAGGTAATCGCTCAACGAACAGGGGTTGAACACCACGACATTGCCCTTGTTCTTGGTTCTGGCTGGGGTGGGGCCGCGGAGCTCATTGGAGAACCCGTTGCTACAATTCCCGCACCTGAAATCCCCGGATTCTCTGTCTCGGGCGTTGCCGGGCATTCTGGTTCGCTCACGTCCATCAACCTGGCGAGCGGCCATCACGCGCTCGTGCTGGGTGCGCGGACCCACTACTACGAAGGCAAGGGCGTGGCCGCCGTAGCCCACGGCATCCGCACGGCCGCCGCCGCGGGTGCCAAGATCGCCGTGCTCACCAACGGATGCGGCAGCACCGTGGGCGAATGGGGCCCGGGTACGGCCGTGCTAATTCGCGATCACCTCAACCTCACCTTCACCTCACCGATCCAAGGCGCACACTTCGTGGATCTCACGGATGCCTACTCCCCGCGCCTGCGCAGCATCGCCCTAGAGGTAGATCCCGATCTACCTGAGGGCGTGTACGCACAGTTCCCCGGCCCGCACTATGAAACACCCGCCGAGGTCCAGATGGCACGGACTCTCGGAGCGGACCTCGTGGGCATGTCCACGGCGCTAGAGACCATCGCCGCCCGCGAGGCTGGCATGGAGGTTCTCGGGATTTCGTTGGTCACCAACCACGCCGCCGGGTTCGCCCCCGGGGAGCTCAATCACGCCGAAGTGCTTGAGGCCGGGCGGGCTGCGGGCCCGCGAATTTCCCGCCTACTTGCGGACGTCATTTCACGAATCGATCAGGAGAACGCATGAGTTACAACCTAACTGAGGTCCAGGACTGGATCGCAAACGATCCGTCAGAAGCCGATCGCGGTGAACTCACGGCACTGTTGGAGCGCGCAGAGAACGGCGATCCGGACGCCGCCGCCGAACTGTCAGATCGCTTCGCGGGTACGCTCCAGTTCGGTACCGCTGGGTTGCGCGGGGCGATGGCCGCAGGGCCGAACCGCATGAACCGCGCCGTGGTGCGCCGGGCCGCCGCCGGGCTGGTGAGGTACCTGCTGGAAAAGGTGGGGGACGATGCCCTGCTCGTGATTGGCAACGATGCGCGCTATCACTCCCGCGAGTTCGCTGAGGACACCGCCGCGATCGCAGCCGCCGCCGGTATCCGTGCCCTCATCATGCCGCGTGAGCTCCCCACCCCGCTGCTCGCCTACGCCGTGCAGCACTTGGGCGCGGACGCTGGTGTTATGGTGACCGCCTCCCATAACCCCGCACGCGACAACGGCTACAAAGTGTATCTGGGCGGGCGCTGCGCCGATCAGTTCGGTCAAGGCGTTCAGCTTGTGCCACCCGCCGATGCGGATATCGCGGCGCTGATTGCCGCCGCCCCTGCGGCCGGAGACATCCCGCTGGCGGACACGTACGGCACCATCGGCGAGGATGTCATTGACTCCTACGTCAGCGAAACTGCCGCTCTGGTCCCGGCCATGTATTCACGCGACCTGAAGATCGTCTACACGGCCATGCACGGGGTTGGTACGCCGATCATGCGCCGAATCTTCAGCGAAGCAGGGTTCGAAAACGTCATCGAAGTGGCCGAACAGTGCACCCCAGATCCCGACTTCCCCACCGTGCCATTCCCTAACCCTGAGGAGTTGGGAGCGTTGGATTTGGCGAAGGAACTCGCCGCCTCCGTCGATGCGGATATTGTGATTGCCTCCGATCCAGACGCCGATCGCTGCTCTGCTGCCGTGCCCGATCACGGGACGTGGCGCCAGCTTTCCGGAGATGAGATTGGCTCGCTTCTGGGAGAGTATCTGGCCGGGGGCGCAGTCTTGGAGCCGGGCACCCCTACTTTCGCTTCCTCAATCGTCTCCTCTCGGATGCTCGAGCAAATCGCCACAAGCCACGGGCTCGCCTATCAGGCCACACTCACCGGCTTTAAATGGATCGCCCGCACGCCGCACATCGCCTACGGGTACGAAGAGGCCATCGGCTTCTGCGTTAATCCCGGCGCCGTTCGCGATAAGGATGGCCTTTCCGCTGGAATTCTTTTGGCCGTGCTGGCCTCGAAGCTGCGCGATCAAGGGTCGGATCTTCTGGGAGAGCTGGACCGGCTCTACACCAAGCACGGAGTGTATCTGTCCGGTCCCGTGACCGTGCGCGTGGACGATCTCTCGATCATTCCCGCTACCATGGCAAAGGTCCGCACCACGCCGCCCACTACCCTTGCCGGTTCGCCGGTGGCGCGTGTATGGGATCTCAGCGAGGGCTCAGACGCACTGCCCGCCACTGACGGTATCGCTTGGTTCACCGATGCGCACGACCGCGTAATCATCCGCCCCTCCGGCACCGAACCCAAGGTCAAGTGCTACTTGGAGGTCTACCTACCCGCGGGCAGCGATCTGCAGGCCACCAAGGCCGAGGCCGCCGCGCGTTTGGAGCAGTTCAAGGAGGACGTTTCAGCCGCGCTGGTTCTCTAGGAATGGTTTTTAGGGCGAGTTGGATCGTTTCGTCGTCGTTATTCTTCCGACGACGACGAAACCTCCCCACCTGCCAACCACTCAAAACTAGAGATCTGACGCAAACCCGGGAAGGTGGGTCTACTCGGGCTTGACCGCAACCAGCCCTACCGCGCACAGGTACTCCTGATTGGCCTTGAAGGTTGCTCGCATCGCGAGAATCCTCTTGCGAGCCGCGGGGTTGCGAGCAACATTGGTGATAATCCTGAGGAAGCCTAGGATGCCCTCATCGGCAATGACTCGGCGGACTTCGAGGAGCGCCATCTTGTTGCTCGAGGTGTACTCCACCCGGAAACCCACGCTCTCCAACATGGCCGCCCAATTCGCGATCTTCAGTGGCTTGGCACCCACCTTGATCGTCTGTGAGAGATCCTTTTGCGCACCCGTTCCAGACTCCTCGGCTACCTGCGGTTTGAAGCCCATCTCGTGGATAGCGTATCGGCCGCCGGGTGCGAGGACGCGGTAGGCCTCGGCCATAATGGCGCGCTTGCCTTGATCCGTCTGCATCGTCAGCATGGCCTCACCAACAACGAGGGTGGCAGCGCCATCGGGTAGGCCCGTGTCCCGTGCGTCTGCTTGCACCAGCTCTGCCCCATCACGGCCAACGATCACTCGCTCCATGGGACTATCCGCGTTGTCCCGGACATCCACTCCCCCAGTAACGCTCTGGCTGCGACGCTAGCAAGATTTCCGCCGTTTTTCCCACTCCCGGCCCAAATTCGACGATACGATCACCGGCTCCGGGCTTGGCGGCGTCAAGGATTCTGCGAGTCATCTCCATCCCACCGGGGCGCAGGACGCGCTTGCCCATCTTTGCCAGCAGCCAGTGGCCCTGTAGCCTCTGCTCTTCCGGGCCTGAACGCTGCCCGCGGACGGGCGGCACAACGTTCGCGGCGGGGGCAGGATTCTCGTGAGCCGTCACTGATCGCCCTCCCCATCCACATTGACCATCGTGAGGGCCAAATGAGAGGGCTCAATCGCCACCAAAGCGTGGCGATCACCAGGCGCCAAATATACGATATCTCCGGCCTCCAGAACCGCCGTTTCACCCGCGACCGTAAACTCGAGCTTGCCCGTCAACAGCTGCACAATCACGGCTTTCGGGCTGGCGTGCTCCGTCAGAAGCTGGCCGGCATCAAAGGAGAAGAGGACAAACCTCAAAACATCGTTGTTCACAACCACCCGGCTGGTGGTTGCCTCCTTGATGATGGGAAGGTCCGAGATCAGATCTGTGTGCACCTGTGACTGCGTTGATGGTGTTGCGGGCGTCGCCGCCATAATGCCTCCTTGTTAGGTATCCCTTACAGGAAGGCTACGGGCTGCGGCGTCCGTAGAGCAATTTAATCACGGTGTTCTACGTGTTAAATCTGAATATCCTTGAATGATGTGTGGGTCAAAGCGGACCTTTGTCCCACGGGATCCTACCCCAGAAAGGGTTTCACCCTTGGACGATGCGCTTGCCTCCATGAAGCAAAGCCCGTATCCAAGGGTGAAACAAACGAGTGAATCACTCACCCGTGCAGGTTATAGAGTGTCTAGCACCGCCTGCGAGGAGGAGAGCCCGAGACGAGTCGCGCCAGCATCCAGCAGCTTGGAAGCGAACTTGCCATCGCGAATACCACCCGAGGCCTTGACCTCGAGGGCATCTCCAACGGTCTGCTTCATGAGAGCAACCGCGTGTACCGAGGCACCGCCTGCTGGATGGAAGCCCGTTGACGTCTTAACGAAATCGGCTCCCGCTGCCTTGGCCGCCTCGCAAACCGCAACGATCTGTTCGTCCGTGAGCGCCGCGGACTCGATGATGACCTTGAGAACTGCACCGGGGATCGCGTCGCGAACTGCCTTGATATCCGCCTGAACGGCATCGAAGCGGTTCTGTACTGCGTCCGAGATGTTAATAACCATGTCTACTTCGTCCGCACCCTGTTCAACAGACAGAGCAGCCTCGCGAGCCTTGATCTCGCTGTGGTGGGCCCCAGACGGGAAGCCGCACACAACGGCGAGCTTGACCTCGCCAAGTTCCACGCCGTCAGGAAGCGGCAACTGGTTCGGCGAAATGCAGATCGAATATGTCCCGACACGCTTGGCCTCATCAACGAGGTCGCGGATCTGCTGCTCGGTAGCCTCTGGCTTGAGCAACGTGTGATCGATCAGGTGAGCCACCTGATCCTTCGTGTATGCCATGAGTTTCCTTTCTTTGCTGAGGAGCCTCGCTCCTCGATCCGTCATCCGATACGTTCGAGTACTACGGACCCGGGTGTGGAGGGCTGAGCGTTTGGATCGATCGTGAGAGTTCCCTCAAGCGATTCTTCCGCGCGCTCGAATCGCTCCGGGGTTTCGGTGTGCAGAGTGAGCAGCTTTTGCCCCTTCTCCACCCTGTCCCCGGGCCGAGCGAACAACTCGATACCCGCTCCAGCCTGAACCGGGTCCTCCTTGCGTGCGCGGCCGGCTCCCAGTCGCCACGAGGCCACGCCCAGCTTGAGCGCATCCATATCAGTCAAAACGCCGCTGGCCTCAGCCACGACGTCCTTCTGGTGGTCTGCCACGGGTAGCGGAGCATCGGGATCGCCGCCCTGTTCGCGAACCATCTCACGCCACTTATCCATGGCGCGGCCGTCCTTCAGGGCCGCCTCGGGATCCGCGTCGGGCTGGCCAGCCGCCGCGAGCATCTCACGCGCGAGTGCAACAGTCAGCTCTACAACGTCTGCAGGGCCTCCGCCGGCCAGTACCTCCACGGATTCGCGGACCTCCAACGCATTGCCGATTGTCAGACCGAGTGGAACCGACATGTCAGACAACAGAGCCACTGTCTTCACGCCGGCATCCGTTCCCAGATCAACCATCGTGTGCGCGAGCTCCCTGGCATTGTCAATGTCCTTCATGAAAGCACCCGAACCAACCTTGACGTCCAACACAAGTGATCCCGTGCCTTCGGCGATCTTCTTGGACATGATCGAGGTGGCGATGAGGGGAATGCACTCAACCGTGGACGTGATGTCGCGCAGGGCGTAGAGCTTCTTATCCGCGGGCGCCAAACCCGATCCGGCGGCGCAGATAATGGCACCAGATCCGCTACCGAGTTGACGATACATCTGCTCGTTAGAGATATTCGCCTGCCAGCCGGGGATAGACTCCATCTTGTCCAGCGTTCCGCCGGTGTGCCCGAGTCCGCGGCCAGAAAGCTGCGGGACTGCCACGCCGAATGCGGCAACCAACGGGGCCAGTGGCAGCGTGATCTTGTCCCCCACTCCCCCGGTCGAGTGCTTATCGGCTGTGGGGCGCGGAAGCGAACTGAAGTCCATGCGCTCGCCCGATTCAATCATCGCGTTCGCCCATCGGGCTATCTCGTGACGATTCATCCCGTTGAGGAAAATCGCCATGGCAAGTGCAGCCATCTGTTCATCCGCCACGACGCCCCTTGTGTAGGCATCTATCACCCAATCGATCTGATCATCGGCGAGAACGCCGCGATCACGCTTGGTCCGGATGACATCTACGGCGTCAAATCGTTCAACCATTGTCCACTTCCTTGAATGTGGCCGTTGGTACCTCGGTGAGGTCCGCCGGGCCGAAACCATCGGGAAGAACTTCGCTCATTGGCATGATGCCCCGAGGCATCGCCACTTCAAGCGCGTTTCCTCCATGTTCGAAAAGTAGCTGACGGCAGCGCCCACACGGGACAACCGGCTCTTCGTTTCCGTTCACGGCGGCGAACGCCACCAGACGCTCGCCGCCTCCCCTCACGAAATCACTAATCATCCCGCACTCCGCACACAGCCCAACTCCATAGCTGGAGTTTTCTACGTTGCAGCCGGTGTAGATGGTTCCATCAGCGGCCAAGCCAGCGGCCCCAACGGGATAACCGGAGTAGGGCACGTAGGCGTGCTTCATCACGGCTACGGCTTCGGCATGAAGCTTTTCCCACTGGATCTCCATATCACGCCTTCACGTAGGGGGCGTTCTCCGAGGCCGGCGGCCGCGACCTACCCACGAATCCAGCCACGGCGAACACGGTCACCACGTACGGGATCATGTTGATGAGGTTGGACGGTGCGTTGAGGTTCAGGCTGGGCAGCAGGATTGCCACCGAGTTTGCGAAGCTGAACATGAGCGCGGCACCAACGGCACCGAGCGGATGCCACTTTCCGAGGATCATGGCGGCCAATGCGATGTACCCGTTACCGGCGGACATATTGTTGTTGAACGAGTGGCCGATACTTGCACCGATGGTGAAGTAGGCGCCACCCAGGCCCGCAAGCGCGCCGGAGAGCAGCGTGTTGAGCACCCGGGTCCGCCGAACATTGATGCCCACGGATGCGGCGGCATGAGGATGCTCGCCGCACGCACGCATGCGCAGGCCCCAGCGCGAGCGGAATAGGAAGATCGTCAGAACAATGATCACGAGGTACATGAAATACGTCAGCACGGTCTGATTGAAGAAAACCGGCCCAATGATCGGTATATCCGCAAGCAGCGGGATCTTGATGTTCTGAAGATTCATGCTTGAGGAATTCAGTTCTGGCTTATCGGAGAGCACCGATGAGAAGAAGAAGGTTGTCAGGCCCAGTGCGAACACGTTGAGCACAACACCGACGATGATCTGATCCACGTTGTATTGAACAGCGAATAGAGCAAGTAGTGCGCCCATGAGGGCGCCAGCGATCGGCGCAGCGATGAGACCAGCCCACACTGAGCCGGAAGCCGAAGCCACCACAACGCCGGCAAACGCACCGGTCAGGAGCTGACCTTCAATCGAGATGTTGACGATTCCTACGCGTTCGGCCACCACGCCCGAAAGCGATCCGAAGATCAGCGGGGTGGACAACGCCAGAGCCGATGCCAGCGTGGCGGTCACGGTAATGAAACCAGCGGATCCGCCGCCCTGCCAAGCAAGCAGTGCGAACACAACGGCAAGGCCGGCTACGACGGCTGGAATCACGCCGGACTTCTTGCGTGAAAGAGCCCGAACCAGTGAGTACACGAAGATCAGTGCGCAGATGGCGGTGGCCACCCAGCACAGCATGTTTGAATCCACGGTCCAATCCGGAAGCTGGAACCGATCTTTGCGGTTGAGGTTCCAACGGAAGACCGCTTCACCCTCGGCACGGAGCGCGAAGAAGAGAGAAATCAGCGTGGCAACCAAATATGTGATGGGCATCTTCCAGCTCATCTTGGCGGTCACATCGCTGTGCTCGGAGAGAGTCACACCCATTGCTGGAGTCTTGACGCTCATGCCGCCACCTCCTTCTCCGCTTGAAGAGTTAGGTACTTACGCATTGACACACGATCGCGCTTGGGCAATCGGAACAGCCACCTGACGAAAGGCGGTGCCGCGATGAGGAGCACAATCACAGACTGCAGAATCAGCACCATATCGATCGGAACGCCCGCCTGAACCTGCATAATGCGCCCGCCAGCCTTGAAGCCGCCGAACAGCAAACCAGCAAAGACGGTCCCAATGGGCGAATTGCGCCCGAGCAGCGCCACAGTAATCGCATCGAAGCCCAAAGATCCGGCCACGCCGGCATCCAAGTACTTCATGGTTCCCGTGAGCTGAACGCCACCGGCAAGGCCAGTTAGGGCTCCGGACAGAGCCATCGTCAGAGCGGTGACCTTCCCGATATTCATACCGGCAGTGCGCGCAGCATCCGGGTTGGCTCCCACCGCACGAAGCTCGAAGCCCCACGTGGAACGCTCCAGATACCACCAGACGAAAATGGCAGCCAAGATGGCGATGACGATGCCAAGGTTCAGCTGGAAGGGACGCGGAAGAAGCTCGGGGAGCTGGGCATTAGCGTCGATTGTCTCGGTACGCGGATTGGCGGACCCGGCCTGCTGGAAGGTAGGCAGGGTCAGAATGTGACGCAGGAACAGCAACGCGATGGAGTTAAGCATGATGGTCAAGATGACCTCGTTAGCTCCCGTACGCGCCTTGAGCACGCCGACGATTCCGGCGTAGATAGACCCTGCGAGGATCGCAGCCACAATGCACACCAGCATGTGGATCACGGGCGGCATCGAGAAGGCGAAACCGAAGTAAGCGGCGGCGATCGCCCCCATCATGACCTGGCCATTACCACCAATGTTAAAGAGCCCAGCCCGGAATCCGAGCGCCAGCCCAAGACCGGCAATAATCAGCGGAGATGCGGCGTGGATTGACGAAGTCAGCGGCGCCAGCATCCCGGCCAAGCTATCGGCCTCATAGTTGAAGATTGCTCCACGGAACATGGCGGCGTAGGCATCGCCCACACTTGCCCCGGCAATCAGAATCAGGATGGCCCCGATAATGAGCGCCACAACAACAGCTAGAACATAAACTAGCCAGTTCGAACGCACCCCAACGTGCCAAGCGGCCTTAACCCACTGGCCGAAGGACGCACGCGACGGCTTCTGAGAGGTATCCTCACTCATCCTTCAAAACCTCCTCGTGCTCCATAGACTTATCACTAGCCACAGCTTCTTCGTAGGGGACGCCGGCCATCATGAGGCCGAGCACCGCACGATCAGTATCCGCGGGAACAATGCCAATAATTCCTCCGCGATACATCACGGCGATCCGATCGGCCAATCCCACAACTTCATCGAGTTCCGAGGACACCACGATCACGGGCGCACCGGAATCGCGCGCCTCGACAATGCGCTGATGAATGAATTCCACCGATCCAACGTCAACACCACGGGTGGGCTGGTTGGCCATGAGCAGGCTCAGATCTTGCGACAGCTCGCGGGCAACAACTACCTTCTGCTGGTTTCCGCCGGAAAGCGTAGAGATAGGATCGCTAGTCTTGCCGATTCGGATATCGAATTCCTTGACACGCTCATCGGCATTCTTGGCCACAGCATCCGGACTCATTGCCGGACCCTTGGCGAAGGGGGCCTTCTTGTACTGGTCCAGTACCAGATTCTCGGCGATGGTGAACTTGGCAATCATGCCCTCGGTGGAGCGGTCCTCAGGAATAAACCCGATCCCCGAATCCAACCTACGGCGGACGTTCTCGTGTGTGAGGTCCTCACCGTCCAGAATGACGCTGCCGGAATTGGGCCGCGTAATGCCCAAAATAACATCGGCTAGCTCGGACTGGCCGTTGCCCTGAACACCGGCGATGGCAACGATCTCGCCCTTTTCCACTGTCAGGTCAAGGTGATCGAGCACCATCGTTCCATTGGGTGCCAGCAGCGAGAGATTGTTCATCTCAAGACCTACACCCTGTGGATTAGCCGCTCCCTTATCCACGCGCAACAGCACGGGACGGCCCACCATCATCGTGGCCAACTCTTCCGGAGAAGACTGCGGGGATGCCTCTCCCACAACCTTTCCGCGGCGAATCACGGTGATCTTATCGGCCACCGCGCGCACCTCGCGAAGCTTATGCGTGATGAAGATGATGGATGTACCCTCTTCGGCCAATTGCCGCATGATGGTCATCAGTTCGTCGGTCTCTTGTGGGGTGAGCACAGCGGTGGGCTCATCGAGCACCAGAACAGAGGCGTCGCGTGAGAGCGCCTTAACGATCTCCACCTTCTGTTGAGTACCGACCGGCAGATCTTCGATGAGGGCATCGGGATCGATATCAAAGCCGAATCGCTCGGACACCTCGATCACGTGCTGACGTGCCCGCTTAACGTCGATCAGCCCAAGTTTCTTGGTTGGCTCATAACCGAGCGCAACGGATTCCGCCACCGTGAAGACCGGCACCAGCATGAAGTGCTGATGCACCATGCCAATTCCCGCGGCCACGGCGTCTCCGGCGGAAGAGAACTTGACGGGTTTGCCGTCAAGCAGGATCTCGCCTTCATCGGCATCGTAAATGCCGTATAAGACGTTCATTAGTGTTGATTTACCAGCGCCATTCTCACCGAGTAGCGCCCGGATTTCCCCGGGTTCTACCACGAGATCAATATGATCGTTGGCAACGAGGGAACCAAATCTCTTGGTGATTCCCTGTAGCTCCAGCTGCACTACAGCCTGCCTTTCATCGTGTTCCAGCCGCCGGGTAGGCCTCTGGAAACGCTGCCAATGTCAAGAAAGTCCGGGCAGCCTCCCCAAGGCGGCCGCCCGGACTATCTCAGTGCGTCTTACTCAACTTCGAAAGCTGCCTCAGACTCAACAACGATCGTGCCGTCGATGATGTCCTGCTCGAGCTGATCGAGCTCATCAGTCAGACCCTCGGGAAGCTGATCCTCGAAGTCATGGAACGGAGCTAGACCAACGCCGCCATTCTCGAGCGTGCCAACGTAGTTCGTGCCATCCCAGTTGCCTTCGGCACCGGTCTGGATGGTGTCGAATACAGCGTTATTGATGTCCTTCTGGACGGACGTGATCACGATATCCTTGTAATCGGCTGCGGACTCGTACCAGTCCGAATCCACGCCGATGATGTAGGTGGATCCATCAGCCTGAGCAGCGGCTGCCGCACCCAAGCCAACCGGGCCGGCCACGGGCATGATGATATCTGCGCCCTGCTGGATCAGCTGCTGAGCAACCTGGGTACCCTTTGTCTGATCATCGAAATCGTTGGTGAACTGGCCGGACTGCTTGTCCTTGTCCCAGCCAATAACCTCAACATCGCCGTCATTATCCTCGTTGTACTTGGCAACGCCATCCACGTAGCCATCCATGAAGATCGTGACGGACGGGATCGGCACGCCACCGAACGTTGCAACCTTGCCAGTTTCGGTCATGGCAGCGGCGGCATAGCCTGCGAGGTAAGCGGCCTCTTGGGTGTTGAACACAAGTGCGCGCTCATTGCCGGTGGGCTCTTCGAACGTCGCGTCAACAAGAGCGAAGTTCAGATCCTCATTGTCCGTTGCGGCGCCCTCAACAGATTCGGTAAGCATGAAGCCAACGCCAATGGTTAGGTCACAACCGGCTGTGACCATAGCCTGAACATTGTCCTCAAAGTCCGAGGAATCCTTGGACTCAGCTGTTTTGACCTGAACGCCAAGATCATTCTCAGCGCGATCGAGGCCTTCCTTGGCCGATTGGTTAAATGACTTATCATCCCAGCCGCCAGCATCGGAAACGATGCAGGCGAGGTAATCGATCTGCTCGGCAGGCGGGTTGGTGGAATCCGTCGCCCCGTCGGAACTATCGTCGCTCCCGCCACAGGCGGAGAGAGCCAGAGCTGCTACACCAATGGCAGCTGCGAACTTCGTGTACTTCACGCGTATCTCCTGTAAATGTAAGCCCTCAGTGCCGCTGATGCAGCACCAGACGCTCTAAGTCTAAAGCCCCACGAGCACTTTTTTAAGCCAAAAGGGAATCTCGCCCTAAGAAAAACAGTCTAGTCACTATAGCTTTAGTATTTAACGTGAATTCGCGACTATAAGCCTAACCTATTGTAGGTAACCCAAGCCCGATTCCTCGAGAGTATCAACAGCCCCTTTTACCTGCTGTGATGCAGATTTCTGCGTCACTAAGATGACATCGTCCATCTCAACCACAACAGCATCTGGAACGCCCACCACTACAACAGGCTTAGTTGACGTATAAACTAGTGAATCAGGTGAGTCTAAGATCACTGTCGGCTGACTTACACCGCCGGGTGCCGCATGAGCACCGCCCGCCTCGGGAACGACGTCCCCCAACGAGGCATAATCGCCCACATCAGACCAACCCATTTCGCACGGAACCACGGCCACGCCACCCTCAGCAGCCAGCGGCTCAGCAACGGCCCTATCAATCACTTCTACTGGAAGAGGTTCCCAACACTGTTCGATGGTTCTCTCCCGATCTGGACCGTCCCAGCTTCGGCCAAGTTGCCGTAAGGGTTCGGCGATCTCTGGATGAAAGCGTTGCAGCGCGTCTAGCAAAACTGAGGCCTTGGCGATGAACATTCCCGCGTTCCAGAAATACTCACCGGTTGCCAGATAGCGCGCGGCTACCTCCGCCTGAGGCTTTTCCACGAATTCGGAGACGGAAAGGGCCGCGGCTCGAGTCGTCGTCGGTAAATCAGCCCCTCCGTGTATGTAGCCGTACGCGGTGGACGGACCATCCGGAGAAATCCCGATGGTCACCACATAACCGGCCTCCGCGGCCTCGATGGCACCGCGCACCGCCTCCCTGAAAGCATCCTCATCCGTAATGACGTGATCGGCAGCGAACGAACCCACGATTGCGTCCCCGTGCCGATGCTCGATTATCGCCGCCGCAAGTCCGATTGCGGCCATAGTTCCGCGCATTTTAGGTTCGACGACGACGTCAGCCTCCCCAGCCTGCTCCCTCACATCATCTGCATGTGAGGCGCCAGTGACGATCACCGGGCGGGAAGAGAGCGGTGCCAGACGATCTAAGGTGAGTTGGAGCAGGCTCTTCCCACTCCCGGTGAGATCCGTGAGGAACTTAGGCCTTGCCTTGCGGGATAGCGGCCACAGGCGCGAGCCGGCACCACCGGCGGGAATAATCGGGTAAAAATCCACTACTCTCCTTCACTCGTGCGGTCGGAATAATCGATCTTTGACACGCTGACTCCGTGATCGTTTGGTTCAGTGTGTTCAACGGGCTGAACCATCATGTCTCCCGTGACCGGGTTGAAGTTCCAGTTCAAAGTCTGCGGCTCGGTCAGGGTGATGTAGTTGGGCGTCTCCTTGAAGTGAAGCTCCTCGGGAGACTCGATCTTCTCAGGACGGGGCGGATTCGCCATGAAGGCTGACGCCATGAGCACCACGCGAGCGCAGAGGTTGAGCCAAAGGAGCAAGGTGGCGATAGCGGCCACCGAGGCCAACAGAGCGTTGTCTGCCACCGAGCCAACGGCCGATGTTCCCAGCAGCCGGATCACAGACATGGCCACGCCGCCAATCGCGCTGCCCACCCACAGATCACGGCGTGGGACGCGCACTCCGGACATGATGCGCACCAGGAATGCCAGAATCAGAGCATCCACGGCAACCGAGATCAACAGCGTTCCGACACGGATGAGGAACCGGGAGGCTGCTCCCTCGATACCAATCCAGTCCAGCACTGTGGAATTCAGGCTCCCGGCGCCAGTTGAGATGACCGAGGAGGAGGCGATCCCCACCGCCAAGACGACGAAACCGCCGAGATTGCGCAGGTTGAGCAAGACTGGATTTTCCTTGACCTTACGGATGCCGAACATCGCGCGGATCGAATTCGCGAAAGCACCCATCGTGGACATGGCCGTCCACAAGAGCACAACCGCAGCAATAATAGAGGCTAGGTTCACCGCCGAATCAAGCACGAGAGCGTCCGGATCGATGATGCCACCCGATCCATCACCTGTATCGATGATCCCGGGCAGCGCACTATCAATCGAATCGAGAACCTGATCCTTAAGCTCTTGATTGTTGCCCAACACCGACATAAAGACGGTCCAAGCAATTGTCAGGCCAGCGGCGATCGAAAACAGCGCCGAGTAGGCGATTCCGCCCGAGAGCAGGCCGCCTCTGGCGGCACCATAGCGCGAGAGCGATCGGACTATCCGCAGATCCTGGACGCGCTCAGCGAATGTCTTGGCCTTTGCTACAGCAGATTCCGTTTCCACGAGTTGTCCTCTCTATTGAGGGCGTACGGACGCCCTAGTCTTCGTAATCTACTATGAGCGGGGCGTGATCGGACCATCGCGCATCGTATGCGGCAGCGCGATCGATCTTGAAGCTTCGGGCCTTAGAAGCAACGGCTTCGCTAGCCATTTGATAATCGATTCTCCATCCCACGTTGTTATCGAAGGCCTTCCCACGCTGGGACCACCACGTGTAGGGGCCCTGTTCCTCACCCGTCAGGGAGCGCTGAACGTCAACGTACCCCAGTGATAGCCACCGATCCACGTAGGCGATCTCGGAATCCAGCACACCCGAGGTGCGGTTGTGATTGGACTTCCAGTTGGTGATGTCTAGCGGGGTATGGACGATGTTGAAATCGCCAGCTACCAGGACGTTCGAGGAAGCGAACTCTTCAAGACGTTTCGAAACTAGCTCAAGATGGGCATACTTGGCCGCCATCTTTTCCTCGTTCTTGGCGTCGCCAGAGTGGAGGTAGGCGGATACCACTGTCAGCTCCGGCAGGTCCACCTCCAGCCACCTGCCCGTATCCACGGGTGGCTCATCTACGGTATGAACAGCAACGCCATCGCGGACCTCGCCCACGTCGATGCCGTGGCGTACCGCCACGGTCACTCCCGCACGGCCCTTGATATCGCACGCGCGAGTAAAGACCTGATAGTCCGAGCCAATCAGTGATTCGGCGATATCCTCAGGGGCGCGGACCTCCTGTAGGAGAAGTACATCCGGTGAGGTGGCGGCGACCCATTCCCCCATACCCTTGCGGGCCGCAGCCCGGATACCGTTGACGTTGCAGGTGGCGATTCTCAAACCATCTCTCCTTGCTTGTTGCGCTGGGGTTGCGCTTCGTTGGATGCAATGCTTGCTCGGCTAGCCAGGCGAAGAGCACTGCTAGTTGCCTGCCTCGCGCTGTTAGCTAGGCGTTGCGGCCTGTTCGGCGGCCTTAACCACGTTGGCGAGCAGCATCGCGCGAGTCATCGGCCCCACTCCTCCCGGGTTGGGGGAAACCCACGAGGCCACTTCGCCCACGGCCGGATCAATATCTCCGGCGATGCGGTACTTGCCAGCGGCCTCGTCATATACACGGGACACGCCCACGTCTAGGACAATGGCGCCCGGCTTAATCCAATGGGCCTTAACCATATGAGTCTGACCGGTCGCGGCAATCACCACGTCCGCCGTCCGGACCTTCTCCGCTACGTCCTTCGTGCCGGTGTGACAGAGGGTCACGGTTGCATTGATCGCGCGGCGGGTCAGGAGCAGCCCAATCGAACGGCCCACGGTGACCCCTCGGCCAAGCACGCAGATGTCCTTGCCGTGCAGGTCCAGCCCGTGGCGATCGATCAGCTCGATAATCCCGGCCGGAGTGCACGGAAGCGGGGAGGTGATCTCCTCGTTCACGCGCAGGACCAGCCGGCCGAGGTTCGTAGGATGCAGGCCGTCCGCATCCTTGGCCGGATCGATCAGTTCTAGCAGATCGTTCGTTGGCATTCCCTTAGGCAGCGGAAGCTGGACGATGTAACCTGTGCAAGCTGGATCTGCGTTGAGCTGCTCGATGGCAGCGCGAACGTCCGCTTCGCTAGCCGTTTCCGGCAGGTCCACGCGGATGGAGGCGATGCCCACCTGCGCACAGTCCCTGTGCTTTCCAGCAACGTAGGAGACAGATCCGGGATCCTCCCCCACAAGGATCGTGCCAAGCCCGGGGGTAACCCCGCGCGCCGCGAGCGCAGAAACACGTTCGGTCAGCTCCGTCCTAATCGCGCCAGCCGTTGCCTTCCCATCAAGAATCTGTGCCATTTAGGCGGCTCCCGTCTGATTCAGCCCCTCGTAGAGTGGGAACTGCTCAGTGAGTTTGTGGATTCGGGCGGCGAGCGCATCCACGTTCGCGTTCTTGCCGTCCACCAGCGCCGTAGCAATCACATCGGCTACCTCGGTGAATTCGGCCGCGCCGAAGCCTCGGGTGGCCAGTGCCGGAGTGCCGATGCGCAGGCCGGAGGTGACTGCGGCTGGGCGCGGATCCCACGGAACAGCGTTGCGGTTCACGGTGATTCCCACATCATGCAGGAGATCCTCGGCCTGCTGTCCGTCCATCGGCGAATCACGAAGATCCACGAGGACTAGATGAACGTCGGTTCCACCCGTCACGAGTGAGACGCCCGCATCGCGGACGTCCTGATTCGTCAAGCGCTCGGCGAGGATGTTCGCACCCTCGACCGTGCGGCGCTGACGATCCTTGAAACCTTCACCTGCGGCCAGCTTGAGGGCCACTGCCTTCGCCGCCACCACGTGCATGAGCGGGCCACCCTGCTGGCCGGGGAACACGGCCGAGTTGAGCTTGCGCCCGAAGGTTGCCGCGTCCCGCGAAAGCAGCATGCCCGAACGGGGGCCTCCAAGAGTCTTGTGGATCGTGGTGGACACGACGTCCGAGTAGGGAACGGGATTCGGGTGCAGGCCCGCCGCGGCAAGCCCGGCGAAGTGTGCCATATCCGTCCACAGGTAAGCACCCACCTCATCGGCGATGTCCCGGAAGGCCTGGAAATCGAGGTGACGCGGGTAGGCGGACCAGCCGGCGATGATCATCTTGGGGCGGGTTTCTAGGGCCTTTTCACGGACGAGGTCCATGTTGATTCGGTAGGTCTCCGGGTCCAGCCCGTAAGCCACCATGTTGTAGTTCTTACCCGAAAAGTTGATCTTCATGCCGTGGGTGAGGTGCCCACCGTGGGCCAACTCAAGACCCATCACGGTATCGCCCGGCTTGACGAGGGCGTGGTACACGGCTGCGTTGGCCTGCGCGCCGGAATGGGGCTGGACATTGGCGTAATCTGCATCAAATAGGGACTTCGCGCGCTCGATGGCCAAAGCCTCCACCTTGTCCACTTCCTCGCAGCCGCCGTAGTAGCGGCGGCCCGGGTAACCCTCGGCGTACTTATTGGTGAGAACCGAACCTTGCGCCTCCAAGACCGCGCGGGGCACGAAATTCTCCGAGGCGATCATCTCAAGGTAATCGCGTTGGCGTTCCAGCTCTCCGTCAAGAACTGCCGCAACGTCGGGGTCAAGGCTGGCAATATGCTCGTTCAGCTCGGACATGCATCCTCCTGCAAGGGCGAAACTTTTCGCTGAAATTCATGGCTCAAGTAGGCCACGCCGCTTGTAGCGGCCTTTCTAGGCTAGCCTAGTGCCTAGGTCCCACGCCCGTTGAATCGAGTTGCGAGATGGGAGCCCACCAACATTCCCGACTAGCGTCCGTCAAGATTTCGACGAGGAGAACACGTGAACGGCAGAGTCCCGAGCAACAAGTGGCAGCTCTATGACGAGCTCATCGATCTCATCCCCCGCGACACTACGGTAACTTCAACCTCACTGGGTCACGTTGCCCTCGTGTGCAACAGCGCCGGTGGCGCTGGGATCGCCTCGCATGACCGTGGCGGGCAGCGCGACGATTCCTTGAATGCCCCGTCAGAACCTTGGGACCAGATCACAGGGTGGCCACTGCGCGACGCCGCAGCACTCGTCAAATCGTGGGACTTTTCCAAAGCAAGTGTGGGCGTCGCTGCCCTCAACTCCTGGCTCAATTCTGCCGAACGCCTCGAATCCTCAGGCCTGCGGATCGATACATTCGACACGGACGTCTTCACCGCCCGGGCTCCCGAGCTGGCGGGCAAGAAGGTGGCGATGATTGGACACTTCTCCCGCGGAATCACCGCACTGGACGCGGCCGAACTAACCATTCTTGAACGCGACCCATGCCCCGGCGATCTACCCGATTCCGCCTGCGAATATGCCCTTCCCGGATCTGACGCCGTGTTCATCACTGGCATGACCGTTGCTAACAAGACGTTGCCTCGGCTCCTCGAGCTGGCTGCTGGGGCGCGCATCATCCTGACGGGCGCCTCCGTCCCATTCGCGCCGGAAGTCTTCGCCAACCGCGGCGTCACCGAGCTGGCCACCGCCTATATATCTGATGCAGAGGCGGCCCGCGAGCTTATCGCATCGGACCAACACATGCCCAAGATGCGCAGTGCAACCCACCGCTTCACCGCCGTTCTCCCCGAAAGCCCGCAGCTATGAGCATCCCCGTCCCACCCCAAGACCTCGCCCGTGTTGCCGCGGGTTACGGCTCGGCAACCCTAATCACCCTGCCCGCCAGCGGATTTGCGAAGGTCCTCACCGTGGACCCTGACATCGCACCGGACGGCACCATCACCATCGCGAATCCGTCTAAGTCAACCACCGCGAACCTCGCAGCAAACTCCCACGCCACCTTGGTCTGGCAGCCTCGCGAGCGCCACGGCTGGACCCTCATCGTGGATGGCCACGCCAGCCTCACTGAGGAAGGGAAAATCGTCGTCGTTCCAAAATCCGGGATGCTGCACAGACCTGCGGCTCACGCGGACGGGCCAAAACCACTAATCGAACCGTGAGACTCGCTCCACCCCACGATTCTGCCGAACTTCCGGCACTTCATAAAGGGACAGCGGCGGGACTTCGCCTACTCGTAACGCTCCGCATGTTCTGTCCACCCAGATTCCTTCGGGATCTTACGCACGCTGGAGCTGAAGAGTGCAATCGCTGCTGACGTAGCACAGAGGGCGGTGCACAGGAGGATGGTACCGGTGCGGCCCATCCACGCCAGTCCGAATCCCGCGATCAACGGAGCTAACGGCATCGCCCCCATCGCGAGGACCCCGATGGCGCTGGTTGCGCGCCCGAGCATTTCGGTGGGGACGGCCACCATGAAGTAGCCGAGTAGCCCGGAATTCAGCGCTGGGGTGAGCACGGCCGTGGTGGCCAACAGGGCCGCGATGCCCACAATTGAGTGGGTGACAATCAAACCACTGGTGCCCGCGGTGAGCAGTACCAGGCCACCCGCAACAAGAATGCCGGCTCCAACCCGCTGAACGAGGAACGGCGCGATCAGCGCGCCAATAAGCATCACCACACCTATTGCCGAGGAGACTGTGCCGATCTGAACGGGGGTATATCCGGACTGCTGCAGCACATAGATAGCTGTAGTGATCGCGGCGTTATGCCCAAGATTAATGATCGTTGCGATGAACATGGCGTTGCGGAGATCTGGGCGAGCAAACAGCCAGACAAAGGCCTCTTTCATTTCGCCGAATGCGCTTGCCTTGGCGGGTGTAAGAAGCACGTCGCTAGCATCGTCCGCATCCGACGCCACCACGTTACCCATGCGGCCAAGCAGCCAAGCGGTGGACGCGGCAATAAGATGGGCAACACACATGACAACGCCGATCATCCAGCCGCCGATCGCCAGCAGGAAGCCGCCGATCGGATTGCCTGCGATCTGTAGCGCGGCGTCGCGTCCCTGATTCGCGGCCTGTGCCCTTCCGAGGACTCCAGCAGGAACTACGCTCTTGAGCTGGGCCTCCCCCGCTGAATTAAAGATGCCTCCGCGGGCAGCAAGAAGGACTTGAATGAGAAATAGCGCAGTAAACGTCAGGTTTCCTGTCCACGCGGCGGCGGCAAATCCGGCCGAAAGCAGCGCACCTAAAAGGCCACCGATCACCATGAGGCGGATGCGCGAGTGCCGATCCGCTAGGACGCCGCCGGCTAGCGTGCACACAATCTGGACCGCTAGTCCCACTCCGCCGATGATTCCCGCCTGAGCCGGGTCGTTCGTCACCATCAGGGTAAGCAATGGAATTGCGAAGTGAAGGAGCGTGCCAGCCAAACCTTTGCTCGTGTCCGAGACCAGCCATGTCACATAGCGCTTGTTAGCCCACAAGCGCTCCTTCGGTGAAGGAAGCTCTGGCGTGATGTCTGAAGCGATGCCGCTGGTACTAGCTTCGGCCGACGAACCGACGTTGGGCGCCACACCAAGCGTATCGTTCGCGGTTCCGGAAGCCTCAGCCTCTACGTGATCGCCACGTCGTGTGGTTTCGGTTGTCTCAAACATCGGTCTCTCCCATCACCTATGCCCACTGGCTCGGGTCCGTTTCCACGTGCGCTCTCTGACTGTTGTGACTTCAGAATACTTCCGCAACTTATTTTGCGCAACTATTATTGCGCAATGTTTATTGTTTAGTTGGTAGCATGCGAGTATGGCTCTCGAAGATTCCACGATGACAACGGCGATGCTGAAAGCAATGGCTAATCCACTGCGCCGCGAAATCCTCACTGCCCTGAACCGGTATGAGTACGCACGAGCTGCTGACCTCTCCAAAGATTTAGAGATTCCCGCCAATAAGCTCAGCTTCCACCTTCGCGTTTTGGCCGACGCCGGCCTCATTCACGAGGCTCCCGAATACGCTCGAGATCGTAGGGATAGGGTGTGGGCAGCCACGCGTGGATCGCAGTCCATTGGCAGCCCAACGGCCCCCGTTGCCGACGAAGCTCTGGGCCTGTCTGTTCTACAAAGCCTCGCCGAGGATCATCAGCAGGTGCTCAGCCGCCTAGTTGCGTGGGCCCCCGAATATGTCGCGGGCCGTGACGCCGAGGTTCACGGAACCTTCACGCGCATGTCTGTTCGCCTGACGCCCGCACAGTTCGAGGAGATCTTGAAAGACTTTAGTGACCGAGTCGATCAGGCACGCGAGACTGCCGATAAGTCTGACCCCGATAGCCGGCTCTGGCAGATCGATATCGTGGCCGCGGACGATCAAATCTAACGTTCGCCCTCCCGAATTTTGCGTCAAACCTGCGTAACTGAATGCGGAGGCGCGGCTTTGTCGTCGTCCTTCCCGAATTTTGCGTCAAGCCTGCAGAAGCAACGGCCAGTTTGCGTCAAGCCTGCGAAGGCGGGAGCGCTCCTCCAAAACATGAATGTGGCCCGGGCCGGACAAGACAATAAGTCTCACCCGACCCGGGCCACAACGCACCCGCTAGGCAGCACACACGCACTGCCTAGCGCGATCGCTACTTAGTACACGCCGCTCTCTCCTAGACGAGAATCCAGATCAAGAAGCATGGCGGCCTCTTGCTCGTGGGCGTCGCCATCGAACCGGCGCCCATCGGCCTCTTCGAATAGAGGCGCGTGCCCGATCATTCCCTTGGCCAACTGGCGGTGACCGCTGGCCAACCGTTCACTGGCCCGTGAGCGCCACTCGCCGGCCGCTTCCTGCCCGGAGGCATTCGCTACGGCTTGTTCGAAAGCACCTGGGTGAACCAGCGCCACGATGGCGGAGACGTGCCCGAAGCCGAGCGAGGTCAACAACGCCGCCTTGACGGTGCCCACCTCGATTGGCTTGCGCGGCCACACGAGGAAGGAATCGCTGGCGAACTCGGGATCCAGGCAGTCAAGCGACTTGTTGCCGGGAACCGTGGAGTTGGCAAACACTTGGGTGAGCCCGGACATCTGGAACAGAGCCGCGCCACCCTTCGAGTGCCCGGTCAGGGTCTTCTGGGAGATGACATACAGCGGGTTACCCTCGGAGCGCCCGAGGGCGTTTGCCAGCCGCATGTGCAGCTCGGCCTCGTTCGGATCGTTCGCGTTGGTGGACGTATCGTGCTTGGACAGCACCTTGATATCGTCCGGCTCCACACCGAGAGCCCCGAGGTTGCGTGCCAACCGCGAGTTCTTCCCGCCGCGTCCAGCGGCCAACGCCCCAAGCCCGGGAGCCGGAATCGAGGTGTGGATGCCGTCCGCGAAGGACTGCACGAATCCAACCACGCCAAGCACGGGCAGCCCCAGCTCTTGAGCCAGATCGCCGCGCGCCAGCAGGATAGTTCCGCCGCCCTGGCTCTCCACGAAGCCTCCACGGCGAATGTCGCCGGCCCGCGAGAAGAACCGCTCGGAGATCCCCTTGTCGCGCATCGCCTGCGAATTGGCGGTGGCGTTCATGTCCCCAAATCCGATGAGGGATTCGATCTGGAGATCGTCGATGGCGCCGGCCACCACGAAGGTCGCCTTGCCAGCGGTGATCTTATCAACGCCCTCTTCCACGGACACCGCGGCGGTGGCGCAGGCCCCTACCGGATGAATCATGGAACCGTAGCCGCCGATGTAGCTCTGCATCGTGTGTGCTGCCACCACGTTGGGCAGGGTCTCCTGCAGGATGTCCTGCGGGTAATCGTCGCCCTTGAAGCGGTCCACGTACAGGCGGTGCATGGAGGTCATGCCACCAAAACCGGTGCCCTGCGTGGAGGCCACCTCGGCCGGATGCAGGTTCGCCAGAAGCTCGCCCGGCGTGAAGCCGGAGGCCACGAACGCGTCCACCGCAGTGAGCAGGTTCCAAATGGCCATGCGGTCCATCGATTCGGTCATGGACGCCGGGATGCCCCAGTGCGACGGATCGAAATCGGTGGGGAACTGGCCGCCAACGGTACGCGAAAGAGTGGTGCGCCGCGGCACGTAGGTGAGCGATCCCGCCTTGCGGGTCACCTGCCACTCCTCGTCCACAAACGCGGCGGCGGTTCCTTCAGGATCGGCATCGACGTGCGCCTTGGCGGCAGCCTCGTCCGCAACCGCGAAGGTCACATCGGACTCGAGCCGAACCGGAGCCACGTCAACAGTGCCAAGATCGGCAAGCACGCCGTCGTCCACGAAGGCGCGAACACCCGAACGTGCCACAACCTGATCGCGGAAACGCTCCCAGATCTCGGCCTCGTCCACGAACTTCTCGTCCTGGTCATACCAACCGGGCTGCGGGGTCTCGTGCCACTGCAGCAGGCCCATCATCCAGGCAAGCTCAAGGACGCCGGCGGCGGTTAGCTCCACATCGCCGTCATCCGTGATGCCCAGTTCGGCCTGTAGGCGGGTACGCGAGGAGCCCCACGGGCCTACCTCGCCCACGCCCACCATGACTACGAGATCCTCAGGCCGGGCGGTCACGCCACTCCAGTCGGCACTATCCGCACCAACCTGAGAAACAGTTTCCGGGGTGGGCAGTGCCTTGATGGCGGGCTCGGATTCGTTTTGTACCGGCGACGACGGAAGCGAGGCCTCCAGCGCCTTCAAATCCACCTTGTCCAAGCCGCCTGTGAGATCGGCTTCTACGGGGCCGTTCGCAGCTTCGGCACGGGTTTGCGCGGACGCGAGGCGAGCAAGCTGCTCTCCCATTTCCGCGGTGGACCAGGTGTGAACGCCAGCGGCCTCGACGGCTGAGACGAGCGGATCGTTGTGGCCCATGAGGCCCGTGCCCCGGACCCAGCCGATCTTCGCGTGTGCAATGGAGGTGTTGGCCCCCCACGGCTCGGAGCTCCACTTGTTGCAGATCGCATCGAATGCGGCCTTGACCTCGCCGTATGCGCCGTCCCCACCGAAGGTTCCGCGATTCGGGGAGCCCGGGAGGATGGTGTGGAGGCGGTGATCAACGTTCGTTTCGCCGCCCACGGCGGAAAGTCCGCCGAGCAGGCGCTCAACGCCCCATAGGAGCACGCGGGCCTGATTCTCGGTTTCGTAGCCAGAATCCACGAGCGATCCGCGCACGCCGGGTGCGGCGAACGGCAGGAGGATATCGGGGGTCAGCGCAGGCTTGATCGGCTTGGACGTTGCTCCAACGGTTTCGCGCTGCTCGTTTCCGATCCACTCGATGAGCGAATCGATATCGCGGAAGCTCGCGAGGTTGGCGGGAACCAGCCACAGCTCGGCCGATCCGGTGGCGTTGGTGCGGTACAGCTCCTTTGCGAAGGAGAGCCGCGCCGTGTTGATGCGGGAGGCCGTCATGATGACGGTTGCTCCGCCCGCAAGGAACTGCCCGGCAGCGGCACCAGCGATCGAATTCGGGGTCACTCCGGTGATGACGGCAACCTGGCCCTCAAATTCGCCCGGGGTGGTATCACGAGCCGCGGCAGCGATCTCCGCAAAGCGCGGGTTGTTCTGGCGTGCGTTCTGCCATTCGGCCTGACGCGCCACCTCTTCACCCACACCGCGGAAGTTTGCCTCTACCGGGTAACCGGCGGCGATACGCGCAACGTCCTCGCGGGCTGTTGCCCAGCGATCGCACAGGCGAACCGTGCGGCGAGCATCGAAGCCGGGTGTCACGAACTTCTCCCAGCCATTACCGAGTTCGGCTGTCATGGCCTCGCGAAGTGCGAGCTCAGCAGAATTGTCCTCTGATTCGGCGGCTTCTGGCTTCTTGCCCAGCTTGGCAAGGAGCTCGTAGGCCGTATCGGCCAGTACGTCCGTGATCTCCTCGGAGAACGCGTCAAGCGCGGCCGAATCAACCACTGCCCCGCCGGCGCCTCCGGCGCTCGGGATGGAGACGGACACACCGAAGGCCGCAGCTACCTCTGCAACGGCCGCATCGATAACCGAATCGAGTTCGGCGCCGTTCTTCGGGGTGGCGAGCGTTGCGAGCTCACCGCCGCGTAGAGACTTGCCCTCGCGGGTTCCCAACACGACGGTGGCGCGTACGTAGGCTCCCCAACCCTCACCGAGCTGCCATACCGTGGAGACTCGATCGTTGATGCGGGCGGGCTTGGCGCCAGCCGCACCCGTGATGGCGCGAAGGCGTTCATTGAACACCTCGGACAGCACTGGACCGAACGGCGTGTAGCCGTGAGCCTGCGAGTTGATCGTGGGAACCAGCGTGGAGAGCGTTGCCTCAGCCGCACCGTCCAGTGCGGACAGCTCGAACTCGGCCGTCATGTCCATGAGGATTTGGTTCCGCTTGGAGGACACGCCGTTGGTCAGTGTCTCCACCGTATCGCCGTCCACGATCTGATCCACGCGAACCTTCGTCTGCTGAGCAAGCAGCATCCGAAGGGCGTCGCCAGCACGGAACGGAAGATCGGCAACGGGCCCCGAATTACCGGCCGGAACAGCGGACTGTGCCGGTGGGCGTGCCGGGGATGTCATCGATTCCGCAGGAGCGGACTCTTCAACCGGTGCCGGTGCCGCCTCAGGGGCAGCAGCCTCAGGAGCTGCCACTTCAGGGGCGGCCACCTTGGCAACATCTTCGTGCAGGACGCGCTTGGCATCGCGCTGAACGTTGAACACCGTCACGTCGGCGCCGGCGTTCTCCGGGAGAGCCAGAGTCTTCGTCGCGAGGTTCGCGAGGGTTGGCGATGCCGCCAAGCCAATCTCCACAATCTCTTGGATACCGGCATCGAGGATCGCCTTCTGTGTCTCGATCCATCGGACCGGTGAGGCGAACTGCCAAGCGAGCAACTCCACGAGGAGCTCGCGGGCTACCACACCAGGGTTGGCCATAACCTCATCGAAGTGATCACGCATGTGTGCAACTGAATCCGAGGGCACAACCTCGAGGATCGCTTCCATAAAATCGGTTGTGAGCTCGAACGGGCGCGCCACGAGGTTCGGGACGTAGTGACCCACGAGGGTGTCGAGCCGGACATCTTCGGGCAGCAGGCCCTTAAGGAGCTGGCGGAAGTCCGGCACGCCATCGCGTAGAACCGAAGAGTGGAAAGGAACATCGATACCAGGGATGAGCATGAACGGACGCTTGCCGCCGTAGGCTGCGGCGCGGCGAGCCGAATCGGCCCCGAGCGCCTTGAGCCCGGCGATGGTTCCAGCAACAGCGTACTGCTGACCCGCAAGGTTGAGGTTCACAACCTCAAGGAACTCGCCAGACATCTTGGAGACTTCGGCGATGTAATCGAGCACGCCGGAATCGTCCACTCCAAACTGGTTCGGGCGCAAGGCTCCGAGCTGGTAGTTGGAGCGGCCTTCGCTATCGCGGGGAACCAGATGGTGCATAGTGGAACCGCGCTGGAACACGATCTCCAGCACGTTCTCCAGTGTGAAGATCTGGCCGTAGGCAGAGAGCGCCGTGTATTCGCCGAGCGAATGGCCAGCAAACGCAGCACCATCAACCAGCGCGCCCTGTTCCCGCAAGCGCTCAGTCTGAGCGATCGCAACGGTAGCAAGTGCTACCTGAGTGAACTGGGTGAGGTTCAAAATGCCCTCTGGATGGAAGTACGTGACACCCTTTGCCGTAACAGACTTCGGGTTATCCCGTACCACAGCGAGGATGGAGAAACCAAGGTTCTCACGGGTGTGGCTGTCCGCGCGCTCCCACACATCGCGGGCGGCGGGCGAATCGGCCCGCTCGTCCAGCGCCATGCCGGCCGCCTGAATGCCCTGACCGGGGTACACGTACGCGGTTGAGGACGCAGCGGCAGAGGCACTGGCCTGCGCCACAACCTCGCCCTCGATGCGGCAGGTGACCTCGAGTGCCAGCCCGCCACCGCGGATGCGTCCAACACGCTCCACCGTGATCTCCACGTCATCGGACAGGTTGACCATGCCGAACATACGGTAGGTCCAGCCCGTAAGCTCCAGATCCGGAACCGCGTGCTGGGCGGCGGCGCACAGCCACATGCCGTGTACAAGGGCTGCGTCCATACCGGACATCTTCGCGGCGCGAGTGGAGGTATGGATCGGGTTGAAATCTCCCGAGACAATGGCGAATGCCGTCATGTTCTCCGGTGCGGTCACCGTGATCTTATTGAGGGTAGAGCGAGGCGTATCAACAACCTCTCCCACGTGCCCACCACGGGCGGCCGGATCGGCCGGCAAATCGGTGGTGGTGACGCGGCCACGCATAGCGAAACGGTCCACGAATTCGATAACCACCGAATCGGCACTGGTCACGCGGGTCTTGATAGTCACCACGCGGCCGGCCGAAGACTCCTCGATGCTCGCGCAGTGCGAGTGCGAGGTCAGTTCGCCCTCGCGCAGAATCTCTTCGATGGACTCGTGAAGGTTCTCCGAGTGATCAAGGTGGACTGCCGAGAGCAGGCCCTCAATGACGGGGTAATCGTTCGCCCAGCCAGAGCCGATAGCGGCGTAGATGGTTGGCCAGCACGATCCGAGGATCGAGGAGGGCGCCACTTTGGTAGAACCCGGTGCCGTTACACCTGCGTGCAGGGACCCGATCTCGGGAGAAACGGCGAAGGTAAAGTGTGCTTCCCCATCCACGAACTCGGGGAGGGATTCGATGGGAGTTCCACCGATCGTCGTGGTGCCTACACCGGCGGTGACTGCAAGCATCTTGCGCATGTCATCTGCCAAGCGGGCATCGTCCACCACCGGAAGCCCACCGTTGTGTACGGATTCGGGCAGGGTGATCGGGATAATCAACTCGCGCACCGCGTGCTGGACGGCATTGGTTCCGTCCCAGAAGGTATCGAGCGGAACGCGCAGCTCAAGGCCGGCCTCCAACTCGCGGATTTCCACTTCTTCCACGAGAGCGGCCGGGTTCTCGGCCAGCTGTCCGTGCCACATGACGTAGGGAACGGTCCGCAGGTACTCGTCGCGTTCGGCCGCCTGCCTCGAGAACAGCTCGGGCGCCGGTCCGTCGAGCAGCCCGACGGTGTAATCCTCGTAGCGCGCCAGGATGTCCGCAATCGGCTCGTCCACAGACGTAATGCCTGCAACCGAAGTGGGGCCGGGAATAATGCTGACCTCATCGGCGCTGTAGCGCGAATCATGGGACTGCCATAGTGAATCGCTACCCCAGCGCTGCAGTACATCCTTACCAATGTTCGAGACAAACGGAACGGGCTTCGGGAACTTCAGGCACAGCGAGAGGAACCAAGCTGCATCCACCGCGGTCACGAGAGTGGTCTCTGCGTTCGGGTAGGAAGCAACAAGAGCATCGATGGCTGCGTGAGGATCACGCACGGCCTCCTGATCGGCGAAGATCGTCGCGATCTCCCCGTGATCGGCCGGGCTGAGGCGAGCCTCAAACCTCTGGAGCATCTCAAAGAGGCGGGTGACCAGGCCGTCGTCGGTCCACGGATAGGACAACTCGGTGTAGCGGCGCACAACCTGCGCGTACGTCATGGCCTCGAGATCGCCAAAGTAGGGCTTACTCGTTTTATTGATCGCCTCGATGATTTCATCCCGGCGGGCGGCGATAGCTTCTTCATCGCCATCAACCTCAACCAACAAACGTCCGGCGGCCGAGGAGGAGTTCTCCACCTGGTAAATATCGGCGCGAAGCTGGGACAAACCGGAAGTGACTCCACCGCGAACGGCACCGCTGGCGATCCAGCCGCCCTTGTCCTCGGCAGCAACGCCCGGCGTGGCAACAAGAAGCTCCTTGACGTCGCGGTTGGTCTTGGCCTCCAAAGCCGTCATGCCAACGGTCCCGATGAACACGGCGTCCACGGGCATGGGCGGGCGGCCCCACTGACGAGACCATTCACCCGTCAGGTAGGCGGCCGCGCGCTCGGGAACGCCCATGCCGCCACCGACGGTGAGGATCACGCCAGCCTCGCGGATCTCGCGGTAGGTGGCCAGAAGCATATCGTTGAGATCCACCCACGAGTGGTGGCCTCCGGCGTGGCCGTCCTCCACCTGAATAATGAGGGGCATCCCCTCAGTTACACGGGCGATCGCGAGGACCTGGCGGATTTGATCCACCGTGCCCGGCTTGAAGCCCAGATAAGGGAAGCCTTCGCCGCGCAGGCGCTCAATGAGCTCAACAGCCTCCTCGAGGTCCGGGATACCGGCGGAGATGGTCACGCCGTCAAGAGGGGCTCCAGCAGCGCGCTCGCGCGAAACCAGGCGGCGGGCACCGAACTGCAGATCCCACAGGTAGCGATCCAAGAACATCGCGTTGAACTGGGCAGTGCGTCCCGGCTCCAGCATCTTTCGTAGGTCAACGAGGTGCGTGGACAGGACCTCTTCGGTTACCTGACCGCCACCGGCAAGCTCCACCCAGTGCCCGGCGTTGGCCGCGGCGGCCACGATCTCCGGATCCACGGTTGTGGGGGTCATGCCACCCAGGATGATGGGCGAACGGCCCGTGAGGCGGGAGAACGCAGTTTGAAGCACCCGGTGGCCCGCCACTGTGGCGAGCTCGGGAGCGTAAACCGACCAGTCTTCGGCGCGCACCATGCGCGGCCCGCCGGAGATGAACTCGTCACGTGCTGCGGCGATTCCTGCGTCCACGTAGGTGATGCCGGTGCCAGCAAGGTTTTCGGTGGTCAGACGCTGGAGGTTACCCGGACCAAGATCCACCACGTAGCCGCGGCCGAAGTCCTCTACTGTTTCGGCAACTTCGCCTGCCCAATCGAGCGAATCGGTCAGGACGGCGCGTGCCAGCTTATCGGCATTCTCCACAGAGATGCCGCAGCGCTCTGCCCAATCGTCCACCAAAGCCACAGCGGGCTCCAGCAGGTGGGAATGGAACGGGGCGTCCACGTCAAGGAACTCAGCAACGGGAGTGATCGGGGCGCCCCCGGTCTTCTTGGCGGCGCGGATTGCGGCGGACTCTTCGGCGACCGAATCCAGTTTGCCTGTCAGGCGCGCCAAATCAGCGGGCCGGCCCGAAACCACGAGCGAGTTGTAAGAGTTGACGATCGCGAGGTCCGCGTCTACTGACTGAGCGAGCTCTGCCAAAATATCGCGCGGGACGCCACGTACGGAGAGCATGGCGGAGTTTTCACCGCGCTCGGCGCCGGAGGCTCGGGTGGCCTTGGTAGCGGCCGCACCGATGAGGCGGGCAAGGGCCAGCACCGAGGCTGGCTGATCGGACTCGATCATGGCCGCGGCGAGCACTCCTTGGGAGTGACCGATCACGGCGTGCGGGGTTGCCGTCACTACTCGCGAAACGTCCAGCCAAGCCCCATACTGGGCCAAGAGAATACCGGGAACGGAGGCAAAAGCGCCCGTCGCGGTGGTTGCACCAGTTGCGGAGGCTTCGCTGGCGGGGCCCTCTGCGGTGGCCGGGTTATCTGTCAATCCGAGGCGGCCCGCGCTGATAACAGTCAGTTCGGGCAGGACGGGGGCAAGAAGCTCCTCAGCCTGACCATCAATCTGTACCAGCTGCTGGCGGATTTCTCCGGCTGCACCGGTCAATTCGCCGAGCTCGCGGCGCCAAGGTGAAGACTGGCCCGCAAATTGTACGATCCAGGGAGTCCCAGAGTTAATTTCGTGCGTAATCATTTCTCGTCTTTCTCCCTACATCGGCATGTTGCCGTGCCGGCGCGTGCCGGTATGGGACCTATCTTTCGTGCGCAGAATGCGCAGTGCAGAAACAATGTGTGTTCGGGTTGATTCGGGGGTGATGATGGCGTCCAGTTCACCGGAAGCCACCGCGAGGTAGGGATTCACGTTCTCTCGCGTGTAATCCTCAATAAGTTCTTGTTTGATCGCGGCAACGTCGCGGCCTTCAGCTTCTGCCGCCTTCAGCTCGCGGCGCCCGGTGATCGCCACCGCTCCATCGGCTCCCAGCACGGCGATCTCGGCACCTGGCCAAGCAAAGTTCATATCGCCACCGAGCGCCTTGGAGCCCATCACGATGTACGCACCGCCATAAGCTTTGCGCAGCACCACCGTCACGAGCGGAACCGTAGCGTTGGCGTAGGACCAAATGAGTTTAGCGCCACGGCGAATGATGCCGGCCTGCTCCTGCTCAGTGCCGGGCCGATAACCGGGCACGTCCACGAGCGTGATGACTGGGAGATTGAAGGCATCGCAGAACTGGACGAATCGCCCGGATTTCTCCGAGGCGTCTACATCCAGTGTGCCGGCCTCGTTCAGTGGCTGGTTCGCCACAATCCCCACGGATTCCCCGTTCAGGCAGGCGAACCCCACCACGATCGAGGGAGCAAAAAGCTCCTGGACCTGAACGAACTCCCCGTAATCAACAAGGTGGCGAATAACCTCCACCATGTCGTATGGCTGCTTGGATGATTCCGGGATCAACGAAGCGATAGCGGCCGCGCTGGCCGCGTCTTCCGGGCCTTCCTCGTAGTCCCAGCGCCGGGTGGGCCCATCACAGTTCGAAGGCAGATAGGTTAGGAGCGCCCGGGTATAGTCCAGCGCGTCATCTTCGTCCTCTGCCTGATAGTGAGCAACGCCGGATTGGAAGTTATGGATCGCGGCGCCGCCAAGGTCCTCAAAGGATACTTCCTCGCCCGTTGTAGCCTTCACAACGTCCGGCCCCGTCACGAACATATGCGCGTGATCTTTCGTCATGACGATGAAGTCCGTGAGCGCCGGGCAATAGACCGCCCCACCCGCACACGGCCCAAGGATCACAGAAATCTGCGGGATCACTCCGGAGGCCTCAACGGTCTTGCGGAAGATGCGCCCGTACTGGGAAAGCGCTAGCACACCTTCTTGGATGCGTGCGCCGCCCGAATCGAGCATTGCCACTATCGGGATGCGCAACTCCAGCGCCTTATCCATGAGAGCGATGATCTTATCGCCCTCGGTGCGGCCAAGAGTTCCACCGGAGATGGAGAAGTCCTGAGCGTACACGGCAACCGGACGCCCATCCACTTCACCAATACCCGTGACAACGGCGGCACCTAGGAAACCCTGTGCCATGTTTCCGCCCACGAACTGGCCGATCTCCGTGAAGTTATCCACGAACATATCGATGCGTTCGCGCGCCGTCTGCTTGGACTTCGGGTGCTGGCGGGAGCGGGCCTTGGATTCGGCCGTCTCTGAGAGCTCCTCCTGATAGGCCGCAAAATCCGCGCGATTGACTACCCGCGACGTCCTATCAATAGTCTGGGATTCATCCGGTAGTCCCCGGATGCCACGCTTGCTCACCATCAGTCTTCCTTCCGATCTACTCGGACGAGCGGCTGGAAGGCAGCAACGTTTTCGCCACCCTCAACCGCGATTTCCGTGACAGTTCCGTCATACGGGGCGTACACGTAGCTCTCCATCTTCATTGATTCGAGAACCACAAGAAGATCGCCCTGCTGAACCTTGGTGCCCTTTTCCACGCACACACGGACCACAATGGCCTGAATCTGCGAGTTCACCATGCCCTTCGAATCCACTTGCTCGCCACCAGCCGCAGTGGCCGCCCGGCGGACTCCCCCACGCAAGGGCTGGTGTCCGCGGCTATTTGTTCGTGGCCCGTTTGGCACCAGAACATCCCGTGGAATCGTCACGTTCATCCGTTGGCCGTTGAGTTCGGCCACGAAGGAGATCCGCTCTTCCGGCGTTGCTGGCATCGCGGCGTGAGATCCATTGGCCGTGCCTCCAGCGCCCGCAGCACCTTCCTCGGACACTTTCTCCGGCAACACCGAATCTTCGAACCAACGCGTAGAAATCGGAGCCCCGGCGAAATCATCCATGGAGATCACCTCTGAGTACAGGGCTGCCGGGGTGGCCAAGCCTTCCACCAACATCTCTTCGAGGGCCCGCCGCGAGCGCGCAATCGCCTGCTCGCGATCTGGGGCCGTCACAATCAGCTTGGCCAGCATTGGATCGAATCCGTTGGTCACCACATCGCCCTGGACAATGCCGGACTCGATGCGAACGCCATGGCCCAGTGGCCAGCGCAGCCGCGAAATCGTCCCGGTTGAAGGAATCATGCCGTTGGCGGGATCCTCGCAGGTGATGCGAAACTCGAAGGAGTGGGCCCGCGCGGCTGGCACCGGCGAAAGCACACCGCCCCCGGCAATCGTGATCTGCTCCCGAACTAGGTCCAGCCCCGTCACCTCTTCGGAGACAGTGTGCTCCACCTGGAGACGTGGGTTCACCTCGAGGAAGTTGACACGCCCATCGGGCTCCACGAGGAACTCACACGTGCCAAGGCCAACGTAGCCTACGGCGTCAAACAGCCGCTTGGACCAATCGCGAATCGTGGCATCCGAATCACCCGGAAGCTGAGGCGCCGGCGCCTCTTCGATCAGCTTCTGGTTCCTGCGCTGGACGGAGCAATCGCGCGTGGACACAACGGCGAAGTTCCCGGCAGAATCCCTCTCACACTGCGTCTCAACGTGGCGCGCGGTCCGAATAAACCGCTCCACGAAGAACTTGTCAGCCTCACCGCCATGCGCGGCGAAGAAATGGGCGATATCTGCATCCGAATCGATGACGGTGATGCCGCGTCCGCCTCCGCCGTCGGCCTTCTTCGTCACGATCGGGAAGCCGTGGCTAGCCACGAAGTCCTCAACAACCTCACGGCCAGAAACCGGATCAGAAATGCCTGGAACCGGCGATACCCCAACGGATTCAGCCAAACGCCGCGCCTGGATCTTGTCTCCCAGCCGTGCAAGCACGGTCGGATCCGGGCCAATCCACGCGATCCCCGCATCGATGATTGCCGCCGCGAACTCTTCGATCTCCGAGAGGAAGCCGTATCCGGGATGAACCGCGTCCACGCCTGCTTCTTTCGCGATGGTAACAATCCGATCGATATCCATGTAGTCACTGCCGAGTGCGTAAGCTTCATCCGCCTGCGCCACGAACTGTGCGTTGATATCGGAATCCGTGTAGATAGCCACGGATTCAATGCCCATATCGCGAGCCGTGCGGATCACGCGGAGCGCAATCTCGGAGCGGTTCGCCACGAGGATTCGTGAGATCATAGGTGCCTTCCTTAGTTGAATAGTGAGACTTCGCCGGCGGTCACCGTGACGAGGCCGCTATCCGTGGCCACCTCCAGAGATCCGTCCGCAAGAACTGCGCGCCCGGTCCCGTACACGGGAGAATTGTCGGGACGTCCCACCATGATTCCGGGGCGCAGCGTGTCACAATGTCTGTTGATTTCGGCCAGTACGCCTGATGCTTCCGGATCGCCGTTTGCCGCTTCGAATGCGGCGATTCGCTCCCGTAGGCCCGCGATCCACGCGGCGGCAAGTTCGTCCCGGCTTGGGACGGGCAGCCCGGCCGAGGCAAGGGACGCCGCGGTCGGAGTTGGAAAATCCGTGATTGAAAGGTTGAGTCCCAGCCCGAGTACTGCGGTGAGAAGTGCGTCCGCTTCGCCGCAGTATTCGCCGATAACTCCACCGAGTTTTTTATTATCGACGACGACGTCATTTGGCCACTTCAAACCCACCCGCTCGCTGCCGATGGCGGCACGGGCGGCGGCCCCACCGATCAGCGTGAGCCAATGCAGGTGATCGCGCAGAGCTGCCGGAAGCGACACCAGCACGGAGACGAGGAGCGAGTTGTCAGGCTCCGAGTGCCAGAGGCGGCCAACGCGGCCCCGGCCCGCCGTTTGATCATCTGCAACGAGTACGGTGAAGGTTGGCGTCTGCTGCCACAGTGCAGCCAGATCGTCCTGTGTGGAGCCGGTGGACTCCGTGTGGAGGAACACCGCCGCCTGCGCGCTGGTGAGAGACCAGTCCATAACCACCTCTAAGTTACTCTCGCGTACCTTACTGCTCAGTAGGTTACCCTACCGTAAAGTAACTTGCAGGAGGTGTGTTGCTCCCCTCAGCGACGAACGTCCCTTCTCTCCCTTGACCGCTCCCCTCTCACCCCGGGTGTGCTTTGCATCAGCTGTTCAACATTCACCTTGTAGCTCAGCATGTTGGTTATATCCCTCGAGCGGAACGACAAGGTGAATGTTGAACGTCGTCGTCGGCAAAAATAGAAGAACCGGGCGCACCACCCAAGTGGCACACCCGGTTCTCTCAACTACAGAACTACTTAATCAGGCCGAGGGCGCGAACCGCATCCAGCTCTTCCTGGGCAGCCTTGATGTTGTGATCAATACCCGCCTGCGTTGCCGCGGAGATCTCGAGGCCGTCCACAACGTCCCATGAACCGCCCTTGGAGGTGACGGGAAGGCCGAAGATGAGGCCCTCGGGAACACCGTAGTGGGAGCCATCGGAGTAGACGCCACCGGTGACCCAGTCGCCTTCGGTCGTTCCGTTGACCCAGTTGTATACGTGATCGATAGCGGACGAGGCGGCCGAGGCAGCCGAGGAGGCGCCACGAGCTTCGATGATGGCAGCACCGCGCTTGGCAACGGTGGGCACGAAGTAGGAATCGAGCCACTCGCTGTCCACAAGCTCGGGGGCAGGCTTGCCCGCAACCGTCGCGTAGGAGACGTCCGGGTACTGATCGGCGGAGTGGTTGCCCCACACGAGCATCTTCTTGATGTCCGCGACAGCAGAGCCAGTCTTTGCAGCGAGCTGGGCGATGGCGCGGTTGTGATCAAGACGCATCATGGCGTTGAAGCGATCGTTCGGTACATCGGGTGCGGACTGCATGGCGATCACGGCGTTGGTGTTGGCAGGGTTGCCTACAACCAGAACCTTGACGTCATCAGCAGCGTTATCGTTGATTGCCTTGCCCTGAGGTCCGAAGATCCCACCGTTTGCTTCGAGCAGATCGGCGCGCTCCATGCCCTTGGTGCGGGGACGGGCTCCGACGAGCAGGCCAACCGAGGTTCCGGCAAACGCCTTGTTCGCATCGTCGTACACGTTCACGGATTCAAGCAATGGGAATGCGGAATCGTTGAGTTCCATTGCGGTGCCCTCAGCGGCCTTAACTGCCTGAGGGATCTCCAGAAGGTTGAGGCGAACAGGAACGTCCTGTCCGAGCAGGCCACCAGAGGCGATGCGGAACAGAAGAGCGTAGCCGATGTTGCCGGCAGCTCCAGTGACAGTAACGGTTACAGGCGTCTTAGCCATGCGTTAGCTCCTTCGAGTCGAGGTTGAGCAACGTTGTGCCCACGGGTTACAGCTTAGTGGTGCAGAGCGCACCTGAGCAGGCCCATAGGGCCTAATTGTCTAGCGCCTATTAGCCCTGTAGTAGGCAATAAGGCCCTTTGTGGAGGGGTCCTGAGCCGCCAACGCGGCGGGATCGCCCGCGATCGCCGGCCCGAGATCATTAGCCATCTGCTTGCCGAGTTCCACGCCCCACTGATCGAACGAATCGATACCCCACACAATGCCCTGAACGAAAGTAATGTGTTCATAGAGGGCGATGAGCTGACCCAGCACCGATGGAGTCAGATCGGGTGCCATGATCGATGTGGTGGGCTTGTTACCTGCGAATACGCGCGCGGATACGATGGCCTCAGGCGTACCTTCGGCCCGAACCTCTTCCGCGGTCTTGCCCAGTGCTAGCGCCTTGGTCTGCGCGAAAAAGTTACCGAGGAAGAGCTCGTGCTGGTCCGTATCGCCATCAGTCAGAGGAAACTCCGGGTTAGCGAATGCTACGAAATCCGCGGGGATCAGCTGAGTGCCCTGATGAATGAGCTGATAGAAGGCGTGCTGGCCGTTGGTGCCTGGTTCGCCCCAGAATACTTCGCCCGTCTTCGTAGTGACGGGGCTACCGTCCCAGCGCACAGACTTGCCGTTGGATTCCATGGTGAGCTGCTGAAGGTAGGCGGGGAACCGGTGGAGGTACTGAGAGTACGGCAGCACTGCGTGCGAGCCAGCCCCGAAGAAGTTCACGTATAGAACGTTGAGCAGCCCCATGAGGAGCGGCACGTTCTCGCGCGCTGGAGCATCAAGGAAGTGCTGATCCATCGCGTGGAATCCTTCGAGGAACTCCGTGAAACGTTCCGGCCCGATTGCCAAGACGAGGGCCGTCCCTACGGCGGAATCCACCGAGTAACGTCCACCAACCCAATTCCAGAAACCGAAGGCGTTGTCCGGCTCGATACCGAATTCGGCCACTTTCTCTAGGTTTGTGGAGACGGCGATGAAGTGCTTGGACACCGCGCCGTCGGCAGAAATGCCGCGATCCTCGAGGCCGTTCAGGAGCCAACTGCGGCATGCTTTCGCATTCGTCAGGGTTTCCAGCGTGGTGAAAGTCTTGGACGCCACGATAAACAGAACGGTTTCGGGATCCACTCCCTTGAGGGTTTCCCCCACATCCGTGGGATCGATGTTCGAGATGAATCGGGCCTCAAGATCCACGTAAGGCTTCAGCGCCTCATATGCCATGACGGGCCCTAGGTCCGAACCGCCAATGCCAATGTTCACAACAGTTTCGATCTTCTTGCCAGTGACACCGGTCCACTCACCCGAGCGGACCTTGTTCGCAAAAGCGTAGATGCGATCTAAAACCTCGTGGACGTCTTTGATGACATCTTGGCCGTCCACAACCAGCGTGTCAGTGGCTGGACGCCGCAGGGCCGTGTGCAGGACCGCCCGATCCTCGGTCACGTTGATGTGCTCGCCCGCGAACATCGCTGCGCGGCGCTCTGCCAGCCCCACTTCTTCGGAAAGCTGGACGAGCGAGTCCAAGATGTCCTCATCCACGAAGTTCTTCGAGAGGTCCACGTACAGATCCCCCGCGGATAGCGTATAGCGATCGGCCCGCTGCGGATCCTCCTCAAAACGCTTCCGAAAATCCGGCTCGAAATTCTCTGTAAGACCCTGCAGCTTGCTCCAAGCGGAGGTGCTTGTGGGATCAGTTGTCATGATTCCTCCATGTCAGCGAACAATCTGTGCACCACCTTACACTCTCCCACCTATCGTGACCGCCGCGCCCGCTAAGATGAACCCATGGACAACTCCGGCCTCACCAATGGCTCCAAGCACCCCAAGATTGCAGTACTAACGTCCGGCGGTGACGCTCAGGGAATGAACGCCGTGGTGCGCGCTGTTGTTCGCACTGCGATCCACGAAGGGGCCGTTCCCTACGGAGTTCACGAGGGATGGCGAGGCGCCGTTGAGGGCGGCGATCTCATCCGCGAGATGCACTGGTCCGACGTATCGGGAATCCTCAATCTGGGTGGAACTACGATTGGCACGGCCAGATGCGCGGAGTTCCGCGAGCGCTCGGGGCGCCGTCAGGCAGTCAAGAATCTTGTCCAGCTTGGGATCGATCGGATCATCGCCATCGGCGGGGACGGCACTCTCACGGGGGCAGACGCCCTTCGCGCCGAGTGGCCCACGCTGGTAGATGAGCTGCTAGAAGCCGGGGAGATCGATTCCGAAACGGCTGCCACCCACCACACTGCTCACCTAGCTGGCGTTGTGGGATCGATCGATAACGATCTGGTGGGATCCGATATGACGGTGGGCGCCGACAGCGCGCTCCACCGGATCCTCGAAGCCATCGATGCCATCTCCTCCACGGCCGCATCTCATCAACGCACGTTCGTCATGGAAGTGATGGGGCGGAACTGCGGCTACCTCGCGTTAATGAGCGCCATGGCCGGTGGCTGCGATGAGGTCTTTATCCCTGAGATGCCGCCTGACGATGGATGGCAGGATGCACTGTGCCAGAAGGTGCGTGCGGGCCGGGCGGCCGGGCGGCGTGACTCCATTATCGTGGTGGCCGAAGGCGCCAAGGATCGCCACGGCCAGGCGATCCACGCCACAGATATTCGCGATGTTCTAGCCGATACCCTGGGAGAAGACGTCCGGGTGACGGCCCTTGGGCACGTTCAACGAGGCGGCACACCATCGGCTTACGACAGGTGGATGTCCACACTCCTCGGCTATTCGGCCGCCCTAGACGTGCTGTGCGCCGATGAGACACACGAATCCCATATCCTCGCCACTAAGCACAACCGCGTCACGGCCATCCCCATGATGGAGGCTGTGGCAAACACGCGAGCCATCGCCTCCCATCTGGCGGACGGGAATTACGAACGGGCCGTGGCATCGCGCGGGGCCAGCTATAGCTCCATGATCAATTCCTTCGCAACGCTTTCCTCCCCTGTGCACCTACCGCAAACGCCAAGCCCCGCGCTCGGGCGTGCACCCCGCGTTGCCATACTCCACGCCGGCGGCCTCGCTCCGGGCATGAACACTGCAGCTCGCGCGGCGGTTCGCCTTGGGGAGGACCGGGGTTTCACAATGCTGGGCGTGGAAGGTGGCTTCCCCGGGTTGATCGAAGGAAACATCCGGACTCTCACATGGGCAGACGTTGACGATTGGGCAGGATCTGGCGGCGCCGAACTGGGCACCCGCCGCACTGCCCCTTCGATCGATCAGTACTACACCCTCAGCAAGGTGCTAGAAACCAATGAGATCGATGCCGTCCTAATCCTTGGCGGATTTGCAGGGTACGAAGCAGCGTGGAACATCGTCAAGGAACGCGGCCGCTACCCCGCGTTCAACATCCCGTTTATCTGCGTACCTGCGTCGATAGACAATAACCTGCCGGGCTCCGAGCTCTCGATAGGCGCGGACACGGCACTGAACAACATCACGGAAGTTCTGGATCGGATCAAGCAATCTGCATCGGCCTCACGCCGCTGTTTCGTGGCCGAGACGATGGGCAGGCGCTGCGGCTATCTCGCACTCATGGGCGGAATCTCCAGTGGCGCTGAGCAGGTGTACCTCAGCGAAACCGGTATCACGTTAGAGCAGCTCTCTGAGGAGGCCAAGCGTATGGTCTCCAGCTTCCAAGGGGGCCGCAACCTCTACCTTGTGGTGCGTAACGAAGAGGCCTCGCCGTATTACACCACTGACCTCATGACCAAAGTGTTCGCTGCCGAGGGGGACGGCATCTTTGACGTCCGCCCCGCGATCCTTGGCCACATGCAGCAGGGCGGGAATCCGTCACCATTCGATCGCACCCTCGCTCTCCAGCTCACAGCGGCGGCCATCGATGAGCTTGCCCGCCAATTCAGCACGGGCAAGGTGAAGAGTTCCTATGTGGGTATGGAAGAAGGCGAGACCCGTATCTATCCCATCACCCATATGGATGAGCAGATTGATATGGATACTCGCCTTCCCTACGATCCGTGGTGGGCCCAGCTCACCGAGGTCCTCTACACCGTGGCAGACCCCGGCTACGCCAAGCACCTCACGGACTTCACTCTCGAAAGCTAGCTAGCCACATTCGGCGCGACTGCCCGCACTGCCAGACCTAGCTTTGGCTCCCGGACTCGGCCTCAGCATTCCCAGCCTTAGCTGGCGAACCTCCAGCCCTGACCTCTTCGAGGTATGACTCCGGTTCAAACTCCTCGGCGTCTTGCCGGTGATTCTCCTCGAGTTCCTTCTTCGCAAAGCGATCAACGGCCAAAGCGATAGCGCCATCACCGGTCACATTGGTGGCGGTGCCGAAGGAATCCATAGCAATATAAGTAGCAATCATCAGGGCCACATCCGCGTCCCCAAAGCCGAGCATGCTTTGGAGGAGGCCCACGGCCGCCATAATGGCACCGCCTGGAACACCCGGCGCCGCAATCATGATGATGCCCAGCATAAACATGAAGCCGATGAGCTGCGCGGTGCTCACGGGCAGGCTGTTCACCGTGATGATGGCCAAAGAGAACGCGGTGATCTTCGAGGCCGAACCCGAAAGGTGGATGGTGGCACACAGCGGCACAACAAAACTCGCAACGGGATGCGATACACCATTCTTCAGGGTTTGACGCAGCGTCACCGGAATTGTGGCCGCGGAGGATGAAGTTCCCAGTGCCGTCATGTAGGCGGGCAGCATTGTCCACAGTGCCTTGAAAGGATTGCGGCCAGCAACCGCTCCTGCAGCGCCGAACTGCAGAAGCAGAATGACAACTTCTAGGGCGATCACAAGGACAACAACCTTGAGCAGAACGGAGATGATCTCAACTACTTCGCCCGTCATCGTGAGATTCAGGAAGATTCCGAAGATGTGCAGCGGCAGCAGCGGGATGATGACCTTCTCGATCAAGCCGGTGATAATTTCCCGGAACTCGATGAAGCCCTTCCGCATGACACCCTTGGGAACCAAGGCGATCCCGATCCCCACAACAAAGGAAAGAATTAAGGCCGTCATCACATCGAAAACGGCCGGAATCTCTATGGTGAAGTACGGTTCCAACCCGTCCGATGCTTCTTCAACGTTGTCAAAAGCGCCAGCGTTGAGGATGTGAGGATAGAGGGCCTTGCACGTAAAGTACGTCAGGAACGCGCCGATAACCGTCGAGGTGTAAGCAATCCCAGCCGTGATGCCCAGCCACTTGCCCGCGCCGCGCCCTAGATCAGCGATCGCGGGAATAACCAGACCCACGATGATCAGTGGGATTGAGAAGTTGAGTAGCTGCGAGAAAACTGAATTAAAGGTGACGAAGATTTTCGCGATGGGATCGTTGAAGAACTGTCCGCACAGGATACCAAGAACAATCGCTAGGAGTACCCACGGTAGGATCCCAGCTCGTTTAAGCCACGACATTTGTGCCCTCTCAAAGGTGGTGAAAGACTCTGCACGGCAAGGCTACGGGACGAACTGGGATCCTCGTGGGCTTTTGGTACTATTTGAGACGAACGGACTTACTTGAGCCGAGCACTCAAGGATTCATCCAGCGTGTTCATGAACTCTTCGGTGGTCTGCCATCCCTGATCGGGACCAACCAGCAGTGCGAGATCCTTCGTCATCTTGCCGCCCTGGACGGTATCGATGATGGTCTCCTCAAGCGCATCTGCGAAGCCAACAACCTCCGGGGTGTTATCCAGAGTGCCGCGGTGGCGCAGGCCGCCAGTCCACGCAAAGATCGATGCGATCGGGTTCGTGGAGGTAGGGTTCCCAAGCTGGTGCTGGCGGTAGTGGCGTGTCACGGTCCCGTGCGCGGCCTCGGCCTCAACGGTCTTGCCGTCGGGTGACATAAGTACGGACTTCATGAGCCCGAGCGAACCGTATCCCTGAGCCACCGTATCGGACTGAACGTCACCGTCATAGTTCTTGCAGGCCCACACGTATCCGCCCTCCCACTTCAGGGAAGCCGCAACCATATCGTCAATGAGCCGGTGCTCGTAGGTAAGTCCAGCCTCCTCGAACTGCTCCTTGTACTCGATATCGAATACTTCTTGGAACAGATCCTTGAACGCACCGTCGTATGCCTTAAGAATCGTGTTCTTAGTGGAAAGGTACACCGGGTAGTGGCGCATCAGCCCGTAGTTAAAGGAAGCCCGCGCGAAGTCACGAATGGACTCGTTGAAGTTGTACATACCCATAACAACGCCGCCGGCCTCGGGCATCTGACACACTTCCATTTCGATCGGCTCGGAGCCGTCCTCCGGTGTGTACGTAATGGTGACGGTACCCGCGCCGGGCGCCTTGAAGTCAGTGGCCTTGTACTGATCGCCGTGCGCGTGACGCCCGATGACGATCGGCTTGGTCCAGCCCGGCACCAAGCGCGGAATGTTGTTCATGATGATGGGCTCGCGGAACACCACACCACCCAGAATGTTGCGGATGGTCCCGTTCGGCGAACGCCACATCTTCTTCAGCCCGAACTCTTGCACCCGAGCCTCGTCCGGCGTAATCGTTGCACACTTCACACCCACGTTGTGTTCGTTGATCGCGTTCGCAGCGTCGATCGTTACCTGATCATCGGTCGCATCACGGTTCTGAATGGATAGATCGTAGTAGCGCAGGTCCACGTCCAGATAGGGAAGGATGAGCCTCTCCCGAATGTCCTGCCAGATGATACGGGTCATCTCATCGCCGTCGATCTCCACAACGGGGCCGTTCACCTTGATTTTCGCCATCGCGATCTCCTTGCTACTTACGTACGTTGACTCAAGCTACAGAGGAAAGATTAC
>OMJG01000057.1_pt1 | contig 75374 bp, 70 predicted proteins | sample 1646431 | NCBI WGS metagenome assembly OMJG01 (sample SAMN03771674, study PRJEB25209) | food metagenome | isolation source: Cotija cheese | place: Mexico:Jalisco,Michoacan | collected 2011-12-12 | reverse complement strand
AAAATTGGACTGAAGAATCAATTCTGATTCATCAGTCCAATAAATTATAGAGCCAGATTTTCTGGTCTTTGTGCGTGTATCTGGACATTTTTTGCAGTCTCTTTTTTATTGATTTTCTGAACTGGAAGAGCTTGAAGATTGTTGTTCTTCGCTACTGCTTGATGTTGAGCTGCTAGGTGTAGTGCTTGTACTTGATTCAGTACTCGAACTGCTCTCAGCTTCCTCAGAAGAGCTAGTAGAAGAACTACTACTTGATTCACTTGTTGAGGATGAGGAACTGCTAGTACTTGATGTTGAGCTTGACTGTTGAATAGTTGTTGATGATTGGACAGGTGCTTGGTAAGTCCCTTTAAAGTATAATTCATTACCAACTCTAATTAAATCATCAGGCATTTCCCAATCCGTATTTTCAACAGATGACGAGACGTATGTCATCAGCTCGCGATAGACATCTGTTGCTACATGGGCTGATTGACTAGTAACTGGGTCTAAAATATTATTATAGCCAATCCAAACAGCCATCGAATAATGTGGTGTGTACCCGACAAATGTCGTATCTGGATAGACGGAGTAGGGCGATGTAATCTGCGCTAATTGTTCATCGGTATAATTGGATGTCCCGGTTTTTCCAGCTTGGTATAAGCCGTTAATGGCAGCATTATTACCTAGACCGCTAATCACATCCTTTAATATATCTGTGATCATATAAGCGGTACCTGCATCCATTGCTTTTTTTCCTTCAGCGCTATATGTTTTTTCAGTACCGTCAGGAAAGACAATTTTATTGACATATTGTGGCTTATAATAGGTACCACCATTGGCAAATGCAGCATAGGCAGCGGCCATTTTTAAGCTTGATACGCCATATTTGGTGCCATCTTGCTCTGTGTTACTTGTAATAGCATTAGCTTGAGAAATTGATTTATACTCAATTCCTAAGCCTTTAAGGAAAGTTGTGATATCATCGACACCCACATCTGCGAATAATTTGGCGGCAGGTACATTTCGTGAAAGAGCTAAAGCTCTTCTTAAGGTTAGTGTGCCATAATACAAATTATCCCAGTTCTTTAAGGCAGTCGACGAATTTTCGTAATTGTAAGGTTCATCGGTAATATATCTACCAGTCGAGTAATGGAGATATTGGAAAGCAGGTCCATAATCGGTAATTGGCTTCACAGTAGAGCCAAAATCTCTTTGAGTACTTACGGCAAGGTTGGTACCCAAACGCGTGTCTTCCGGGATATTTCTACCACCAATTTGCGCTACGACTTTACCAGAGGTTACATCGATTAGCGTAGATGCGACTTGCATCTCACTGTCAGGGTAACTAACGTATTCATCAGAGTTAACGATAGTGTACAATTGTTTTTGAGCATCGATATTTAGATTGGTATACACTTTTAATCCAGCAGTATCGATATCTTTACCCGTTTTTTCCTTAACTTCTTCTTTTACTTGCTTAATATAGTTATCGTAGTATTTCCAATTCGAATCCGTTGTTGCCAATTTTTGCAAGCCGTCGGAGACATCACTCTTAACGGCTGCTTCGTATTCAGCTTGACTTATCTTTTTATTGTCTAGCATAGCTTGTAGGACTAAATCTCGTCTGGACTTTGCAGCGTCTGGATTTACATATGGGTTATAGTAAGATGGTGCATTTGGCAGACCGGCAAGTAAGGCTGTTTGTGCTAAAGTTAACTCTTTCAATGACTTTCCATAATAGGTTTCACTTGCGGTCTCTATCCCATATACACCGTTGGCCATATAGACTTTATTGATATAGTAGGTAAGGATTTCTTGTTTTGATTTCTTACGTTCTAATTGGACGGATAACCATGCTTCTTGCGCTTTTCGTTTGAAAGTTTGATCTTCTTCATTTGTTGAGAAGTAGGATAGTTTTACAAGTTGCTGTGTCAAGGTGCTTCCACCCTGTTTTGTTCCTTTAAAGATATTTGAAATTGCTGAGCCGACTATCCGAATGGGATCGACACCAATATGTTTGTAAAAACGCTTGTCCTCAATAGAGACAATCGCATCTGCAAGTTGCTCGGGAACATCAGTAGGATCGATTTTTACTCGATTTTCCGTGCCGATGTCGATAAAGTTTTCATTATTCGCCGCGTACAACTGAGATGATACCGTTGCATCAAGTGCGGAATTAGTTAGTTTGGGTGTATCGCGTATATAGTATGCAAAAAGTGCAACGCCGGCGAGAAAGAGGATACATCCTAAAAATAGAAGTGCCAAAAAAATCTTACCAATGATAGAGTGGACTGATTTTTTTCCTTTTTTCTTTTTAGGTGCCGTTTTTTTGGTTTTTTCCTGTGGCTCTTTTTTGTACCGATTGGTCCGTGATTCATTTGCCATATTGAGTCTCCTTTGATTGAATATAGGCATCAACTGCCTGAATATATGGGATTCTTGGAGCGATACCTAAAGAAATTTCAATTCCATTTTGCTCAATTACTCCGAGAGGTAAAGATTTACGTTGACTTGTCTCCCAATACGAAACTAAGAGAGGGCTTGGATAAAAGAAGCATCTCTGTATGGTGGAAAACCATAATAAAACAAAACAAAGTCCCCCTTGATTGCCACACATTTTCATATGAGTGATTTGATGTTGATGGAAATTTTTTAGTGGAAAGGATGTTTTATTTTTGGTTTCTTTGGCTTCAAAGTCAAGATACCTTCCTTTGTACACACCGTTGTAATCCGTGGTCGATGCTTCTTTGAAATACGCTTCTTTGATCACAGCTGCACTTCTTCGAGGGTAGTCGACCGAAACGATCTGGACAGGTGTGGGCTTTTTATGGACAACTGCTATATTGCGACTTAAATAGTAGTCATTGCTTTGATTGATAGCTTCCTCAAAACGCATTCCGCGATTAGCAAAATTGCTTTTTTTGTTGCCTTCAAGTATGGTTGGTTTACTTAGCTGATGACTAGGTCTTGCTTGACCGTTTGGATAGTGTATTACCACTTTTATCACGCTCCTGTCAATCAGTATACCAAAAAGCAATAAATAAAGGAAAGAGGATGTATGTGAAGCGCATAGTAATCACCGGTTATCGTGCAAGCGAACTTGGAATTTTTCAAGCTACAGATAAAAAAATTACGATTATTAAAAAAAGTTTAACTTCGCAAGTAAGGCAATTTATCGAGGATGGCTATCAATGGTTTTTAGTTGGTGGTAATTTGGGTATTGAAGTCTGGGGAGGTGAGGTCGTACTCGATTTAAAAAAAAGAGTATCCGGAAATAAAATTAGGAGTTCTATTTCCATATCTTGAATTTGGCTCGAATTGGAATGAATCAAACCAACAGCTACGAGATAACTTAGTCGCAAAAGCTGATTATGTTGGGAGTGTCAGCCATGCACCGTATCAGAATAAAGCACAGTTACAAAATCATAGCCAATTTTTGCTGACGCATTCTGATGCGAGTTTTGTTATTTATGATGAGGAATATATTGGCAAATGCCAGCATTTTTATAAGCAAGCTCGACGATACGAAGAGCAAGCAGATTACGTTGTCTATCAATTAACGATGGATGATTTACAAAATAGCGTGTGGGCTGACGGATTTTAATTGATTTATGACTAGTTTTTCGATATGATAAGAGACAGATATGGTATATTAGAGAAGAGGTGTACAGATGTCAGATTTAATTTATTCGCCAAAAGATATTTTACAACAAGAATTTAAAAATAAAATGCGTGGATATGATCCGGTTGAAGTGGATGAATTTTTAGATAATGTTATTAAAGATTACGAAACGTATGCCAAGAGCATCCTTGAATTGCAAGAAGAAAATGACAAATTGCATGCGAAAGTCGCACAGCTGAGCAAAACACAGTCTGTTGTAAATTCACGTGTTCAAACAGAACTACCAAAAAGTCAAACAGTAACTAATTTTGATATTTTGAAGCGTTTATCGAATTTAGAAAAAGAAGTCTTCGGTAAAAAATTGCATCAAGATGTAAAAATTGAAGAAAAAACGACACCAGTTGTTACGTCTAATTATACCCAAGTGGAATTAGAAGACGACAACGAACGAACAAGACAATTTTAAGTTAAAAATTGTGGTTTTCGGATAATCGCGGTCTACATAGGTAGGCTGAGGAAAGTCCATGCTCACACAAGCTGCGATGCTTGTAGTGTTCGTGCCTAGTGAAACCATAAGCTAGGGTACCTATACGGTAACGGCAGGAAAAAGAGCTAAGGCTTTGCTATGCTTCAGTATCCTTGAAAGTGCCACAGTGACGAAGCAAATCAAGAAATTGATTTGGTGGAACGCGGTAAACCCCTCGAGTGAGCAACCCAAACAATGGTCGGGGCGCTTTTTGGAACGGAAATGAACGGAACAAAGAGGCAAGAAATTGCAGATAGATGATTATCCAAATTATTTTGCTCCCTGTAAAATAATTGGACAAAACATGGCTTATAGAAAATCACAGTAATCAGGGATTCCTTCCAATTGGAAGGTTTTTTTTTGGAAATAGCTACATTTTTTTAGATGAGATACATTTCCTGTCAATAAACGAGGAGTGAATTATGAAAAAGAACCAAACCTTTCAATTAGTTGCGACAGCAGCAAGTGGATTAGAAGCATTAGTTGGTAAAGAATTAAGAGATCTAGGGATTGACTGTCAAATTGAGAATGGCCGTGCACGCTTTGAAGGTACGATCGAGACAATAGCCAAAGCCAATCTTTGGTTACGGACAGCCGATCGCATCAAAATTGTCGTAGGTGAATTTGATGCACTCACATTTGATCAATTATTTGAAAATGTCAAAGCCTTACCATGGGAAGATTTATTGCCACTCGATGCAGAGTTTCCTGTCGCTGGTAAATCAATCAAATCCAAGCTTTTCAGTACACCAGATTGCCAAGCAATTACGAAAAAAGCCATTGTCAATAGATTAAGAGAGTATTATCATCGTCCGGCGTCAATCCCATTGGCAGAAACAGGGGCGTTGTTTAAAATTGAGGTGGCTCTTTTAAAAGATCACGTCATGGTAACTCTTGATACGACGGGTCCTAGTTTGTTTAAGCGAGGTTACCGTCTTGAAAAAGGTGGCGCACCACTAAAAGAAAATATGGCTGCTGCTTTAGTTATGTTGACGAATTGGCGTAAAGATCGCCCGTTAATTGATCCTGTGTGTGGGTCAGGTACGCTTTGTATTGAAGCAGCGTTAATTGGTCACAATATTGCCCCTGGTTTTAACAGAACCTTTGCTTGTGAAAGTTGGGATTGGGTCGATAAAGCAGTGTTTGCGAAGGTTCGTTCTGAAGCGGAGGACTTGGCTGATTATGATTGCGAGCTTGATATTACTGGTACGGACATCAATGGTAGAATGATTGAGATTGCACAAGCAAACGCCGATGAAATCGGGCTAGGCTCGTCCATTACATTTAAGCAACAAGCAGTCAAAGATTTTAAAACAGAAAAAGAATATGGTGTGATTATTGCGAATCCTCCTTACGGTGAACGTCTAGGTGAAGAAGAGACTGTCCGTAAATTGTATGAAGAGATGGGAGAGGTCTTTCGCCCTCTTGATACGTGGAGTAAATATATTTTGACGAGTGATTTATTATTTGAAGAATTTTATGGGCAAAAAGCAACCAAAAAACGCAAGCTTTATAATGGAGCGTTGCGTACGGACTACTTCCAATATTGGGGAAAACGTCCACCGAGAGTGAAAAAAGAAGAGGATGGGGTAAAATGAACGAAGCCACTTTTTTACAAGAATTAAAAGAATTAGATATGTTGCAACAAACACTTGCAATTTTAGAGTGGGATTCTCAAACCGGTATGCCAGAAGAAGGCAGCGAATACCGTGGAGAAACGACAGGCTATCTAGCTGGTCTCTACTTTGAAAAGAAAATCGGCGCAACAATTAAAGAAGCTATCACCTATTTTGAAGATAAGCCAGAAGAATTAACGGAAGTGGGCCAAGTCGCTCTTGGACTAGTAAAAGAGGAATATGAATTAAATCATGCCGTTCCTAATGAATTGATGGTAGCTTATTCAGCTGCGACATCTAAAGCGCATGGCGCATGGCAAAAAGCTAGAAAAGAGAATGACTATGCTTATTTTAAAGAGGCATTGGCAGAAAACATTCGCTTGACGAAAGAATTAATTCCGTATTGGAAAAAAGATGAGTCCACTAATTATGATGTTTTACTAAATCAATATGAACCAGGGATGACAACTGCTAAGTTAGACCAAGTCTTTTCTGAATTGCGCACGGGAATTATGACAATTCGTGAGAAATTGGCTACGGAAGGGACAGAACCAGTGACTGATTTCTTGAATCGCCACATGTCCAAAGCGCAACAAAAACGATTCATTACAAAAGTAGTTGCTGATCTTGGCTATGACTTTTCACGTGGTCGCTTAGATGACACCATTCATCCATTTGCGACAGGAATCAATCATCGCGATGTTCGGATTACGACTCGTTGGAATGAAAACGACTTTATGATGGCTGTCTTTGGTATTATTCATGAAGCTGGTCACGGGATGTATGAACAAAATATCGATGAAAAATACGAGTATACACCCGCTCACGAAGGGGCATCGATGGGCATTCACGAATCGCAATCGTTATTCAACGAAATAATTGTCGGCAGTAATCGAGCTTTCTGGGAAAAACAATACCCATTCTTCCAAGAATGTGCAGAAGGAACATTTGCTGACATTTCTTTTGAAGATTTTTATCGTTCATTAAAAAAATCGCAAGCAAGTTTAGTCCGCATCGAAGCAGATAGTCTAACGTATCCATTACACATTATTATCCGTTACGAAATTGAAAAATTAATTTTTGACGGAGAAGTGAGTATTGATGACTTACCATCTTTATGGAATGACAAATATGAAGAGTATCTAGGCATTCGTCCGGAAGATGATTTGACTGGTATTTTACAAGATGTGCATTGGTCAGGAAGTAGCTTTGGGTATTTCCCTTCATACGCACTTGGCTATATGTATGCCGCACAGTTGTACCATGCGATGGGCAAAGAGCTAGCAATCGATGAGATTTTAGCCTCGGATGACTATTCATCAATTAAACGATGGTCAACAGAGCACATCCATCAGTATGGAGCTTCTAGAAAGCCAAATCAACTGATTATGGATGCTACGGGTGAGGCGTTAAATCCGAAATATCTCTTGGATTATATGGAAAAAATCTACTTTGACGTCTACCAAGTGAAAAACTAATGGATTCATTTGCAGAAGTAAGTGCTTATAGTCAAGAGAAGTTGACAGACGAACGTACAGGTCATGATTTTGAGCATGCCAAACGGGTTTTGGCATGGGTTGAAAAAATTATCCAAGAAGATGGCTTTGTTGTAGATGAGTTTGTCGCTAAGAGTGCCGCTCTATTACATGATACCATCGATGACAAAGTTGTCGCTGACGTTACAAGCGCGCGGGAAGAGTTACTGATATTTCTCGGTCAAATTGCGACAGAAACGCAAGCTGACCAAATTATCGCTATTTTAGACAATATGTCTTATTCTGCGAATTTACAGGAGAAGAAGTCCTTGTCTATAGAAGGACAAATTGTGCAAGATGCGGATCGAATTGATGCTCTTGGTGCCCAAGGGATTTTGCGAACGGCTTACTTTGGTGGATCAAATGGCCATCCGATTTTTGATAAGCATCTTTTACCGCGCACATATTCATCAAAAAGTGACTACCGCAAAGGTTCGACAGTCATTAATCATTTTTATGAAAAACTATTTCTGTTACCCGACCTAATGAACACGCCAACTGGAAAAAAAGAAGGAATACGTCGCAAAGTTTTTATGGAATCTTTTTTAACAGAGTTTTTTAACGAAATGGCTCTTTAGTTTTTCTTAGAATATGAGTCGATTTGTTTTCTTTTCGATATGAATTTCATATAATAAGGATAAGAGGAGAGGATTTCATGTTTTTTCAACAGGCGATGAAGCCGGATCAATTGTTACGAGTACTTCCCCATGTTTCCGAGTGTTTCTTCATAGTTGAAGCCAAGTTGGAAGAGCGTCTTTTCCAATTAGCCTTTTATAAATATGAAGAGTGCTATTTTCGACTTAAGGATGCACGAGTATTTGAACAAGTCAAAGAAATCTTGCTTGAAAAGCAAGGTGATGAAGCTGAACTTTTACCATATATAGAGCAAGCGTTAGAAGATAACTACTATATGGTTTTAGATAAAGCTTTCGTACAAATGGACTTGTCGCTACTGACAGTTGTGAGTCAAAAGAAACCCATATCTTTTTATTATTATGAATTTGTGGATGGTTTTCATACGAATTAAACGCTATAGCAAATAGATTCTTATGCCTCCAATTCATTTGATCTGTTCGAGTGAGTGGTGGTATCTGTTTGCTATAGTTTTTTTGTAGCGGCTACGAATGATTACTAAGAGTTTTGAAATCAACAATGCATAAATACAATCAACTGCCGAGTAAATCTGTGGTATACTAATCAAGATGTCTAGAGAAAGAAGGTGCGTAAATGTTATTTACCTCATTTGCATTTCAACCATATATCCAAACCGCCTTGGCGGATAAGGGATTTGTACACCCTACTGAAGTACAAGAGAAATTAATACCAATTATTAGCAAAGGAAAGAGCCTAATTGGTCAATCACAAACGGGCAGTGGGAAAACCCATACCTTTTTACTGCCATTATTTGACAAAGTGCAACCAGAAAAAAATGAAGTTCAAGTCGTAATCTGTGCACCAAGTCGGGAATTAGCTAGTCAAATTTATCAAGAAGCCAAACAACTGGCGTCATTTTCCGAAACAGAAATTCGTGTTATGAATTTTGTTGGTGGAACGGATAAAAAAAGACAAGTGGACCGCATCGCGAACCAACAGCCGCAAGTGGTCATCGGAACGCCAGGTCGTATCTTAGATATGATCAATGAACAAGCGCTTCAGATTCATACGGCATTCGCTTTTGTCGTAGATGAAGCAGACATGGCATTGGATATGGGATTTTTACCAGAAGTCGATCAAATTGCTGCGAAATTTTCTGAGGATATTCAATTTTTAGTCTTTTCGGCGACGATTCCAGAAAAGCTACGCCCATTCTTAAAAAAATACATGAAAAATCCAGTGATTGAAGAAATTGCTTCGAAAACGGTAATTTCGGACTCAATTGATAATTGGTTGATTTCAACGAAAGGCAAAAATACCAGTCATTTGGTGTATCAATTGTTAACGGTTGGGCATCCATATTTGGCCATCGTGTTTGCTAATACGAAACAACGGGTGAATGAAATTGCCAATTATTTGAAAGAACAAGATTTAAAAGTAGCTACCATTCATGGTGACATTAGTCCTCGTGAACGTAAGCGGGTTATGAAGCAAGTTCAAAATATGGAATTTCAATATGTCGTTGCGACTGACTTAGCTGCAAGAGGCATCGACATTGAGGGCGTTTCACATGTCATAAATGCAGAGATTCCTGACGATTTAGATTTTTTCATTCACCGTGTAGGCAGAACTGGTCGAAATCAACTAAGTGGTATCGCCATCACGCTTTACGATCCATCGCAAGAGCCACAAATTGAAGCAATCGAAGCCTTAGGGATATCTTTTGAGCCGAAAGAAATTAAAAATGGTGAAATTATTTCTACGTACGATCGTAATCGTCGAACGAAGCGTGAGAAAAAAACACAAGATGTATTAGATCCGACTTTAATTGGTATGGTGAAAAAGAAAAAGAAAAAAATTAAACCTGGTTACAAGAAAAAAATTCAGTGGGAAATTGATAAGTCAAAACAACAAAAACGAAGAATTGAGAAACGTCAAAAGACGCGCCAAGCGAAAAAACACAAAAAAAATTCAAGCCAATAATCCTGACCAAAAAGACCATAAATCCAGAAGTTGTTTCTCCAACTTTTGAAGTTTATGGTCTTTTAATTTGTGAGTAAATAATTCTGTCTTCATCCATTTTTACAGTTTTTTGGTCATTTTTTGGCAAAGAATGCCATCTTCGTAAAAGGAGTCGCCCGACGTGTGATAGCCCAGCTTTTGATAAAAATCAATAGCTGTTAATTCAGCACTGAGAATACTGGTGTGAAAACCGTGGAACGAAGCGTACAATTCATAAAGAGTTAATAGATCCCAGCCGATATGTTGCATGCGATAGTCGCTTTGCACACAGAAACGATCGGGCTGAACGGTCGTAGGTGACAGGGTTTGAAAACGAATGGTTGCGACTGGAGAAAAGTCAGTTGACGTCACTAAAAAATAGTTGGTATCCTCTGTCTGGTCGCGCCAATCAAATTCATCTAATTCCGAAATCTGTTGTTCATGAACAAACACTTCCTGTCGTAACGCAAAGACGGCTTGTTTTAGTGTATCAGAATGACCAAAAAATAAATGGAACTTAGCGAGTGAGCTTTTTCTTATATGCTCGTGAAGTTGATATGCTTGGAACCATTTTTGTTCTCTTACATGTGCCTGCGCATTGTTTGCACCACTAGTTGAAGGGCAAGTCAATGTTAATTTGTCGGTAAAGAAAGCTTGTTTTGCTCCTTCTGTAGCCGCTTTTTTTCCGTTAAAAATTATCAATGAGAGTTGCTCTCGTAAGAAATGAGAATCAAATGTATTTACAGTCGTGGATACAAAGGATTGGTCGGAACTTCCTATTCGTTGAAATTGATTGTAGACATCCCATAATCCTAATTGAAACTCTAGTAGTTTCTGACAGCGCTCAGCATAAGACAAAGGATCTAGTCGATAAAAGGAAGTAAAGAGTGGCCAGAATTGATTACCGACATGACCATAATACTCTTGTTTTTTTAAGGAGGTTACACTTGGAGCAGTTCCTAATATCAAGGTTTTAGTTGATTTTGAGAAGACGGGATGAAATCCAGAAGTCATTTTTATCCTCCGTTCTGTTATTTAGCAAAAAAGTGTTTTACTTTTAACTGATTTCCTGTGAGAATATAAGTATAATACAACTAGCAACAATGATGGGGTGAAAAGATGAATTTCTACGAGGTCCTAGATTGGAGCGTATGGAAAACGCTAGCCAAAGAAATGAAGGTACAAATAATTAGCCAATTACTTATGTATTTTGTTAGTCCATTAAAAAAAGTGTCTAATGTACGGTATATTGACTGTGCGCAAGACGGTATTAAATGCCAAACGTTTGAATTTCAAATTGACGGGGAATGGTTTGTCTTTGTCCCAGGAAATACGGATACGATTCTTGGTTGGGATTCGGGCGTCAATGGTCTGCCGACGACTGCTTGGCATGACAAATTAGAAAATGAAACAGAGCAAGTCAAAAAAATAATCCGAAACTATCAGCTAAAAACCAAAGATGATTGGACGACCTTTCTAAATGAATCGACTAGTCCACTTAGAAAAAAAGATATTCTACCAATGTTTGTCCAAAAGACTCCTCAGCCTGTCGGAACGCAGCTTATCGGCCATTTTCATATCATCACTGGTGAATTTTTTGGCCAACAAAAGATTTTTCAAACAATTGAACAAGACTTTCAAGCGGCTTTTTTAGCACCAGTCACTTTTGAAGAAAGTCTTAGTTGTGAACAACCCGCTACGCTCTATAAAGAAAATCAATTCTTTGCAAAACTGAATGCAAATCAAGAAAGCTATGATGTATATGTGCATCAACTTAGTAGCTATGATGAATTAAACGATCAATTGACGAATCACGTCTTTGATTTACTAGATGAAGATCAATGGGAGTATGCCATAGGGGCAGGAAGTCGCAAGTTATTCCGCTGGGGAAATATGGTGAGCAGCGACACACCGGATCAACACGCGTACATTGAACAAATGATCGAAAGTAAGAACATGTTTGGTCTGTCGTTTCAATCATTAGCTCAATGTTTTGAATTAACCGACTCGACTTGTGTCAAAGGGGAGCAATGGGAGCAAACGGGCTTGACCTTATTAGATTTACTGCCACAAGCTAGTTATTATCGATCTCGCCACAGTTTTGATCGGCAGGCAAAGTTATCACCGCTAGAATATAATTATCGTAAGGCAATTATCATTCGCTCGGAATGATTGACAATGCAGAGGAATTTCGCTATACTTCACAGGGTAGAAAAGGACATGACTTCTTTCAAAACAAGAGAGTTCTTAGTTGGTGAGAGAGAACAGAAAGTAAGTTGCTCCCTTTTTTTGATTCAGTGGAAACATTGACGTTACTCCGCGTTAACGAGTCTTAAGAGGTAATGATTCAAACATCATTGCAAACAAGGTGGTACCGCGTGTAGACGTCCTTGTCTGCAAGGATGTTTTTTTATTTATAATGATAGAAAGTAGGAGAATTCATGAAACAACTGACAAGTGCACAAGTGAGACAACTTTTTTTGGACTTCTTTCGTTCAAAAGGACATACAGTAGAGCCAAGCGCATCGCTTGTGCCGGTAAATGACCCGACCTTATTATGGATTAACTCAGGTGTTGCTACCTTAAAGAAATACTTTGATGGCAGTGTGGTCCCTGAAAACCCAAGAATTACAAATGCGCAAAAATCAATTCGTACCAATGATATTGAAAATGTTGGGAAAACAGCTCGTCACCATACCATGTTTGAAATGTTAGGGAACTTTTCAATCGGTGATTATTTTAAAGAAGATGCTATTCATTTTGCATGGGAATTTTTGACATCACCAGAATGGTTAGCCTTTGACCCTGAAAAACTATACGTCACAGTCTATCCAAAAGATACCGAAGCAAAACGCATTTGGTCTGAAGAAATTGGCTTGACGCCAGAACACATTATTGAAATTGAAGATAACTTTTGGGATATTGGTGCGGGTCCAAGTGGTCCAGATAGCGAAATATTCTATGACCGTGGTCCAGAATATTTAGACATTGCGGAAGATGATCCGGAAAACTTCCCTGGTGGAGAAAATGAACGCTACCTAGAAATTTGGAATCTAGTATTTTCTGAATTCAACCATAAACCAGACAACACCTATGAACCGTTACCACATAAAAACATTGATACAGGTATGGGCTTGGAACGTGTCGTCTCAATTATCCAAAATGCACCAACTAACTTTGAAACAGATTTGTTTTTACCTATTATTCATAGTGTAGAAGAGCTGAGCCAAGGTGTGCATTATGGGGATAGCTTACAAACGGATGTATCCTTTAAAGTCATTGCTGACCATATCCGTGCCTTATCATTTGCGATAGGTGATGGTGCGCTTCCTTCAAATGAAGGTCGTGGCTATGTATTGAGACGTTTGTTGCGTCGTGCAGTAATGCATGGACAAAAATTAGGAATTCAACAAGCCTTTTTATACAAATTAGTGCCTGTAGTTGGCCACATTATGGAAAGTTACTATCCTGAAGTATTAAAACAACAAGCCTTTATCGAAAAAGTCGTGCGAAATGAAGAGGAACGCTTCCACGAAACGATTAACGAAGGATTAGCTATCTTAAACGAAGTAATCGAAGATGTTAAAGCGAACAATAGAACAACGTTAGCAGGTCAAGCCATCTTTAAATTGTATGACACGTATGGTTTTCCAGTTGAATTAACTGAAGAAGTAGCTGAAGATGCTGGCTTAAAAGTGGATCATGTAGGTTTTGAAAAAGAAATGCAAGCGCAAAGAGACCGTGCCCGTGCAGGCCGTTCAAAAGAGCAATCAATGGGTGTACAATCGACACTATTAACTGATATCAAAGTTGAAAGTGACTATGTCGGCTATTCGGATTTGGAAGCAAAATCAGCGCTCGTTTTAATTATAAGTGACGATGCATTTGTCAAAAAAATTGATGAAGGTTCAGCACAATTAATCTTTGCTAAAACACCATTTTATGCTGAAATGGGTGGTCAAGTAGCCGATACAGGTATCGTCGTCAACAGTGAAGGCATGATTGTAGCAGAAGTAACCAATGTTAAAAAAGCGCCAAATGGTCAGTTTTTACACACAGTAACAGTAAAAGGTCAATTAATTGAAGGAACTGAGTACTTTTTACAAGTGAATACTGCTAAACACAACAAAACAATTAAGAACCATACAGCTACTCATATGCTGCACAAAGCATTAAAAGAAGTCCTAGGATCACATGCCAATCAAGCTGGATCTTTAGTGGCCCCAGAGCATTTACGTTTTGACTTTACTCACTTTGGTCAAGTGACACCTGAAGAATTAGTGAAGATGGAACAAATTGTCAATGAAAAGATTTGGGAAGCTCTACCAGTTGTCACTGTTGAGACGGATATTGATTCTGCAAAAGCAATGGGTGCGATGGCACTCTTTGGTGAAAAATACGGGCATGATGTCCGCGTAGTGAATATTGCAGATTGGTCGATTGAGCTATGTGGAGGAAATCATGTCAAAAATACGGAAGACATTGGCTTGTTTAAGATTGTCTCTGAATCAGGAATCGGTGCCGGTGTAAGAAGAATTGAAGCCGTAACTAGCAAAGAAGCGTATTTACTTGCACGTGAGCAAGAAGAACAATTAAAACAAGTAGCTTCATTAGTAAAATCGCCACAACTAAAAGAAGTCGTAAGCAAAGTTGATCAATTGCAACAACAATTAAAAGAAGCCCAAAAAGAAAATGACACGCTTTCAACGAAATTAGCTAATCAACAAGCATCTGATATTTTCACAGATATCAAAGAAGTCAACGGGGTAACCTATGTTGCTTCACAAGTGAACGTCAAAGATATGAATCAACTGCGTCAATTAGCAGACCAATGGAAGCAAAAGGCGATTTCGGATGTATTGGTACTAGCTACTGCTGCGGCTGAGAAAGTCAATTTGTTAGTGGCGATGAGTGAGCAAGCAATTCAAAAAGGATACAAAGCAGGCGAGTTAGTCAAAGCAATCGCACCAAAAGTTGGTGGCGGAGGCGGTGGCAGACCGGATATGGCGCAAGCAGGTGGGAAAAATCCTGCCGGTATTCCGGATGCACTAGCAGCTGTTAGTGAATGGTTAACAGCAAACTAACAATACTGTAAGAATAGAAAAAAGAGAACAGTACAGAAGCCAAATAAATCAAGAAACCGAACAATTCATGTGCATTAGTTGTAAAAGCTATTTTTTCTGATTGAATGAGAAAAATATCAGTCCATAGATGAAAAAAATGCCATCGATTTCCTGATTTACCGTCTTCTGTCACTTTCTCTTTTTTGTGTTATAATTTTTGTAATATTTGTGCTTTTAGTAGAGGGGCTTAGTTGTTAACTAAGGCGGGAGGAATAAAATGGTAAAAATGGATATGACTTTGTTATACGATGCGTTAATCGTTTTAATTATGTTAAACACGATTGGGGCATTTATTACGGTATTTCGTAGACCAAGGTCGATTGCTAGTGTATTTGCTTGGATGTTGACATTGGTTTTCTTCCCAGTCTTTGGCTTTATTTTGTATACCTTTTGTGGGCGTGGAATTGATGGCGAGGCGATGTATCGCTTTAAAGATACCCATCGAATGCGTATTAAAGAAATTAATGAACTAATCAAAGAAAACAATAAGCATTACCATCAGACCGTTAAAACGGTAGAATCGCAGTTATTAAATAATTATTTCAATAACGTGGAAGAATCGCCACTAACAAAAGGGAATAAAGTTGACTTTTATACGGATGGGAAAGAAAAGTTTGCAGCTTTGTTTGACGACATTCGAGCAGCGAAAGATACCGTAAACGTGGAATACTATGCTTTTTTTAACGACAAGATCGGTAACCAATTTTTAGATGTACTAGTCGAAAAGGCAAAAGAAGGTGTCTCTGTGCGCCTAGTATTTGATCCGTGGGGCGGTAAAACATCCATTAAATTCTTTAAACCGCTGATTGAAGCAGGTGGAAAAGTATTGCCTTTTATTACGTCGCGGAATTTAATTCGTAAGACAAGATTAAATTATCATTTACATCGTAAGATTGTCACTATCGATGGTAAAATTGGCTGGACAGGTGGTTTCAATGTTGGTGATCAATACCTAGGTGAAAGCAAAAAATTTGGGTATTGGCGTGATACGCATGCCAGAATTGTGGGTACTGCTGCGTTTAGTCTGCAAGAGATTTTCATCAAAGATTGGAATGCTTCTGTTAAAAAAGAGTCACAAATGATGGAGTACGAGTCTCGTTTCTTTTCAATCCCGGATCCTAAAGATGCAGGAAATGTTACCATGCAGATTGTCGCAGATGGACCTGATAGCGAGGAGCAAATCCTTAGAGGCGGCTTTATCAAGATGCTTTTAGGAGCTGAGAAGCGCGTTTGGATTCAAACGCCATATTTGATTCCAGATGATTCCATGATTACTGCACTAGTCATTGCTGTGCGATCAGGAATCGATGTCCGAATTATGATTCCTTGTATGCCAGATCATCCGTTTATTTACCGTGCGACGCAGCATTATGCGAATTATTTGCAAAAGCGCGGCGTGAAAATCTACATTTATAATAATGGTTTTATTCATGCGAAGACGCTCATTATGGATGATACGATTTCAAGTTTTGGGACAACTAATCAAGATATCCGGAGCTATGCACTGAATTTTGAGGTGAGTGCCTTTGCTTACAATCAAGAAGTGAACCAGGCTTTAGCAGAAATTTTTGAAGAGGATATGAAACATTCGGTCGAATTAACACGAGAAATGATCCGTAGTCAGTCCAGATGGTTGCGATTTAAGCAAAACTTCTCGCGCTTACTTTCGCCTATCTTATAATTTTAGCGCTTTGGCCAAACCTTGACGAGCTAGATGATCGGCCCCTTTATTTTGTGATTCTGGGATCCATTTTAAAAATAATAAAGGAAATAAAGCAAATTTAATCAAGATTTCTTCTACAAGCGAATCGAAAGCAGAATTTTTCGTAAATTTTTTGGCAATTGCTTGAGCGACTACTTTGCTATCGGTATGTATGGTTATCGTATGTTCCACCAAGTTTTCTTCAAGCAAATAGTCTAATAATGAAGATAAGACGGAAAATTCTGCTTGGTGGTTCGTCAATTTTTGAGTAAATGGAAAGGATTTTTGAACATAAAGCCCTTCTCCTATAATCATAAATCCCCCTCCGCTTGGTCCGGGATTTCCTTTTGTGGATGCGTCGATATATATTTTTAACACTACAGTCACAATCCTTTCATTTTACATTTATTATACAGAAAATCATCAAACATTGCTTAAGGAGTTTTATGCATGCCGTCTCAAAAAAAATTTCACTGGCAACCTGAAACGGCCTCGAGTTTAATTTTTTGGTCGAGTGCCTTGTTTTTATTTTTCTTTAGTTTGATTATGGCTTTGGAAAATGCAAAACCATATCCAGCTAGTATTTTACTTACGATAGTTTCACTATTTATTCTCTTTCTAGGGTGGCGACGGAAAATTATTCTAGATCGAAACTCCTTACGAATTACTTATGCTCGTTTTTGGAAAAGACGGACGCTTTCATTAGCGAACATCCGTTCAATCAAGCAAGTCAATAACTATATCTGTATTGAACTTTTCAATGAGCAGTTCGTGTGTAGGATGTCTAAGAAAAATCAATTGCGCTTTATCGAAGAATGGAAAAAATGCGAAAGTCTTAAAGGAGAAAAGTAAGAAATTATTATTATTAATTTAAAATTCGAGTTTATTTGTTATAATAAAGATCTAATGATGGATGAAATTCATCTTTATCGTTAGAATGTTCGTAAATTGGAGGAATCTATGAAAACAGATATTGAAATTTCACAAGCAGCCACAATGGCACCAATCACAGAGATAGCAAATAAAGTAGGGTTCTCACCTGATTCCATCGAGCAATATGGCCAGTACAAAGCCAAAATCCCTTTTGAAACAATCACAGCAAAAGATAGTGAACCATCGGGTAAATTAATTTTGGTCACTTCCATTAATCCGACACCAGCAGGAGAGGGGAAATCAACTGTTAGTATTGGTTTGGCAGATGGCTTAAACCGCATAGGCGCCAAAACTTCATTGGCCTTACGTGAACCTTCTTTAGGGCCAGTCATGGGAGTGAAGGGTGGTGCTACAGGTGGTGGCTATGCTCAAGTGGTACCAATGGAGGATATCAACTTACACTTTACCGGTGATATGCATGCGATTACGACAGCTAATAATGCATTATCAGCATTAATTGATAATCATATGCAGCAAGGCAATGCTTTACAAATTGATGCCCGTCGTGTCATTTGGAAGCGGGTAGTGGATTTGAATGATCGGGCCTTACGGCAAATTATCGTTGGTTTAGGCGGACCGATGCAAGGCGTGCCGCGCGAAGATGGGTTCGATATTACCGTTGCGAGTGAAATTATGGCAATCCTTTGTTTGGCTGATTCCATCCATGACTTAAAAAGACGGTTAGGTGCGATTGTTATCGGCTATACTTATCAAAAAGAACCGATAACAGTCAGCAATTTACAAGTTGAAGGAGCTTTGGCGTTACTATTAAAAGATGCACTGAAACCCAATTTGGTGCAGACGTTAGAAGGAACACCGGCATTTGTTCATGGAGGGCCGTTTGCCAATATCGCACATGGATGTAACAGTGTCATGGCGACTAAGTTAGCTTTGCATGCGAGTGAGTTTGTAGTAACAGAGGCTGGCTTTGGTGCGGATTTAGGTGCCGAGAAATTTCTAGATATCAAGGTGCCTGTTTTAGGAAAAGCACCAGATGCCATTGTGATTGTCGCTACGATTCGAGCGTTGAAAATGCATGGTGGGCTACCTAAAAATGAGTTAGCACAGGAAGATATTGCTAGCCTGAAAGAGGGCTATGCAAACTTGCAACGACATATCAGAAATATGCAACGCTATCAAATACCTGTAGTTGTTGCATTAAATGAGTTTGTGACTGATACGGAAGCAGAATTTCAAACACTTGTCGACTTGTGTCAAGCAGATCAAGTAGAGATCAGACGTTGTGCCGTATGGGCGCAAGGTGGTGCTGGCGGTGAAGAGTTAGCGCAAGCCATTGTAGAGATGACAGCAGGGAATGGAACGACAAATTATCAACGACTATATCAAGACGACGCGAGCATTGAAGAAAAAACAGCAGCAATTGTAAAAAAAATCTATGGTGGTAAGCAAGTGACATTCAGCCAAAAAGCAACCAAACAAATCCAATCATTTAAACAATATGGCTGGGACGAGTTACCAATCTGCATGGCTAAAACGCAATATTCTTTTTCCGACGATCCAACAAAATTAGGAGCGCCGACTGACTTTGACGTGACCATTAGAGAATTTGTCCCTAAGTTAGGCGCAGGCTTTCTTGTCGCTTTAACAGGAGACGTCATGACCATGCCTGGGCTACCAAAACGCCCAGCAGCATTAAATATGGATGTCACTGACGATGGTCAGGCGATTGGTTTGTTTTAAATAGTTAGACTGGTGTCCTTTTTTGATAAGAGGTCACCATTTTTTTAGGTTGAAATAGCTTGCTAGGAAGCAAAAATAAGGTATACTTAATAAGTTCACTCGATAGAAAGGGGACCCGTATCATGGCTGAGAGAGCACAAATTTTTATTAGTGCGTTTAACCGTATCGAAAAATGGATGCAAAATCAATTGAAAAGTGAAACCAAGATGGGCTTTAGTCAGATGGTTCGTAAGTTAGCTCGTCGCTCAGATTTGCCGATAAAAAAATATGAAGATGACCTTTTGCAGTTATCACAATTACGAAATGCGATTGTTCATGATCAAATTGGTGAAGATTTTGTGATTGCAGAGCCAAATGATTGGGTCATCACCCGAATCCAGCTGATTGAAAAGGAATTATTTGAGCCCGAAAAAGTATTGCCGCGCTTTGCTAAGAAAGTGACTGGCTTTACTGTTGATTTGCCGCTTGAAGAATTGCTTAGTATCGTTGCTAAAGAACGCTATTCGCAGTTTCCGATGTATCGAGACGGCGAATTTAAAGGATTATTAACTTTAAGGATTTTGGGGTTTTGGTTTGCCAAGCATTATCCCATTTCGGCTGAACGTATTAAGCAATTAACTGCCAGTGCCCTACTTGAAGCAGATAATAAAACAACAAACTATCAATTTGTCTCTAGTGACACAACGATGGACTATGTACAAGAACAATTTTCTGAAAATGCTACGTTAGAAGCCATTTTGATTACCAAAGACGGCGAACCCAATGGCAATCTAGTTGGAATTATTCGCCCACGTGACTTAGTAGAACAATAGAAATGGATGGGATTATATGTTAATAGGATATTTTTTGTTAAGTTTTTTGATTGTCGGATTGGATCAATGGGTAAAAAGTGCCATTGTTTCTGCCATTCCACTAGGTGAGTCACATCCAGTTCTTACCAATGTGTTCTCGCTGACGTATTTGCAAAACACTGGCGCAGCCTGGAGTATTTTCGAAGGGAAACTAGCTTTTTTTACCGTTATTACCGTTGTCGCTGTTGCGGCCATTCTCTATTTTATGGTTAAAAATCGCGGTGGTCATGTATTACTAATGGTCGGTTTTTCACTGATTTTAGCTGGTGCACTAGGAAATTTTATTGATCGCATTCGATTGGGCTATGTCGTTGATATGTTTCAATTAGATTTTATTCAATTTCCCATTTTTAACGTGGCAGACATGTCTCTTTGTATCGGTGTGGCTTGTTTGTTTATCTACACATTTTTTGAAGAACGTTTGAAAGGAACTCATAATGACTGAGGAATTAAAAATAAGTATCACTGAAGAAAAAGGCCGTATTGATAAAGTTTTGGCCGAAAAATTGGCGAATTATAGCCGCTCGCAAATTCAACTGTGGCTAAAAGAAGCATGCGTGAAAATCGATGGCGTTGTTGTTAAGGCCAATTATAAAGTGCAAAAGGGAGATCGGATTACCATTCAAATCCCTGAACCAGAGACCTTGGACTTAATTGCCGAGAATTTGCCGCTTGAAATTGTCTATGAAGATGCGGACGTCGCAGTCATCAATAAGCCACAAGGAATGGTCGTCCATCCTTCAGCTGGACACCCGAATGGCACCTTGGTAAATGCATTGATCTATCATTTAAATTCGTTGTCATCGATTAATGGTGTCATTCGACCGGGAATCGTTCATCGGATTGATAAAGATACTTCAGGTCTATTAATGGTTGCTAAAAACGATCAAGCACATGAAGATTTAGCAAAGCAGTTGAAAGATAAAACCTCATTAAGAAAATATGTCGCACTAGTCCATGGCGTGATTCCTCATGATAAAGGTGTCATTCGAGCACCAATTGGCCGCTCAACAGTCGATCGTAAGATGCAAGCGGTTGTCGACAATGGCAAAGATGCGGTTACGCATTTTCAAGTGCTTGAGCGCTATGAAGATTATACGCTAGTCGAGCTTCAACTTGAAACGGGGAGAACGCACCAGATTCGTGTGCATATGCAATACATCGGCTATCCACTCGTTGGCGATCCGGTCTACGGCTTAAAGCGGACGATTAAAGGTAATGGTCAGTTTCTTCATGCGAAGCTATTAGGTTTTACGCATCCTTCGACAGGAGAAAAAATGGTATTTGAAGCCCCTTTACCAGAAATTTTCAAAAAAACGTTAGCGAAATTGCCGAAAAGTGATTGATTTTTTACTTAATTAACGGTATAGTAAGAAAAAATAAATAGTAATCCTTTAATGATAGTCCCGTGAGGCTAAGAAGGTTGTGAATAGTAATTACGATGCATGCGTGCAAAGTTAGTTACTAATTGGTTTCGTCTATATCCAGACGAAAGAATACAAGCATGTTCACTCCTGCCTTACATTAGGCAGGAGTTTTTTTATTAATTTGGAGGAGGAATTAGCAGTGGTAAAAAAAGAAGTCATTGATGCAGTAACCATGAAACGAGCATTAACACGAATTACGTATGAAATTATTGAACGCAATAAAGGGATTGAGGATTTAGTTTTAATTGGTATTAAAACGCGTGGCATCTATATTGCGCAACGTATCGCGCAACGCTTGAAACAATTAGAGAACGTAGAAGTTCCAGTTGGAGAACTAGATATTACTGGCTATCGCGATGATCAAAAAAATGATGGCACAGTCGCGAAATTATCCAATATTCCAGTAGCACTTGAAGGCAAAGAAGTCATCTTGCTGGATGATGTACTTTACACCGGTCGTACCATCCGAGCAGCACTGGATGCAGTAATGGATTATGGCCGTCCGAGAAGAATCTCATTAGCAGTATTAGTAGACCGTGGCCATCGTGAATTACCGATTCGTGCTGACTTTGTCGGAAAAAATATTCCTACTTCAAAATCAGAAGAAATTGTCGTAGAGATGGAAGAGTTAGATGGAAATGATCGTATCTTAATTGATCAACTGGAGGATGGAAATGAGTAAGCAAAGTGACTTTCGGAACAACGAGGCAGTATTAGATATTAATGATAAACCAGCACCGCTACATTGGATAGGGTTAAGTTTACAGCATTTATTCACCATGTTTGGTGCGACAGTTTTAGTTCCAATCTTAGTCGGGATCAATCCTGGGATTGCATTGGTGAGTTCTGGACTAGGAACATTGGTTTACTTAACTGTAACAAAAGGGAAAATTCCAGCCTATTTGGGAAGTAGCTTTTCCTTTATTGCAGCGATGCAATTATTAATGAAAACAGATGGTTATCCAGCGATTGCACAAGGGGCGATGACTACCGGGTTAGTATACATCATCGTTTCAATCGTGATTGGCAAGGTTGGATCAGCATGGTTGGATAAAATTTTACCAGCGATTGTCGTTGGTCCGGTGGTAATGGTTATTGGATTAGGGTTAGCAGCGACTGCCGCAAACAATGCCATGTATCGGACAGTAGACGGCAACCAAGTCTATGATTTCAAATACGTCTTTGTAGCTCTAGCGACTTTAGCAATTACAATTTTCTTTAACATGTACCTGAAAGGCTTTCTAGGGTTAATTCCCATTTTACTAGGTATCGTGAGTGGCTATGTCTTAGCATTGCTTGTGGGGATTGTCGATGTACAACCGATTGTCGATGCGCATTGGTTTGCACTACCGGACTTTCAAGTACCGTTTATCGAATACAAACCAACATTGCATATCGGAGCGATTACGACGATGGCACCGATTGCCTTTGTCACGATGACAGAGCATATCGGTCACTTAATGGTGTTAAATAAATTAACTAAGCGTAACTTCTTTGAAGAACCTGGTCTAAACAAAACACTGCTAGGAGATGGACTTGCTCAAGTCGTAGCTGGTTTTGTCGGTGGACCGCCAGTCACAAGTTATGGTGAAAATATTGGGGTATTAGCAATCACCAGAGTGCATAGTGTATTTGTCATCGGTGGCGCGGCTGTCTTAGCGGTCGGCTTAGGCTTTGTCGGTAAATTAACTGCACTAATCTTAAGTATTCCAAATCCTGTTATCTCGGGGATTAGCTTTGTCCTCTTTGGTGTCATTGCTGCAAGTGGTTTGAAAATATTGATTGAAAACAAAGTGGACTTTGATAAAAAGAAAAATCTGTTGATTGCTTCAGTTATTTTGGTAGTCGGTATTGGTGGATTGGTATTCCAAGCAGGAACATTTACGCTATCTTCAATGGCGTTAGCAACAGTACTAGGGATTTTTCTAAATCTGATATTACCAGAACAAGCAAGAAGCGAAGAAAAGTAAGCTTAGGTGAGAGGTGATTCCATGAATGATCGCGTAATACTAAATCATTTTGTCAGTGTCGAACGACTGTCAAATATAGAGGTAATGAAGTTGATTCGAAGAGGAGAAGCATTCAAAAAAGGTGCAACGTGGCAACCTGAAAAGCAACAGTATTTTGCAGCAAATCTCTTTTTTGAAAATAGCACGCGTACACATACTAGCTTTGAAACGGCCGAACGAAAATTAGGGGTGGATGTTCTTTCATTTGATACATCCACCAGCTCCATCCAAAAGGGTGAGACCTTGTATGATACGATTTTAACACTTTCGGCACTAGGAACGGATGTCTGTGTTATTCGACATTCTGAGGAAGCATTTTTTCAACCGCTAATCGATAGCAAGACCATTAAAACACAAATTGTGAATGGTGGCGATGGTAGTGGTCAGCATCCTAGTCAGTGTTTACTTGATTTAATGACCATTTATGAGGAATTTGGCACATTTGATTCACTAAAAGTAGCCATCGTTGGTGATATCGTCCATTCTCGTGTGGCAAAATCAAACATGCAGATGCTGCGGCGCTTGGGAGCTGAGGTATATTTCTCAGGACCAAAGGAGTGGTTTTCTGAAGAGTATATGGCGTTCGGCACTTATTTACCGATTGACGAGCTTGTAAAATCAGTCGACGTGATGATGATGCTGCGCGTGCAACATGAGCGTCATCATGATGGCAAGCAGGTGTTTTCAAAAGAGGCCTACCATCAAACATATGGACTGACCATTGAGCGAGCGAGCCAAATGAAGCCCTCAGCGATTATCATGCATCCAGCACCAGTCAATCGCGATGTCGAATTGGCAAGTGAATTAGTGGAAGCCAAGCAATCAAGAATTGTTACTCAAATGACCAATGGCGTTTACGCGCGTATGGCCATATTAGAAGCAGTATTAACGGAAGCTATCTTATAGGAGGATTTGAATGAAGACATTACTGAAAGATGCCAATCTATTTACCGCTTCAGGCGAGTTAGGGATTTTCGATATTTGGATTGAAGATGGAAAAATTTATGCGATTGGCCAGTCGTTTGAAGAAGAAGCATTTGATCAAGTCTATGCATTAGACGGGAAATTCACAGCTCCGGGCTTAGTCGATGTACATGTGCATTTTAGAGAACCTGGCTTTACCTATAAAGAAACCATTGCGACCGGTTCGATGGCTGCTGCTAGAGGGGGCTTTACGACAGTCTGTGCCATGCCTAATCTTGATCCAGTCCCCGATAGCAAAGAAAATTTTCAAAATATTCAAACGATAATTGAAAAAGATGCGAAAGTCAATGTATTGCAATATGCTTCATTAACCAAAGCATTACGCAGTGAGGAATTAGTCGACTATGCACAACTAAAAGAGGCGGGCGCCTTTGCCTTTACTAATGATGGTGTCGGCGTACAGACAGCGGGTACGATGTATCTAGCAATGAAAGAAGCTGCCAAACTAAGTATGCCAGTGGTGGCACATACGGAAGACGAGTCACTCTTATTTGGCGGAGTTATGCATGAAGGCAAGCGCTCTAAAGAACTCGGTTTGCCAGGTATTTTGAGTGTGACAGAGTCATCGCAAATTGCTAGAGATTTGTTACTAGCTGAGGCGACGGGTGTCCATTATCATGTGTGTCATGTATCGACAAAAGAAAGTGTTCGGGTGATTCGAGATGCAAAAGCAGCTGGTGTTCATGTGACGTGTGAAGTCTGCCCCCATCATCTACGCTTAGTAGATGAAGATATTCAAAGTGACTTTGGTTTTTGGAAAATGAATCCTCCATTAAGGGCCACAGAAGATCAGAAAGCGTTGATCGATGGTCTATTGGATGGGACGATCGATTGTATTGCAACCGACCATGCACCTCATGGATTAGAAGAAAAATCGCAAAGTTTTTTAAACGCACCATTCGGCATCGTGGGCTCTGAATATGCGTTTCAACTCATGTACAGCCAGTTTGTACAAACAGGTATTTTTACATTAAAACAAGTCATCGATTGGATGACCAAAAAGCCAGCTGATATTTTTGGATTAAAAGCTGGGTACCTAGAAGTAGGTCGTCCTGCCGATATTGCGGTCTTTGACCTTGAACAAAATTACCAAGTGGATGCGAACAAGTTTGAATCGATGGGTGTGAATACCCCATTTGATGGTTGGACTTTTTCTGGCGACACCGTCTACACCTTCGTAAATGGCGAAGTTGTATGGCAAAGGGAGGAATAAGAATGAAACGTTGGTTAATATTAGAAGATGGCACCTATTTTGAAGGAGAAGGGTTTGGCGCTCCGACAAATGTCTTTGGGGAAGTCGTCTTTACAACAAGTATGACAGGCTACCAAGAAACAATTACTGACCAAAGCTTTAATGGTCAAATCATTACCTTTACCTATCCAATGGTTGGTAACTATGGCATTAACCGCGATGATTATGAGTCGATTGTTCCGACATGTAAAGGTGTTATCGTGAAGGAATTTGCTCGCGTACCTAGCAATTGGCGCTCACAACTGACTCTGGATCAATTTTTAAAAAATAAAGGCATTCCAGGAATTGCAGGGATTGATACCCGTGCATTGACAAAAAAAATTCGCGAAGTCGGCACGATGAAAGCAAGCATCGTTGATATCGGTGATCAGTTTGAACATGCATATGATCAATTAAAAGCTGCGGTATTACCTACCAATCAAGTCCAACAAGTATCTACTAGTAAAGCCTATCCAAGTCCTGGTACAGGTCATAATGTGGTCATTGTTGACTTTGGGTTAAAACATAGTATTATGCGCGAGTTTTCGAAGCGTTCATGTAATTTAACCGTCTTGCCTTATAGTGCGACAGCGGAAGAAATCTTAGCGCTGGCTCCAGATGGTGTGATGCTGACAAATGGCCCGGGGGATCCGAAGAGCTTACCAGAAGCAGTCAAAATGATTCAAGGGATTCAAGGGAAACTACCAATCTTTGGTATTTGTTTGGGTCATCAGCTATTCGCTCTAGCGAATGGGGCAGATACATACAAAATGAAATTCGGCCATCGAGGCTTGAATCATCCAGTTAGAGAGATTGCGACGGGCAAAATTGACTTCACCTCGCAAAACCATGGCTTTGCAGTCAGTGCCGAGTCGATTGACCAAGAAGCATTGATGATTACCCACGTCGAAGTCAATGATGAGACGATTGAAGGAATACGCCATCGTAAGTTCCCAGCGTTTAGTGTCCAGTTTCACCCGGATGCAGCGCCAGGTCCACACGATGCCGTTCACTTGTTTGATGAGTTTATTGAATTAATGGAAGCATGGAAGGAGCAAAAAGAACGTGCCAAAACGAACAGATATTTCTAAAATTATGGTTATTGGCTCTGGTCCGATTGTCATCGGTCAGGCTGCTGAATTTGACTACGCAGGCACCCAAGCATGCTTAGCATTAAAAGAAGAAGGATATGAAGTAGTTTTAGTTAACTCCAATCCTGCGACTATCATGACAGATCGCGAAATCGCGGATCGTGTGTATATTGAACCGATTACGTACGAATTTGTTTCTCGTATTTTACGCAAAGAAATGCCAGATGCCATCTTACCAACGCTAGGTGGGCAAACGGGGTTAAATATGGCGATGGAGCTATCAAAAGCTGGTATTCTAGATGAATTAAAGATCGAATTATTAGGAACAAAGTTAAGCGCGATTGACCAAGCGGAAGACCGTGATTTATTTAAAAAATTAATGGAAGAATTAGCACAACCCATTCCTGAATCAGATATCATTACGACGGTTGAACAAGCTGTTGTATTTGCCAAAAAAATCGGCTACCCAGTCATTGTCCGTCCCGCATTTACGCTAGGCGGGACTGGTGGAGGCATGTGTGCTAACGAAGAAGAGTTGCGTCAAATTGCTGAAAATGGCTTAAAGCTATCGCCTGTAACCCAATGTTTAATCGAACGCAGTATCGCTGGATTCAAAGAGATTGAATACGAAGTGATGCGTGATTCGGCTGATAACGCAATTGTGGTATGTAATATGGAAAACTTTGATCCAGTGGGGATTCATACCGGTGACTCAATTGTCTTTGCACCAAGTCAGACTCTCTCGGATTATGAATACCAAATGCTTCGTGACGCATCATTGACCATCATCCGCGCGCTAAAAATCGAAGGAGGCTGCAATGTTCAGCTAGCCTTGGATCCTGAAAGCTTCCAATATTATGTTATCGAAGTTAACCCTCGTGTCTCGCGCTCATCAGCCTTAGCAAGTAAAGCTACAGGTTACCCAATCGCAAAATTAGCAGCCAAGATCGCGGTAGGCTTAACTCTTGATGAGATGAAAAATCCTGTAACTGAAACCACGTATGCCGAATTTGAACCAGCGCTCGATTATGTGGTGGCGAAGATTCCTAGATGGCCGTTTGATAAATTTGAACATGGTGACCGTCTACTCGGCACACAGATGAAGGCCACCGGTGAAGTGATGGCAATCGGTCGCACCATTGAGGAATCGTTACTTAAAGCGGTACGCTCACTTGAAATTGGCACACATCATATGGAATTAAAAGAATTAGTCGATTTTCCGGATAGTGAACTGACAAATAAAATCGTCAAAGCTCAAGATGATCGTCTCTTTTATTTAGCTGAAGCAATCAGAAGAGGATATACCATTCAAGAATTAGAAGAAATGACCAAAATCAATCTCTTCTTCCTCGATAAGCTTTTGCATATCATTGAACTAGAGCACGCGCTTGCGAAGGCACCATTTGATAACGAGCTAGTAAAAGTGGCTAAACAATACGGCTTTACCGACCAAAAGATTGCCGAAATTTGGCAAACGACAAGTAACCAAGTACGCCAATTACGGAAAGACAACGCCATTTTACCAGTCTATAAGATGGTCGATACCTGTGCGGGTGAATTTGCCTCGGAGACACCTTATTTCTACAGTACCTACGAATGGGAAAATGAAAGTATTGTGTCAGAAAAACCTTCTATTTTAGTACTAGGTTCTGGGCCAATCCGCATTGGTCAAGGGGTTGAATTTGACTATGCAACGGTTCATTCGGTTAAAGCTATTCAAGCGGCAGGATACGAAGCAGTAATTATGAACAGTAACCCTGAGACAGTGTCGACAGACTTTTCAATCTCAGATAAATTGTATTTTGAACCCTTAACACTGGAAGATGTCTTAAACGTGATTGACTTAGAGCAACCTCTAGGCGTAATCGTTCAATTCGGTGGGCAAACTGCGATTAATTTAGCTGAACCATTAGTCAAAGCGGGCGTAAAGATTTTGGGCACGACGATTGAAGACTTGGATCGAGCAGAGAATCGCGACTTGTTTGAACAAGCCCTGAAAGAATTAGAAATACCGCAACCAGAAGGCGACACGGCTACCAATAAAGAGGATGCCGTAGCAATCGCCAAACGAATCGGCTTCCCTGTCTTGGTTCGTCCGAGCTATGTCTTGGGTGGCCGGGCAATGGAAATTGTTGAAAATGAAACAGACCTACGCGATTATATGGAGCACGCTGTCAAGGCATCGCCAGAACATCCAGTCCTTGTCGATCGCTATTTAGTAGGGAAAGAGTGCGAAGTTGATGCCATTTGCGATGGGGAAACAGTGCTTATCCCAGGAATAATGGAACATATAGAACGAGCAGGTGTCCATTCAGGTGACTCAATGGCTGTCTATCCACCACAAACATTAAGCGAAAAGACAAAACAAACCATTGTCGATTACACCAAAAAATTGGCGCTTGGCTTAAATTGTATTGGGATGATGAATATTCAATTTGTCATTCATGATGAGACAGTCTACGTCATTGAAGTGAATCCTCGTGCCAGTCGGACCGTACCATTTTTAAGTAAAGTCACAGGTATCCCGATGGCTCAAGTCGCGACTAAAGCGATTTTAGGCGAATCGTTACAAAGTCTAGGCTATCAAGATGGCTTATATCACGAGTCGCAATTGGTCCATGTCAAAGCGCCGGTCTTCTCATTTACAAAATTGCGCAAAGTCGATACTTACTTAGGCCCAGAAATGAAGTCCACCGGCGAAGTAATGGGCTCGGATGCAACACTTGAAAAGGCATTATACAAAGCATTTGAAGCATCAGGTTTACACATCCCAGAATATGGCTCGGTCTTATTTACAATTGCCGACGAATCAAAAGAAGAAGCGGCCGAATTGGCGCGTCGCTTTGCGGATATTGGCTTTAGCTTACGGGCAACAAAAGGGACTGCAAACTATTTATCCTCACTCGGTCTACGGGTGCAATCAATCGGTAAGCTCGATGAAGAAGGCGAGACCGTCATTGATCTAATTCAAAAAGGGATGATCCAAATGGCCATCAATACGACAGACAAAAATCGGAACCAAGATTCAGAAGACGGCTTTTTGATTCGCCGCTATGCCGTCGAACACGGTGTGCCACTTTTTACCTCACTTGATACGGCAGATGCTATTTTGAAAGTGATGGAATCGCGCGCATTTGCGACAAATTCAATATAAGCCATCGGAGGGAAGTCAGGACATGAAGCAAGAAGCGATGCACCTTGTCGAGCAAGTGCAACTTGCACCACAAATCTATGAACTTACACTAGCAGGTGAACTTGTAAAAGAAATGAACGTTCCTGGACAATTTTTACACATCAAAGTACCACGGGAAGACCTCATCCTAAGACGTCCGATCAGCATTCACGAGATTGCCAAAGAAAAAAATGAGTGCAAGCTTATTTACCGGACAGAAGGTGAGGGGACAAAAGTCTTCTCAGAATTAAAAAAAGGTGCAACACTGGATTGTTTAGGACCACTTGGGAATGGCTTTCAGATAGAGCAAGTTCAAAAGGGGCAAAAAATACTCGTCATCGGAGGAGGGATTGGCATTCCTCCTTTGTATGAACTCAGTAAGCAACTAGTCAAAAAAGGGGCCATCGTCACTCATTTGTTTGGTTTTGCCAGTAAAGACAAATGTTATCATCTAGCCAAATTTGCGGAATTAGGTATCGTACATGTGGCAACAGATGACGGTAGCTATGGTACACGTGGTACTGTGGCGACAGTCTTTCCCAATGTCGATGTACCCGATGCTATCTATAGTTGTGGCAATAAAGGCTTACTCCAATCAGTCGCTAGTTATTATGAGAATGTCCCAGATGTCCAACTGTCATTAGAAGCTCGGATGGCCTGTGGAATTGGCGCTTGCTATGCTTGTGTCTGCTCAAAAAAAGAGAGCCCGAGCGAAACATTGAAAGTCTGCCAAGATGGGCCTGTCTTTCAAGCAAGAGAGGTGCTGGTATGACGTCTAAACTACGTATTCAATTACCTGGATTGGACTTAAAAAATCCAATCATGCCTGCGAGTGGCTGCTTTGGTTTTGGCAAAGAGTATGCTCAGTATTATGATTTGAATTGTCTGGGAGCAGTCATGATTAAAGCTGCGACCTTAGATCCTCGAATGGGAAATCCAATGCCACGAGTGGCCGAAACCCCTAGTGGGATGCTCAACGCAATTGGACTGCAAAACCCAGGACTCGCAAAAATTACTAGCGACATTTTACCTACATTGGCTTCGTCGCATCCTGATTTACCAATTATTGCCAATGTTGCTGGTTCCACTTTAGACGAATATGTTGCAGTGTGCCAATCCATTTCACAAGCGCCAAACGTTCAGGCAATCGAGCTAAATATTTCATGCCCAAATGTCAAACAAGGTGGGATTGCCTTTGGGACTGATCCAGACGTAGCGTATGAGTTAACCAAAGCTGTCAAATCGGTATCGGCTGTCCCTATTTATGTGAAGCTATCCCCGAATGTGACTGATATCGTGTCCATTGCTTTAGCGGTTGAAAAAGCTGGAGCGGATGGATTAACGATGATTAATACGCTTTTAGGAATGCGAATTGATCTTAAAACGAGATTGCCCATTCTAGCCAATCAAACAGGGGGATTGTCTGGTCCGGCAATTAAACCGGTAGCCATCCGAATGATTCGCCAAGTGTCTCAAGTCTGCGACCTACCAATTATTGGAATGGGTGGGGTTGGGACCGTCGATGATGTGCTTGAAATGTTTATGGCAGGAGCAAGTGCTGTGGCGGTCGGAACGGCAAATTTTACCGATCCATGGATTTGCCAAAAACTCATTGAACAACTACCAAATCGGATGCAAGAGCTAGGAATTAGTAGTCTAGACGAACTCATCGCAGAAACCAAAGCTAGGAGGAACCAATGAATACTTTACCAATTATTGCTTTAGATTTTCCAAATAGAGAGGATGCCCAGCAGTTTTTGAGTACATTTCCCAAAGAGGAGCAGTTGTTTGTCAAAGTCGGAATGGAATTATTTTACAAAGAAGGGCCAAGCATCGTTCAAGAACTAACAGACCAAGGTCATGAAGTGTTTTTAGACCTGAAACTACACGATATACCGAACACTGTGTATCGCGCGATGAAAAATTTGGGCAAACTTGGCGTAGCGATTACCAATGTCCATGCTGCAGGTGGTAGTGAAATGATGAAAGTTGCCAAAGAAGGGCTACTTGAAGGTGCGCAAAGCATCAGAAGTCAAGTCAAACCTCAATTAATCGCAGTCACTCAACTCACTTCGACTAGTGAACAAAGCATGCAAGCGGAACAATTGATTCCTCACAGCCTACATGAAAGTGTCTTGCATTACGCAAAACTGACTGAAATAGCTGGTTTGGATGGCGTCGTATGCTCTGCCTTGGAAGCAAAATGGATCCACGAGCAAACTTCGACTGATTTTGTTTGTTTGACACCCGGTATTCGTTTATTGACCGATGCGAAGGGCGACCAACAAAGAGTCGTTACACCAAACCAAGCACGCGCGCTAACAGCGGACTATATCGTAGTCGGTCGTCCAATTACACAGGCGAAAAGCCCGTATGAAAAATACCAAGAAATCAAATCTTTATGGAATGAGGAAAACTAAATGTCAGTAGAAACGTCTATCGCCCATGAATTATTAGCTATTAAAGCCGTCTTTTTAAACCCTGAAGAACCATTCACTTGGGCAAGCGGTATGAAAAGTCCGATATACTGTGACAACCGCTTGACGATGAGTTATCCAGCTGTCAGAAAAAAAATTGCCAAAGGATTAGCTGAAAAGATTAAAGCGACATTCCCTGATGTCCAAGTCATTGCTGGAACAGCCACAGCCGGCATCCCGCATGCAGCTTGGGTAGCTGAGTTGCTTGACTTGCCGATGGTCTATATTCGTAGTAAGCCCAAAGATCATGGAAAAGGCAATCAAATCGAAGGACGGATCACACCTGGTCAAAAGATGGTCGTCATCGAAGACTTGATTTCAACTGGCGGTAGTGTGTTAGAAGCCTGTGCAGCTGCTGAAAACGAAGGAGCCAATGTGCTAGGCGTAGCAGCGATTTTCACCTATGAATTACCAAAAGGAAAAGAAAATTTTGAAAATGCCACTACAGCACTTGTGACATTAACCAATTATTCAACCCTAATTAATGTCGCCCAAGAAGAAGCTTACATTCGTCCAGAACAAAAAGACTTGCTAAGCAAATGGAAAGAAAACCCAGAAAACTGGTTAAATTAGTCAAAGCAAAAAAACGAATGCGGCGAGGCGTCATTCGTTTTTTTTTTTCACATCTATATTATACTGATAGTTATTCTAGAATGAAAGTTGGCGAAGCAAACGTGAGTAAACAAATCAAACGCAATATGGATGTAGAGTGGAGTTATGAAGGACAAACAGGACCAGAACACTGGCACGAGCTTTGTGATTGGTTCGCAAAAGGAGCACAGTATCCCTATCAATCGCCAATTTCACTTTCACACGGCAATCATGTGATAAAAAACAGTGAGCAAGCACAACTTTTTTTTCATTACCAAACCGAACGCTTTACCGAAAAAGAATTCAAAAATACGATGCATTTTGTCCCGTATAGCCATGAAAGCTATGTCGTGTTTCAAAATGTGCGCTATTTTTTGACGGATATTCATTTCCATCGCCCGAGTGAACACATCATCGATGGACAAGTACATGAGATTGAATTCCACTTGGTTCATACTAGTGAGCAACAAAAAAACCTAGTCGTCGGTGTCATATGTACATTTGATACGGAAGCAGTCGAACTAGACAAAGTGGACATACAATCGAAATGGGATTTTCCTAATCACTTGCAGACCTTTTCACCAGCCATCTTTTTGCCTCAAAATCAGTCTTATTTTCATTATACCGGCTCATTGACGACGCCGCCGACTGCCGGTCCGGTTCAATGGTTTGTATTTGAGACAATTCAGCATTTTAACCCAGAGTTTTTAAAAGAATTTAGCGATGAATTACTAGAAAAAAATAATCGCCCCATCCAAGAAACAAAAGGGCGATCCATCTATTATGTAGAAAAAAACTAGCTAACTAGCTAGTTTTTTTTGTAAGGACATGTTCTTCATGCGGAGTGACAAAATAGGTTTTTTGATTTTCATAGATCACAAATCCAGGTTTGGCACCATTGGGCTTGCGGATATGCTTGACTTGCACACAATCCACAGGGACTTGCGCTGATTGGCGAAATTTTGAATAGAAGGCGGCAATTTCTGCAGCTTCCAGTAACGTCTCTTCGCTAGGGTCATCAGAGCGCACAATGACATGAGAGCCAGGGATATTTTTGGCATGTAACCAGTAGTCCGTCTTTCTCGCTAGCTTCATCGTCAGTTGATCATTTTCTAGATTGTTTTTTCCAACAAGAATTTCCGTTCCGTCTGTTGAGCGGAACGTGGTTGGCTTGGATTTTGCTGTGCGCTTTTGTTGCACCCGTTTTGAAGGTTTTAAATACCCCCCGGCAATCAATTCTTCTCGAATGCCAGCAATTTCAGAGGGATGAGCAAGCTCGAGCTGGGATAAGACCGATTGCAAGTAGAGGATTTCTTGTTTGGTTTCTGCAATTTGCGTTCCGACTAGTTTTACCGCATTCCTTAATTTTTGATACTTTTGGAAGTAGCGTTGAGCATTTTGCACAGGGGATAGAGCCGGGTTCAGTGCAATTGTTTCGACTTGGTTCTCTTTATAATAATTCGGTAAGTCAATCGTATTTAGACCGCGCTCAATTTGTGCTTGATAGGTAGTCAATAATTCCCCTTTTTGACGTAGGTCATCAGCGGATTCTGAATCGATCAATGTTTGTTCGCGTTTTTTTAGCTTACTTTCATTTCGCTTCAAATCATTTTCGACCTTTTTTATTAATTCGCTGCCTTGCTGTTTGACACGATCTCGTTCAGCTTTCTCATGGTAAAATGCATCTAATAAGGCACTTAATGATGCAAACTGCTTTTTGCTCACTGCCTTGTCATCAAGTGATTGGAAAGAAAAAGGCGTAAAAAACTCTTTCTTTTCTAAGACGTAGTAACAACTTTGTGGCGATGATAGATCTTTTTTAAATTCCTGCCATACTTGTAAGCGAGCATTAGGTGCTTGTTGTAAGCGATAGGCTAATTCACTGGCTGTATCACCGCCAAATCCTTGAAAGATGTGCTGGATAGCCTTTGCTGTGAATTCAGGCAAGGTGGATAACTTATCGAAGGCTTCCAAGTCAGTCAGATCATATGGATTTGCTGCATCTTGTGGCGGCGGCGCAAGATACGTTGCACCCGGAAGCAAGAGTCGATAGCTATTTTGCGAACTACCAACGTGCTTGATGGTATCTAATATTTTTCCTGTTTGTTCATTCATCAGTAAGATTGTCGAATGCCGCCCCATAAGTTCGACCACTAAGACAATATGTTCTAAATCACCGAGTTCATTTCGTTTATGGAAGACTAAGTGAATCACGCGGTCGTTATCGATTTGTTGGATACTTGATAAGATGGCGCCATCCAGATATTTGCGTAGCATCATTACAAAATTAGGTGGTGTGTCTGGATTTTGGTACGTCATATTCGTTAGCTGGACTCGCGCATAAGCAGGATGTGCAGAAAGTAACAGTTTATGAGTGGCTCCTTTGGTACGAATGACTAATATTATTTCATTGTCATACGGTTGATGAATTTTATTCACTCGGCCGCTAACTAAAGTTTCGGATAACTCTTGGACCATTAAGTGGGTGAAAATTCCGTCAAATGACATCTTTCATCCCTCATTTCTATAGATTCTTCTATCATTATAACGAAAATACAGTAAAAAACAAAGACATGTACCGCCCTTCATAATTGCAACTTGACGATATGCTTTTTTTCTTGCTACTATAAGTGAGAAATGGATGAAGTAAAGGATAAGCATATGCAGAATAAGATAAAAGGTATAGTTGCTCAGTGGTTGCAAAAGATCCAATCACTCAATCGCAAACAAGTAGTAAAAAGTGGCATCGTTTTGGTTATTATTTTGTTTGTCATCTTTATTGGGATAAGACTGACGAGACAGATGCGTGTGTCGATTCGTCAATCACAAATCAATGAAGTCGCCACCGACGCATTTCAAACAACCAAAAAATTAACGCTAATCCCATATGGTGAGTTAGATGAAATGGTTAGTAAAAAGGCTGCATTGTCGGTTCTTTTTGTGAGTCCACAAGCCAAAAATTATCAAAAGATTTTCCAGTTAATAAATGAAAAAGAATCTGAATTAAATCGGATAATCTATGTCTATCCCTTAGTTTATGATGTCCAGACGACCGAAATGCAATACAAGCTAGCTTCAAGTGAAGCAACGTTTGTCTTTTTCCAAAAAGGAGTACAAAAGAAACAATTTACCTATGCCTCACTTAAAAAACCAACTACCGAACTCATTCCGGAAATGAATCGGTTACCGATGTGGAATATTACAGATAACGAATCAAATTAAAAAAAGATTGACGGACGTCGGAAGTTACGGTATATTTTAACCAACATTAAAAAAAGGGGAGAAAATCATGAGAACGAATCACGTGAAAATGCAAGCAACAGCATGGCAAATTTGGCGTAGGTAGTTGTATTGATGGACTCATATCCATAGATACAACTTTTTAGAGTGCACATCTAAAAACTGTATCTATGTCGGATAAATACTTACGAAGCCGCGTAGATTATACGCGGCTTTTGTGTTTTTACAACTGCCAATCGATGCAGTTTTTTTTTATGAAAAGGGGAGTAGAAGGAATGAAAAACAAAAGCTTGATTTTTTCCTATGTTTTATTATTTGGGTTTTTAGTGTCGATGTATGGGTATGGCATGGGTGCGAAACAGACCAAGGCTTCATCGAGTGAACAAACAACGACTCATAAGACGGTAGGTATCTTACAATATGTCAGTCACCCAGCACTAGATACCATTAAAGAAGGAGTCATTGAAGGATTAAAAAAAGGTGGCTATACAGAAGGTGACAATTTGACCATTCGCTTTCAAAATGGCCAAGCCGACCAAAGTAAGCTAGCAACGATGAGTGAGCAGTTGGTAAATAATAAAGCAGATGTATTGGTTGGTATCGCGACTCCTGCGGCCCAAGCTCTAGCCAATACAACCTCGACGATCCCCATCGTTTTGGGTGCAGTGACTGATCCTGTTAGTGCCAAATTGGTCGCTAGCTTAAAAGAACCCGGTGGCAATATAACTGGGGTCTCAGATAAAGCACCAATCAACGCTCAATTTGAATTGGCACAAACGCTTTTGCCAAAAGCCAAAACAGTCGGAATCTTGTATTCATCGGCTGAAGACAATTCAAAATATCAAGTCGAAGAAGCGACAAAAATTGCAGAAGCATTGGGTTATACAGTGAAAAAATATGCTGTTCCTTCAACCAATGAAATTAGTCAAACTGTACAAGTAATGAGTGAAGCAGTCGATTTTATCTATGTGCCATTAGATAATACAATTGCCAATGCCATGGCTAGTGTCGTTGCCCAAGCCAACAAAACCAAAACACCGATTATCCCATCTGTGGATACCATGGTCGAACAAGGTGGACTTGCCACGGTTGGAATCAATCAAAAAGAATTGGGCATCAAAACAGGTGAAATGGTTGCGGCCATCTTAAATGGAAAATCAAACCCAGCGACCACACCAGTCTATACATTCTCTAGTGGGGATATTATTGTGAATACAAAACAAGCAGAAATTCTTGGTATTACTATCCCAGATGATATTTTAGAAAAAGCGACGATTGAAGGGGACGAATGAGATGAAAAAACTAAGTAAGGGCATCGCCGGTCTGGCTTTCTTTTTGGCATTGGGGATTGGTGGGTATCTCGTAGGGTTGCAACAAGGAACCAATAAGACAGCTACAACCACGACGAGCACGCAAAAACATTACACAATTGGCATTTTGCAATACATTAGCCATCCCTCACTAGATCAAATCAAAAAAGGAATTATCGATGGTTTGGATAAAGAAGGATATACAGATGGGAAAAATGCGACCATTACCTTTTTAAACGGGCAAGGAGATCAAAGTAAGCTCAAAACAATGAGCCAGCAATTGGTGTCAGAAAATCCTGATGTCTTAATTCCGATTGCAACACCAGCAGCGAAAGCCATTGCCAATGAAACAACGACGATTCCCATCGTGGCAGGCGCAATCTCTGATCCAGTAGGATCGGGACTAGTGACTAGTGTAACAGAGCCTACCGGTAATATTACCGGCGTACAAAATAAAGCTCCCATCGCTGATCAAATCAAGCTTTTAAAAGAATTATTACCTGATGCAAAAACGATTGGTGTCATCTATTCCGCCAATGAAGAAAATTCAAAAAGTTATGTTAAAGCAATCACGGAAAAAGGTACTGAAGCTGGGTACGAAATCAAAAGCTATGCAATTCAATCTAGCAATGATTTGGCACAAACCGTCCAAGTGATGAGTCAAGAGACAGATGTCATCTATGTTCCGCAAGACAATGGTATCGCTAGCGCATTTCAAACCTTAATGAACGAAGCAAAAAAAGCCAATAAACCAGTCTTTGTTTCTGTTGATAACATGGTTGAAGAAGGCGGCTTGGCGACTGTCGGCCAAGATCAGTATCAACTTGGTATCCGTACAGCAAAACTAGTGGCGAAAGTCTTAAAACAAACGAGTAAAACAACCTTGCCTTTTGATGTCGTATCAACGGGGAATGTCATTGTAAATGAAGAGAAGGCAAAGGAATTAGGCATCACAATTCCAGAAGATGTATTAAAAGACGCAACAATCGTAGGGGGAGACTAGCATGATTATTTCATCTATTGGCCAAGGATTTTTATGGAGTATACTTGGACTTGGCATCTTTATGACGTTTCGAATATTAAACTTTCCAGATATGACGACAGAAGGTTCCTTTCCACTAGGAGGAGCGGTCTGCGTGACGGCTATTGTTCACGGTATTTCACCCATCTTAGCAACAGTACTTGGTATTTTAGCAGGTATGTGTGCAGGATTAGTGACTGGCCTGTTGTACACAAAAGGAAAAATTCCTGTCTTATTGGCTGGTATTTTGGTTATGTCAGCGTTGAACTCAGTGATGTTATTCGTCATGCAAACACCCAATCTCTCACTGTTAAATCAGCCCAAAATATTGGATTCTTTAAAGGTTCTCCAATTGCCAACGAACTTTGATACGGTCGTATTAGGCATAATTGTCCTAGCACTTTTACTTGCTGTATTGTATTACTTTTTCCAAACTGATCTAGGTCAAGCGTACATCGCGACTGGCGACAATGAATCGATGGCTCGCTCGATGGGCATCCAAACAGATTGGATGAAAATCATGGGATTGGTTTTATCAAATGGGGTGATTGCTCTTTCTGGTGCGCTTATCGCTCAAAATGATGGCTATGCGGATGTTAGTAAAGGAACGGGGGTCATCGTCATTGGGTTAGCATCGATTATTATTGGGGAAGTCCTTTATGGCGAAGTGACGTTTTTCGAGCGATTGATTGCCATAGTCATTGGTAGTGTCATTTATCAATTATTAATTTTATTAGTGATTAAGCTTGGCTTTGACACGACCTACTTGAAGATTTTTTCAGCCATTATCTTATCTATTTGTTTGTTGATTCCGCAATTAAAATCAGCATTAAACTTAAAAACTGGACTGGAAAAGGAGGAACTCTAAATGGCACGCTTAGCAATCAATCAAGCCACTAAGATTATAAATAATGGCGCCAATGAAAAAAAAGTCTTACTCGATCATTTGCAATTGACTGTCAATGAAGGAGAATTTGTCACTGTCCTTGGTGGCAATGGTGCAGGAAAAAGTACGCTCTTCAATATCATTTCTGGCTCGTTGGCCTTATCTAGTGGTGAAGTCGTGTTGGATGATACAGATATCACACGCTATTCGGAAGAAAAAAGAGCCCGCTACCTAGCCCGAGTCTTCCAAGATCCTAAGATGGGAACAGCTCCTCGCATGACTGTCGCTGAGAATTTATTATTAGCCCAATTCCGTGGCCAAAAAAGAGCATTTCGCCTTAGAAATCTGCAAAAACAACGGGACCATTTTTATGCGATGTGTGCCGAAATAGGCAATGGGTTAGAAAATCATTTGGATACACCGACAGGAGATCTTTCTGGTGGTCAAAGGCAAGCCTTGAGCTTATTGATGGCTACTATCCGTCGACCAGACGTTTTATTACTTGATGAGCATACAGCAGCACTCGATCCAAAAACGTCAAAACAATTAATGCATTTAACCAATAAAAAGGTGCAAGAAGACAAGTTGACTTGTCTAATGATCACGCATCGCATGGAAGATGCGTTGCGCTATGGTAATCGCTTGATTGTCCTACAGAAAGGAAAAATTGTTCAAGATTCTTCTGAAGAAGAAAAAAGGAAGCTAACAATGGTCGATTTGTTGAGTTTCTTCGAAGACACCTATCCCGCATAAAAGGAAAAAGAAGGTTGACAATTAGATGGCAAGCACCTATACTAAATTCATCTTATCAGGTTGGAGCGATATGTATGAATCAAATGCTAGAACACTCACAACTGAATCGTTACTACTTTAGCTATTTTAGATAGGTTTGTATTCATGAATTTGGATACAAACGAGCAGTTTGTATCTATGATGGCTAGGGAGTTTTTGATATGTTAACCCGCCACGTAGATGCTTTAAATCTACGGTGGCTATATATAATCGTATTCCATTTTGGAAGGGATGTTCACTGTAGATGAAAATCAACGTGAGCATCCTTTTTTGTGCTAAGGTTCTAGAGAGTTCAATGAGTTGCCCGAATGAAAAGGTTATGTTTAAAAAGAGGAGGATATGGATGGATCAAGCGATAGAAATTAATGGAAAGACGCGTCTTGCTGGCTTCTTTGCTAATCCGGCTAAGCACAGTATTTCCCCATTGATGCACAACACAGCATTTTCACTGCTGGGGATTAACGCTCGTTATCTAGCGTTTGAATTGCCGAGTGATGGATTAAAGCGGGCAATTCAAACCGTGCGTGATTTTGATATGTTAGGCGTTAATATTTCAATGCCGTTCAAGATTGAGGCGATGAGCTATATGGATGAGTTATCCGATTCAGCTCGTTTAAGTGGATCAATGAATACGATCGTTAATCTCGAAGGTAAATTAATTGGCTATAACACAGATGGAAGTGGTTTTTTTAAAGACTTGAGTGAGCGAGACATTTCGGTTGTTGGGCAAACAATGACTGTGCTGGGTTGTGGTGGCGCAGCTTCAGCTATTGTTGCTCAAGCTGCTCTGGATGGAGCAAAGAAAATTTATGTGTTTAATCGTAAAGGGGCTTCGTTTGATTCATTTCGTCAACGATTAGCACTCATTCATCAAACGACGAATTGTCAGATTGAGTTAGTGCCCATCGATAATTTACAGATGTTAGCGCATGCTATAGATGCTAGTCGCTTATTGGTTAATGCGACATCACTTGGGATGAAACCGCATGAAAATCAGTTGCCGCTCCCTGAGGAAAGCTTGCAACGACTTCAGGCATCAACGGCTGTAGTCGATATTATCTACAATCCTTTTGAAACAAAATTGTTAACTTTAGCTAAGGAAAAAGGATGTCAGACGGCAAACGGATTAGGCATGTTGTTATACCAAGGGGCCGATGCATTTGAATTATGGACGGGTCAAAAAATGCCAACAGAAGAAATTTATCCGCTTGTATTGAAAGAAAAGACCAAAAAATAGGAGGAAAAGAAATGATTATCATTATGAAACCAACGGCAACAGAAAAAGAAATTCAAACGGTTATTGAGCGTGCGAACGACAATGGATTAGAGGTGCAGGTCAATACCGGCAGTGCACAAGTCGTATTAGGATTGATCGGTGATACACGTTCGGTGCAAGATGTGGCTTTCAAGAGTTATGATGGTGTGGAAGATGCCGTAAGAATTACCAATACGTACAAATTAACTTCTCGAGAATTCCATCCAGATGACACGGTGGTAGATGTAGATGGAGTAAAAATTGGCGATGGTAGTTTTGTGACGATGGCAGGACCTTGTTCAATTGAAGGGCTTGATCAAATTCGCATCTGTGCTGAAATGGCGAAAAAAGGGGGCGCAAAAATCTTGCGTGGAGGAGCTTTCAAACCACGGACATCCCCTTATGCGTTCCAAGGATTAGGAGAGGAAGGCTTAAAGCAAATTCGACAAGCTGCGGATGAATATGATATGAAAGTCATTACGGAAGTCATGGATGAGGGGCACATCGACATGGTAGCCGCCTATAGTGACATTATCCAGATTGGTGCCCGCAATATGCAAAACTTCAAATTGCTCTCAGCTGTCGGCAAAACAGGAAAACCAATTGGCTTAAAACGTGGTATTTCAGGTACCATTTCAGAATGGTTGAATGCAGCTGAATACATTGCGGTCGAAGGGAAAAGCCCAATTATTTTCATCGAACGAGGGATTCGGACGTACGAAACAGCGACCAGAAATACCTTTGATTTGAGTGCAGTGCCAATTATCAAAAAATTCAGTCATTTCCCAATTATTGTAGACCCAAGTCACGGTACTGGTGTCTGGGATTTAGTAGGACCGATGGCAAGAGCGGGCGTTGCCAGTGGCGCGGATGGTATGATTGTAGAGATTCATCCAGATCCAAAGAATGCGTGGTCGGATGGTCCTCAGTCACTCAATGAAAAAACGTATGTACAAATGATGAAAGAAGTTGAAATTTTAGTAGATGCGATGAAAAAAATTCGTCAATTAGAAACAATCTGAAAGAAGGAACAATGATGCTAACAATCAAGACAGCGAATCATGAATATGATATTTTGATTAAAAAAGGAGCCTTAAAAACAATGGGCGAGTGGTTACAATCGCTTTGGGTTCCTCAAAAAATTGCCGTTATCTCTGACTCACGAGTATCTGAACTTTATGCAAAGACCGTTGTCCAACAATTGAAGGCAGCTGGTTTTACAGTAACGTTGATGGTAGTGCCAGAAGGAGAGCAAAGTAAGTCACTGACACAGGCAGCGAAATTATATGAACAACTTGCTGAACAAACATTTACGCGAACAGATGGTATTGTAGCTTTGGGTGGTGGGGTTATCGGTGATTTGGCCGGCTTTGTTGCATCGACTTATATGCGTGGCATTCATTTTGTGCAAGTCCCTACTAGTTTATTGGCGCAAGTCGATTCAAGCATTGGCGGCAAGACAGGTGTAAATACTGCGACTGCGAAAAACTTAGTCGGCACATTTTATCAACCAGATGGTGTGTTAATTGACCCTGAAGTTCTTAGTACACTCGAGCCAAGACGGATTCGTGAAGGAATTGCTGAAATCGTGAAGAGTGCTGCGATTGCCGATGAACATTTCTGGGAAGAACTAGCAACCTATCGCGATGAATTTGATTTACTGACTCATGCGGAATCTGTCATTGTACAAGCTTTAAAAGTAAAGCAAACTGTCGTCGAAGAAGATGAATTCGATAATGGGTCGCGCTTAATATTGAATTTTGGTCACACCATTGGTCACGCGATTGAAAAAACAGCTGGTTATGGCGTTGTCAGCCATGGTGAAGCTGTAGCGATAGGAATGGTTTTAATTAGCCAAGCTGCTGTAAAAAAACAAACAATGCCAGTAGATACCGATAAAAAAATCGCACAAATGTTAGAAAAATTCCATTTACCTATTAGTGTAGAAGGGTTAGAATTAGAAAATAAAACATTAATTCAAGCAATTGCGAACGATAAAAAAACACGAGGCCAAAAAATCAAGATTATTTTGCTTGAAAAAATAGGTAAAGCGAAGATTGTTCCATTAGATCTTGCTGATTTTCGTGATTATGTTCATCTAGGGGAGGAAATTTAACATGCGTTATATTACTGCTGGAGAGTCACACGGACCAGAACTAACAGCAATCATTGAAGGATTACCAGCGGGTATGCCTTTATCAGCTGAAGATATTAATACCGAGCTTGCTCGCCGCCAGACTGGCTACGGAAGGGGCGGTCGGATGTTGATCGAAACTGACCGTGTACGAATTACTTCTGGTGTGAGACATGGAAAGACATTGGGTTCTCCTGTCACATTAGTGGTTGAAAATAAAGATTTTAAAAACTGGACCAAAGTTATGGGGTTAGAGCCAGTAACGGAAAAAGAAGCCAAAATGCGCCGCATTGCTCGACCTAGACCCGGCCATGCTGACTTGGTTGGTGGGATGAAATACCATCATTCTGATTTGAGAAATGTTTTGGAACGTTCGTCTGCTAGAGAAACGACGATGCGTGTAGCAATTGGCGCGATTGCCAAAAAATTACTTGCTGAACTAGCCATTGATGTAGCTGGTCATGTGGTGAACTTAGGAGGAATTGAGGCAACCATTCCTGACGGCTTGTCTGTTGCACAAGTACGCGAGCAATCAGAAGCATCAGATGTTCGGGTAGTAGATCCTACCGTAGAACAACCAATTCGTGACTTAATTGACCAAACGAAAAAAAATGGCGATACAATTGGCGGAGTTGTCGAAGTCTTGGTTGGCGGCGTACCTGCTGGCTTAGGTAGTTATGTGCAATGGGATAAAAAATTAGATGCAAAAATTGCCCAAGCAGTGGTAAGCATCAATGCATTCAAAGGGGTGGAGTTTGGCGTTGGTTTTGAAGCGGCGAATTTACCTGGTTCAAAAGTTATGGATGAAATTTTATGGGAAGAACAAAAAGGCTATACGCGACGAACCAATCATCTTGGCGGATTTGAAGGTGGGATGACCAATGGAGAAGTCTTGATTGTCCGTGGTGTAATGAAACCAATCCCGACATTATACAAACCATTACAAAGTGTCGATATAGACACGAAAGAACCCTATAAAGCGAGTGTGGAACGCTCTGACAGTACGGCTGTTCCTGCAGCGAGTGTGGTTTGTGAGAGTGTCGTAGCGACAGTGGTTGCCAATGAACTGTTAGAAAAATTCCCAAGTGATTCCTTTGAAGAATTAAAAGAAGCTGTTTTAGCTTATCGTACCTATTTGAAAAACTTTTAAAAAAATAGGGGAGCGATGAAAATGGAGCAAACAGTTTTTATAGTTGGATTAGGATTAATTGGTAGTTCGTTGGCTGTGTGTATAAAAAATGAACATCCAGACATCACATTACTTGGCTACGACGCCCATCAAGAAACAATGGCTATCGCTAAGCAGCAAAGAATAATTGATGACTTTACAGAAGATTTTGAACAGGCTTGTTTAAAAGCGGATATTATTATTTTGGCAGGACCTGTTCACACCACACTTGCTTACTTAAAACAGCTTGCTGGTTATGCATTGAAACCCAATGTTTTAGTCACAGATGTTGGCAGTACTAAATTTGAGATTGTTCGATATGCCGAGCAATTTACGTTTGATTTTATCGGAGGGCATCCGATGGCCGGCTCGCATAAATCAGGCGTCTTAGCAGTCGACAAGCGTTTATTTGAAAATGCGTATTTTCTTTTTACGCCAGCCAGACAAAATGATGACCGAGTCAATGAATTGCAACAACTTTATCAAGGGACAAAGGCCAAGTTTATTGAGCTCTCTCCCACAGAACACGACAGCATTACCGGTATGGTCAGCCATCTGCCGCATATCATAGCATCTAGCTTGGTTAACCAAGCAGACTCTTTTTCAGCTGAACACCCACGTGTCAGACAACTCGCTGCCGGCGGATTTCGTGATGTGACTCGCATTGCTTCTTCTGATCCGACCATGTGGACGGATATCCTTTTAAGTAATCAGACACTATTGGTCGAATTAATTGATGCATGGCAGCAAAATATGGACCAAGTAAAACACTGGATTCAGAACAGTCAAAAAGAGGCTATCTACACGTTTTTTGAAAATGCAAAAGAGACTCGTGATACGTTACCTATTCATCAGCGGGGAGCGATTCCGGGCTTTTATGATTTGTTTGTTAACGTCCCCGACCATCCTGGGGTGATTGCTGAAGTGACTTCACTCATTGCCGAAGTAAAATTATCGCTAGTTAATGTAAAAATTTTAGAAACTCGTGAAGATATCATTGGTATCTTGCAACTAAGCTTTAAAAATGAAGAAGATTTACTCGCTGCTAAAAATGAAATCGAAGCAAAAACATCGTATCATTGTCATATGAAATAGGAGGCGTTCTTTTGAAATTACATCAAGCCAAAAGCTTAAACGGTACACTTGCCGTTCCTGCAGATAAATCCATCTCCCATCGAAGTATTATGTTTGGAGCGATTGCAAAAGGTGAAACAGTCGTTACGAATTTTTTAGAAGCAGAAGATTGCCTGAGTACATTGAAAGCTTTTCAAGATTTGGGTGTCTCTATCGAACGAAAGGGCTCATCATTAAAAATTCAAGGTGCAGGATTCAAAGGATTTTCGCCTGCAAAAGAACCGTTGGATATGGGCAATTCCGGTACAACGACTCGTTTAATCATGGGGATTTTAGCCAATCAACCATTTCAAAGTATTTTAGTAGGTGACGACTCCCTATCTAAAAGGCCCATGAATCGAGTAATCGATCCGTTAAAACAAATGAATGCGAAACTGACAGGGAAAAATGAGTCCGGCTATGCTCCCATAACGATTTCTCCTTCTGAATCGTTACAACCAATCCATTACACGATGCCTGTCGCGAGTGCGCAAGTGAAATCAGCTATTTTATTTGCTGCGTTGCAGGCCGATGGGGAATCCACTATTATCGAAAAAGAGCCATCGCGCAACCATACTGAAGAAATGATTAAACAATTTGGTGGAACAATTGAGGTTGAAGGCAAAACCATTAAAATTAGCGGTCCACAGGAATTGACGGGTCAAACGGTTACAGTACCTGGTGATATTTCATCAGCAGGATTTTTCTTGGTAGCAGGAGCTATTGGGAAAGACAGTCGCCTAGTATTGAAAAATGTTGGCGTAAATCCAACCAGAACAGGAATTTTAGATGTATTAAATAAGATGGGCGCAAGACTGACCATTTTAAATGAAGATACACATAACCAAGCAGCAGATATAGAAATCCGCTCTAGTGAATTAGTAGCGACTGAAATTGGTGGCGAGATTATTCCACGTCTCATTGATGAAATTCCTGTCATTGCGTTATTAGCTACTCAAGCAAAGGGCACGACAATTATTAAAAATGCAGAAGAATTAAAAGTGAAAGAAACCAATCGCATCGATGCCACTGCGAATGAATTACGCAAGCTTGGTGCCAATATTGAGCCAACTGCCGATGGATTGATTATTTATGGACCAACTAAACTCCACGGTGGTCATGTCTCAAGTCATGGTGATCACCGTATTGGAATGATGTTGCAAATTGCTGCCCTTCTGACAGATGAGATGATTGAATTGGAACATCCCGAAGCGGTATCTATCTCTTATCCACAGTTCTTTACTGACTTTGAACGTTTAATTACTGAGGAAGATTAATTATGCAAATAGTGCTAGTAGGATTTATGGGTTCCGGAAAAACGACAATTGGTTCACTTCTAAGCAAGGAGCTAAACCAGTTATTTATCGATACGGATGAGACCATTACAAACAGAATCAATATGAGTGTAAATGAATACTTTACCTTGTACGGTGAACCAAAGTTTCGTCAGTTAGAAACGACGGTTTTAGCTGAATTAACCGAAAACAAAGGTGTTTTATCGACAGGTGGTGGAATTGTTACAAATGAAGCGAATCGCTCCATTTTAAAACAGTTACCTCACGTCGTTTACTTAAAAACAGCCCCCGATGAATTTATTCGCCGTTTAGAGGCAGATAAAACCAACGTACGTCCATTGTTCCTTTCACGGACGACAGATGAAATGATTGCTTTATTCCAAGAACGAGAGTCCTTTTATCATGAGGTAGCTTCTCATATTGTGGAAACAACGAACAAAACTCCAGAAGCGATTGTTTTAGAAATAATGAAAGAGGTAGGAGTGGAATAGTGAAAATTGGTTATTTAGGCCCTAAAAACTCGTTTACTTATCAAGCGACCAATGCAGCATTTCTAAATCAAACACAACTTGCTTTTTCAACCATTCAAAAGTGCCTAGAAGCAACGATTGCAAAAGAAGTTGATATGGCGGTCATTCCTATCGAGAATTCTTTAGAAGGATCTGTTCATGCTAGTATGGATTATTTGTTTCATTCTAAAGAATTAACCGTGCAGCAAGAAATAATTTTGCCTATCCGTCAACAATTGATGGCGACAAATCCGGGAATACCCGAAGTTATTATGTCCCATCCGCAAGCATTAGCACAATCTCAGGCGTATTTGTCTGCTCATTATCCAGATGTAGCTATTGTACAAACACCATCAACGACGTATGCTGCAGAATACGCGACATCGCATCCTCAAGAAAAGGTAGCAGCGATTGCATCCAAGCAAGCAGCCGCTGCCTTTGGTTTGACGATTATCGGTCAGGATATTCAAGACAATGATCAAAATGAGACCAGATTTTGGGTAATCACAAGAAAAGATAAACCGACCGAATCAGCAAGTAAAGTCACTCAAGGTAAATTGTCATTCTTTTTAACATTGCCATCTAATCAACCAGGCGTGCTACATAAGATGCTAGCAGCTTTTGCTTGGCGTGGGATTGATTTGGCAAAAATTGAATCACGTCCATTGAAGACAAGTCTAGGTCAATATTATTTTATTATTGATTTAGCCGTTGAAGATAATGTTGCATTAGCATATTATGCATTTGAGGAAGTGTCCTTATTAGGAGCGAAAATCCGTGTATTAGGCCCCTATGAGATTCGTATCGTAAAATAAAAATAGCCAAATCTAATTTTTGGAAAAAAAGTATTTTTTAAGGAGTGTGATAGAGTTTTGTCACACTCCTGTTTGACTTGTCTTCTTGTTTCCGGAAATTGCGAATTAAATAATACGACAGCTATGGATTGGTTGATTTATTCAGCCAAAAAAGACGATTAGCTTATGCGGAGATTGTTAATTTTTTCTAATTAGTACTTTCACATTGTTTTATACTAGGTTATCCTATAGTAGAAGATACTGTCACTTAGGGGGAACTGCAATGAGCAAAAGAATGGATCGCCACAAGAATGGTGAAAATGATCTATTCTCAAGAGAGGCTTATCGACGTTCAAAACTGGTAAAACAATTAGACGAACAAGAAGATAACTACCTTGATACAGATTGGTCCGATACTGATGACCTAATAGATATAGCAAACGAATACGATACGCCAGAAGCGTATGAGGAGTATGCTAACTATTATTATGAGCACAAGCAGCCTTCTCGAATGCATGTAAAGAGAAAACAACGAAGAGCCATTTATCATAATACGAATAAAGATACAATCGATCCAGAAGACCATACCGATTCTTTCGATAGTGAACTTGAGGTAGTTGAATCCTCGCAAGTTACTAAATCGCCGAAACAGAAAAAGACCAAGAAAAAGAAAAAACACCGCATCTTAAAATTCATTCTATTGTTACTAGTACTGATCATTGGCTATTGTGCTGGCGGCTTTTACTTAGGTCAAAAAGATGCAAAAAGTGAAGCCTCAACACTAAAATCGCAAACTTTCAATGGAGTAACTTCAGAAGACGGCTCTAAAAATATTTTATTAATCGGTAATGACAGTCGTGACGGTGAAAATGCTCGGGCAGATACCATTATGATTTTAAGTTTTGCCGGCAAGTCTAAAACACCAAAGTTAATATCAATCATGCGTGATTCCTATGTCGATATCCCAGGGTATAATTCTACCAAAATAAATGCTGCTTATGCGTATGGTGGTGCAGAGTTATTAAGAAAGACTATTAAAGAAAACCTTGGTATTGACACGAAGTACTACGTAACAGTGGATTTTCAATCCTTTGAAAAAGTTGTGAATGCATTGTTTCCTGATGGGGTAGCAATTAATGCTGAAAAATCACTCGATCTTGATGGTATCCAAATTGAAAAGGGTCAACAGGTGATGAATGGGTTAAAGTTGCTTCAATATGCTCGGTTTCGACATGATGAAGAGGGGGATTTTGGGCGCATTCGCAGACAACAACAAGTGATGACTGCTATCTTTTCTCAATTAAAATCACCGATGGCTCTTTTACGGTTACCCTATGCAGCTGGAAAAGCACTGGGATATACTGCCAATGATATTCCGATTAGCTACTATGCAAAAATTGGTTTTTCATTAGTCAAGGGTGCATCTTCTTTGCAACGATTATCTGTTCCAGTTGATAGTACATGGGAGTTTGGGACGACAGCAGATGGGGAAAGTGTTATTTATTTTGATAATGATATTGAAACAAAAGCTATTAGCAAGTTTCTTGCACAATAAAGGCGATTTATATTTCAAATAGCAAGTTATTTATGCTATATTATATTTATGTGAAAACTTGTTGAAACGGGGAAATGAAATGAAGTTAGCCATAGTTACTGATAGTACCGCTTTTATACCTGAAAGAGTACGTGGCCATAAAGATTTGTATGTTATACCAATTCCAGTCATTATTGATGGCAAGAGTTATAATGAAGGAATTGATATTGAACCAGATGAATATTATGAGTTATTAAATAATAGCGCCGAATTTCCAACGACATCTCAACCATCATTAGGTGAAACGATAGAAATCTACCGTGATTTGCAGAGAAAAGGATATGATACTGTCATTAGTATTCATCTTTCTTCTGGAATTTCTGGTTTTTATTCTACTTTGTTTACACTTAAAGATGATATCGAAGGATTAGACCTGATCCCTTATGATTCCTTAATTACTAGTATGCCTATGGGTCATATGGTTGAAGCTGCACTTGATGACCTTGATGAAGGATTTGATATACAGGCGATTTTAGCACATCTGGATAAGATTCGTGACCATACTTATGCGTATCTAATTGTTGAAGATTTAAATAATCTAGTTCGTGGTGGTCGCTTAACGAATGGCGCCGCATTAATTGCTGGTTTATTGAAGATTAAGCCAATCTTAACGTTTGATCAAGGCAAAATTGTCTTATTCGAAAAAATTCGTTCGAGTAAAAAAGCATTTAAACGAGCTGAAAAAATTATCGGGCAACGTATAAATGATATTCCATACCCGGTAAAATTATATGTGATTCATGCCAATAATTTAAGTGTGGCACTAGAAGAAAAAGAACGTTTGCAAAAAGAATACCCAAATGCAATTATTGAAATTGGTCATTTTGGACCAGTTATTGGCACTCATTTAGGAGAAAAAGCGATTGGTTTAGCTATATCTGCACAATAAACAACAAAAACAAGCATAAATCCTTTGTTATGCTTGTTTTTGTGTATTAAGAAGGGGGCCAATCAATCAATCAATAGAGCCGAAATGAACGACAAGTTCAGCATTATTCTTTTCCATATAACTTTGTATAATATATATTATGTAAACTAAAATATAGTAAAATAAAATCACTGCTATTTAATCCTTCATTTTGATGCTACACCCTCCCTTTTCGCGTAAATACCTCTATTTTGACCCGAAAAATTTTGGCTTGGGCCTTATTTTGCTAATTCATAGTAAAGTAAAGTAATGTATTTATTGCTTTGAAATTCAACGACTGATACAAATTTAGTGAGATTTCATTTGTTTGATCTACTTGTAAAAAAATTGACCTGCAATCAAATTCAATCAGTTTATGAATGGCCCATAATAATAATTCGCGACCTAATTTTTTTCCACGATATTCTTCATAAATTTCCAACCCATAGATTCCACCATAACCAGGCAAAACTTCTAAGCGAACTTCGCCAACCGGTTGCCCATGAAAACTTGCTACATGTCGATGGTTTACTGGATCGGCCTAAGTGACTTCTATACGAAATGGTGAACATTCGAGTAAATTGGGCATTACTTGCAAATACATATCAGATTCTGCATGATGAAAGTTTGTTGGGATTTGTTTGATGAATCGTAAGCCTTCTGCTCCGTTTTTATCGCAGATAAGGAGTATTTTTTGTGTACGTCTTCGCTGAACTTCTTTATCGGCTAAGGAAAAAAGGTGTGTAAAGATTCCTTGTTTGCGATAGTTTGGATCGACCATTCCGTTTACTTCAAGCTCCTCTTCACTAAATGAGCAAATGCCAAGATAACCCACAAGTTTAGTGCCTTGGTAGCAGAGAAATTCATTCAGAGTAGCATCTTCATCAGGAGTTGTAGTTGCTTGTTGTCGCTTGAAATCTAGTTCTAATTTCAATTGAATGTCTTCAAATTCACTACAGCGACTCTCTAGGGAATGGATGTCTTCATATAGACTAGATGTTATAAGTTTAACTGCTTGATAGGTGTACGCTAAATGATCCATTAGTTCCCTCCGATAATGACAGCCATCGTTAAAGGAGTGTAACAACAGTCTGCCACACTCCTTTTTATTTACGATAAGATTTTTACAAAAAATGCAGCCCCAAATTGTTGCAAAAACTGTTGACCAATCATTGGTTGGCTATTAGTATTTTGCTCGGTAAATATGGCAAAGTTGTAGTTGCGTTCCTGATACACGATTCTGCCCACATCATGATAAATACCATCTAATGTGCCATTTTTATTATAAAGTTGTAGTTGTGGGATATCTTTTTCGGTGACGCTAGCAAATATGCCTTCACGAAATTGTTGGTTTGCTAATGAATCTTTCATCAAATCATACACGTGTTGATTTGAGCCAGTTTTTGGTTTGAAAATGTCTGCAATCATTCGTGTAGCGTCATGTGCTGAAAGTGTATTTTGTTTATCTGAGTGAAAGTCCATAAAATAGCGTTGCACGTTCGCACTTGGGTATCTATGATGTAGCCAAGATTGCATCGTTGCCATACCATAATAGTCTATTAAGGCATTCGCTGCTGTGTTATCCGAAACAGACAACATTAACTGGATGAGTTCAGCTATTTGCCAAGTGGATTTTTCAGTCAATAAATGGAGTACCCCTGCACCAGCGACACGCGTTTTTAGCGTTACGGTCTTAGAAGTATCGACTTCATGCTCTGCAATATATAGCGCAATTCCTAGCTTAATGGTACTTGCTGCTGGAAATAGTTTTTCTGCTTGGTAGGAAAAAAGTATGTCTTGACCATCTTGTATTAAGATACCCATAGCTAATTGCTCAGCGTAGGTTTCAATCAATCCCTGCCACACATTCACTAAGTCCTCCTCTACTATCATTCCCAATACCTGCGAATCATACAGAGTTCTTTTTGATAGTTCGTATCAATGATATGTGTGATTAATACCTTTGAACCAGGTGTTTGGGAGTGAATCATGAGATCGCTACCTAGATAGACGCCCACGTGATGAATGAATCCTTTTCCCTCTTCATACGCAAAAAATAGTAAATCTCCTGGCAACGCTTCTTCTAAGGTTACTTTTTTACCAGCTAAGGCTTGTTCATGCGCATCCCTTGCAATCAAAATACCGTGTGCTCGATGCAAACTATAAGCAAAACCTGAACAATCAAATCCAGAACCACTAATTCCGCCCCACACATAGCTGAGTCCGCGAAATTGTTTCGCTAGGTGAACAAGATTATTTGCTAAATCTTCTCCGGTAAAGGCGTTTGTTTTTTGGCAATAATGCCGATCAATTGTTGCTTGCCCAAGTGGCGTATGAACCAAGTAATTTGTAGGCCATTCTTCGATAATTGGAAAGACACAGCCAAAGGGATACTCGACCTCAGATGCTAACCCATCACAAAATTTTAAAGGTGCATACTGGCGCGTAATGGCTACCTTCTCTACCTCATCTACCTGATAAGTCAGCGGGATAGAATCCTCGGCTTCTATCCACCCTTCATACCCTTTCTCTTCTCCTACTTTCCCTTGTCCAATTGCTGCGATTTTTTTCCAGCCATCTTTTTCTGTTAAGACTTCGACTGGGTCGCCGAAGACTAGCTCTGAATCAACCAAATCAGCATCATGCAACAACAGGGCATCCTTGCCAGTAAGTAAGCCTAATTCTGCACTAATGGATTGATTCATCGTGGTTAAAACAGCATTTTCTTCTGGTCGTTTCCATAAAAAAACATGGCGTTTCTGAATGATTTCTTTCATGCTCGTCCCTCCTCTAACCAAATGCCTACACCTGCTTGATTGGATAAGGTTAAGGTATTTTTACTGATGGTAAAACCCATCTGTTTTTTCGCTTGCTCAGTTAACTTCCACATAAACGGAACATCTAAGTCGTTATACGCGAGTGTGTTCATACCTGCTGCAAAATGAACGGCTGCGGCCATTCCCACATATCCTTCAATCATTGAGCCCATCATGCAAGGGATTTGTTCTTTTTGTGCTAATTGAAAAATTTCTAATGCACCTTGGATGCCTGCCGTTTTCATCAATTTTAGATTAAACATATGACAAGCCTTGTGCTGAATCAATGCTTGTGCATCAGCTAAGTTATAGAGACTTTCATCGGCCATAATGGGAAACGGACTGTTTTTCGTCACAAAAGCTAATCCGTCCAAATCATGTGCTTTCACGGGTTGCTCGATAAATTGAATGGGCAAGCCTTTCCAGGATTGGATAATTTCAACTGCTTCACGGGGTTCCCACCCTTGATTTGCATCAATTCGAAATTGAATCTTCCCATCCAGCGCTTGATTCATTGCTTTTAATTTAGCAACTTCTACTTCGGGATCATCTAGTCCCATTTTGACTTTTAGTTCGGTGAAGCCTTGCTTTACATAGCCTTGTGCATCAGCGACCATTTTTTCCTTTGAGCCGATACTGATGGTGTAATCTGTTTGTAAAGACGCTTGCTTGCCACCAAGGTATTGATAAAGTGGTTGTTGCGCTTGTTTGGCTAGAGCGTCAAAAACAGCGATATCAATCGCTGCTTTTGCACTTGTCGCATGAGGAACAAGTTCTTTTAGTTCAGTTAACATATTTATTGGGTGGCTCAATTCTCGCCCCGATAAATACGGTCGATAACATTGTGTAATATCATGCCAGATGCTTTCTTGCGTGTCACCAGTAATTGCAGGAGTCGGTGCAGCTTCCCCCACACCGACAATCCCATTGTCCAGATAGATTTTTACGCGTACAACATCCAATGTCTGCACTTCTCTCAGTGCTGTTTTGAATGGTGTCTTTAGTGCAATTGGAACGAGTTCTGTTTGAACTTCTTTAATCTTCATACGATACGACTCTTTTCATTAATGTTATTTAATATATGCCCATTTGAAATCATATTGCGCACCAGCTGGGTGACTTACGATTCCTTTAAGACTAGATGAACGCAAGTGCGCTTCTTTTGGTTGATACAATGGAACGATACCCATGTCATCATTCAAGATGGTGTCAGCATCGATCATATCTTGCCAACGTTTTGTTTCGTCATTGGCATCTTCATTTGCCGCTGCTGTGACTGCTTTATTGTAATCAGCGTTAATCCATTTGCCGCGGTTATAAGAGCTGTCTTCTAGGAATAAATCCAAGAACGTACTTGGGTCATTGTAGTCAGCTACCCAATTGTTTAAGGCTACTTGGAAATCTCCAGAGTTTACACGATCAAGTCGAACAGTACCAGGTACCGGTGTTAAGTTAACCGTAACGCCTGACAAAGTATCTTCGATTTGAGCTTTCAGGTATTGAGTAACTTGTTTCGTTGCATCGGTATCAGATGAAAGGAAATCAAAGCTTAACGATGTAATTCCTAATTCTGATTTTGCTTTTTCCCAGTATTCTTTGGCTTTTGCTTGGTCATAATCCAATGATAGATTCGCATCTTTGGTGAAGTCAGCTTTGGTTTCAGAATTATAAGACATTCCTGATGGCACCAAACCAGTCGATACGACTGAGCCATTACCTAAAATATTGTCAACTAGGCTTGCACGATCGATTGCATATGAAATGGCTTTGCGCAAGTTTGCATTGCGGTATGGTGAATCGCTGGCCGCTTGATTGAATTCCACATAGAAAGTAGCAGCAAGTGGTTCGGCAACGTATTCTTTGTCATCTGCTTTTTGCTTGGCTAGCTCGCCAGTTAGTGAGATATCTTGGGCTTGTCCGTCTTCAAACATATTATAAGCAGTTGACGTCTCTTTGACTACTGAGAAATTAATAGTAGATAATTTAACATTCTTCTTATCCCAATAAGTATCATTTTTTACTAATTTCCATTCTGTGTCGATACCAGGTCCATCGTAACCTTCTAATTTAAATGGTCCATTAAAGATTAAATGGTCACTTGTTGATGCATAGTTTGTACCTTGCTCTTCGATATATTTTTGATTTTGTGGGAAGAATGATGGAAAAGCTAACAGTGATGAAAAATAAGGTGTTGCTTTGTTTAAGGTAATCTCTAATGTATAGTCGTCTACTGCTTTGATCCCAAGTTCAGAGACATCTTTTTTTCCATCGACTATATCATCAGCATTGACAACATTCGAGAACATAAATGCATATTGTGATGCCGTTTTTGGATCAACAGTTCGTTGCCAACCATAGACATAATCTTTGGCAGTTACTTTATCACCATTGGACCATGTTGCATCTTGACGTAATTTTACTGTATACGTCTTGCCATCAGCCGACACATCTGCTAAAATTTCTGCTCCTGCTGGAACGGCTTGGTTGTCTTCATCTAAACGATACAAGCCTTCATCATAGTTATTAATCATATAAAAGCTTAATGTATCTGTTGCGAGCGATGTATCTGCAGTTGCCAACTCAGAACTGATCAATTGTGTAAATTCTTGCTTTGTTTCACTGGATGTAGAAGTTCCTGTGCTTGATTGATTATTATAACACCCGCCTAATAAGGCTAAACCGAGAATCGAAAAACCGATTCGAGACATACTCCCTTTTTTCATTGCAAATCCCCCTAGATTTTTTTATTTTATTAACTTATTTTCATTAAATTCTAATTAAAAATAACAAAATAGTCAACCAGCACCACCCATTGACAAATTGCTGAAAATGATGCTAGTCCGTTTCCTAGCATCATTTTCGGTCTTTTATTCACAAATCATTCAATAAAAACACTGATATATAAAGGATTTCAACTATTTCATTTTTTATGTAGCGAAATGGGAAACCTCTTTTTTTTTCGTTTTTTGTTCGTATTTTTCATTATTGATAATAATGTTTTCTTTTTTCTATCTGTCACCTTATTTTATTAGCATTTCTTTCATCTAATTCATCTTTTTTTAATAAAGGTATGTCTATCTCTACTATTCTTTGCTATAATTTGAGAAATAAAATTAAACAGAATGGGGTTAAATTATGAAATTGTGGCAACAGATCCAGCGACTAAGCCTGATTCAACAAATTGTTTGTGGCATTATTATCGGAGCAATTTTAGGGACGTTGGTACCTTCTTGGTCTTTTATAACGATTTTAGGTGATTTATTTATTGGTGCTCTAAAAGCTATCGCACCTCTTTTAGTCTTCTTCTTGATTATTGATTCTTTGGCGAAACACAAAAAAGGGACCAAGACACATATGAAGACCGTTATCGTCTTGTACTTTCTAGCAACATTTATTGCGGCACTGACTGCTGTAGTCGCTAGTTACCTCTTTAAAGTGAGTCTTGTGTTACCTGAAGCTGTAAAAAACCAAACAGCGCCAGATAATTTACAAGAAATTTTAAGCGGCATTTTAACCAATGCAGTAGCCAATCCAATTAGCGCGATTTCAGAAGGTAATTATTTAGCATTGTTATTATGGGGCTGTGTCCTTGGTCTAGGTTTCCGTCATGCAAGTGAAGGGACAAAAAAAGTCTTATCTGATATCTCTGAAGTAATCTCAAAAGCAATCCAAGGCGTCATTTTATTTGCACCATTAGGAATTGTCGGGCTAGTCTTTTCGACTATTTCTGAAATTGGCTTAAGCGGTATGGCTGCTTACTTAAAAATTATTTTGCTTGTCGTGGGTACGATGCTCTTTGTGGCATTTGTTGTTTATCCATTAATGGTGTTTTTACTTCTCAGACAAAATCCATTTCCATTAACTTTTTACACGATGAAAGAAAGTGGCATTCCAGCGTTCTTCACTCGTAGCTCAGCTGTCAATATTCCAATTAATATGGAATTAGCTGAAAAATTAGGTCTTGATCGTCAATCGTACTCAATTTCGATTCCACTTGGAGCAACAGCCAATAGTGGTGGTGCAGCGATTACCATTTCCGTTATGACGTTAGCAGCTGCACATACGCTAGATATGCAAATCCCTATCACATTAGCTTTTCTATTGTGTCTATTATCGGCTATCTCTGCTACAGGTGTCTCAGGTATTGCCGGTGGTAGTCTCCTACTGATTCCTTTGGCATGTAGCTTATTTAATATTCCGAATGATACGGCTATGCAAGTTGTGGGTGTTGGATTTATTATTGGCGTGATTCAAGATTCCGTGGAGACCGCGGTCAATTCAGCAAGTGATTTGTTATTTGCGGCTACGGCTGAATTTTATGATTTAAATAAAGCGGGTAAACCTGTCGACGTGAATAAGCGAGTGAAGATCGCTCAAGCAACTCAATTATCTGATACGAACTTTTCATTAGATAACGATTAAAAATAAGCTCACTATCCGAAACGTGCACTCGCGGATAGTGAGCTTATTTTAGTATTCTTAGTAATTCGAAGGTAATTTTATGGGTCGCTGTAATTATTTCACTATCGACAAACAATGTAGCAATTTTTTCTTTCAAAGCAGGATTTTTTTGTTGTTCTTCTTTAAAATAATCCTGTACAAATATTTTTGTAACGGGTTCTTCTCGTTGATAGGAGAAGGTTTTATTCACCCAAGGAATACCCTCTTTTTCAAGCCATTTTTTAAATTTTTCGAGAATGGCTGGGGCAACGTTATTTGACACAAATTGCTCTAATGGCGTGAAGACAGTATCTTGATCGTCAACCACTTGCAATAAAATAAGTTGGTTTTTCGTCATCCGCAACAAATCATTTAGCTGCTGTAGTGTATTCAATGCTGGATTCATCGCCGAAAAGACGAGGTCATATTGATCTGGATTGGAGTTTGCACAAAATGTTTGTTGATCGCATTGGATGTATTGCACGTTATCATTGGTATGGGTAGCTTGCTTTAGCATATTGGCCGAAAAGTCGACTAGTAAGTATTGAGTGACATATGGGGCAATCGCGGGTAAGTATTTGCCATAACCACCTGCAATATCGACAAATAATTGACAAGGTAAACAGTTGGTTTCAAGCAAATATTGCGCGACATCTTCTACAATTGTTGTAAATGATTCTTGTTGGATTTCATAATACTCATCCGCAAACTCATCCCAAAATTGTCGCTGTTCTTCCAAGTAATCCATTATCATCCTCCTTAAACAAGAATATGTGAGCAATCAGTCAGCTTGAGAGAAAAAAGTTGGCTGATTGCTCATACATGTCTTGATTAGTAATTGTTCCATCATGAGGCTTTCACAATCAGTGGCACTAAAAACGGATAATGTGTAAAAAAATCCAGAATTGATCGTTTCCGGGTATTGGAATCAATCGTTAACATGACTGGTGTTTGATTCAAGTCAAAGCTGACAGATTGATTTTGATTTAAGAGAATGGTGTATTTCTGATCCTCATCTTTTTCAAATTCGTAATCAGCGTCTTCCATCGTTGTAATAAAGATTTCATCTAAAATGGACGCACTAATGGTTACTTGAGTAGCAAGGTGCACCAGTAATGCATTCGAGTTATCTAAAAAGTTAGGCAATACTTCAAAGCCAAGCGACTTAAAGTGGGTCAACAAACTGTTCAAATCATAGTTGATGAGTGACAGCTGATTTCTTGAAAAGACCTTTTCTACATGCCAAAGACGGATTAGTTCTAAGACATCTTTTTCTGATACGGTCACTTTCATCGCCTGCGTATCTATGACAATTAATGGCAAGTAGGTTGTTTCAAAACGATTGTCAACAACATTCATTTTAAAGTTTAACACTAATTGGTGCGCATCATTCACACGATAATTCGTTAAAAAATGCTTGGTTTGCCAAGTGTTAAAGGCATCAGATTTTGCCAATTCAATCGTACGCAATGGCTTTAATAGCTCATACGTGAAGTAGTCCAAAAGATTCGCTCTTGCGATCGCTGAAATAGCGGTATCATGAACGATAAATTGATTGTAGCCATCTAATAAAGATTCAAAGTCGGCTTCGATTAATAATTTTCGTAATTTCAAGTCAGCAAGTTCTTCTTCTGCCGATTGAATATATTGCAAAATTTCTTCATGCTCTTGTTCTTTAAACAGATAGTAAGAATCTGCAGTGTCATCAACAGCAGGTTGTTGCGTGGCCTCATACGTCGTTGCATTACTACTTTGTTCATCGACGGTCAAAATTTGTTTTTCGACCACTTCTACTGTCACGTCTGTTTCTTTTTCACTCATCCACGCACACCCCTCTCATCTAAATAGTCTTTCATAAAGGCTTGAAGTTGCGTACCCATAGAAGAAAATGAGTCAAACTGGCGGTTGATTAAGCGCAATTCTTTGGTAATAATGGCACGCTGTAACCGCAATGCTTGATAATGATTCATTAATTTTTCTTTTTGGTTGGCTAGTTGTTGTTTGTCGTTTACAAACCGTTGCAACTCTTCTTGATGAGCAGTTAACTTTCCGATTTGCTGCGTTAGTTCTGCCACATCCTCATCTGTTTTTGAACGATTAAAAAAGCCTTTTGAAGCTTCTTTCTTTTCTTCAAGTGCTTGTCGTAATGTTTGGAGTTGCTCGTCTACTTCCACCAATTCCGACTCCGCTGTGATTGAGCGAGCAGTCAACGCGTCCATTTGCTTTTCTACAGCTGTTAGCGGATTGTCTACATCTGCCTGTTGCGTTTGCCACTCTTCTTCAATCTCTGGTAAGACAAAAATCTCTGGAATACTGGCATCTAAACCAATTGTTGGACGCTCATGGTAATAATTTCCTAATTGATAGTATTGCACAGTTGGATTGACTTTTTGCGTTAATTTCATAAAAGGAAAGGCTTGTAAAAAGCTGTCATGCAATTTCTTCATCAGCAACCCGTCAATTTCATGATCTTTATTGGCAGTATTTTTCAATTCTTGATGCAAGCGGCCCTTATAAATTCGGTAAATAGCGGGGATATTTTCTGTTCGAATGGCTTCTTCAAACTCGGTTAAATCCTTAAGCATAGACCCAATGTTTTGGGAGGCGACATCTTTAATTGCTTCGAAATTCGTATCGACTGCCGCATCTTCTTTATATTCTCTAGCTTCTTCCGTCATGCTTAGACCTCCTTTATCATTTACCCTTTTATTTTATCATCAAACACGAAAAAAAGGGATTGAAAACAATCCCTTTTCCTTCCTTTATAATGAATGATTGCTTAAGCAGTTACATCGCGTGTCAAAAAATGAATTTGTTTTTGTTCATCTCTTGTTAAACGTGTTTCTTCTTTCAAATACGTAAAGACTAATTCCTGGACATCTGGGTTTTCGAGCATTGTTTCATAGCCTTCAAAGATTGCTTGAATGTAGTTTTTATACGCTTGTTTCTTTTTTTGACGTTTTTTCACTGGGCACCATCCTTTTCTCGTTTATCTTATCAAGTGCATTTGCGATTGACAAGGGGTTTTGGTTAATTTTGCCACTGATAGGCTAACCGTTCACCATCCGGAATCGGAAAGACGACCTCACCACAGCAAACAAAGCCACAAGCTAGGGCGACTTTTTGCATCCTGATATTCAGGCGATGTGTATCGATGCGAATATCTGTGATACCATCAGTAACACATTGTGCAACTAAGTTAGCTAAAAAGCGTTTCCCTAGTCCTTTATTGGCCGTGGTAGACTTGACCGCAAAGCGATGGATCGATACATACGAGTCTGTAGGCATAAGCCATCGCCCGTCAATTGCTTCATACACCGGATCGATGCCAGGGATGATTGATGCTACTGCTACGATGGTCTCTTCTTCAAGGACATATGTCCAGCCATGACGAATATCAGCTAGAAATTGTTCTTCTCTTGGGCCATGACCATTTTGCCATTGTGGAGATTGTTGTTGGGCTAGTGCGTGAATACCATCAGCAATAATTGCCATAATGGTTGGCAAATCTTTCTCCGTTGCTTTTCTTAGCTGCATCTTGGTATTCCTCCTAAGAAAGATCTTTTAGTTTTCCTCTAAATTCATCAATAGCCGCGTAGCCTTTTTTCTTCATAATATCAGACAACTCGCGAGCCAGACGATCAAAAATAGCGGGACCTTCTTTGTGTAGTTGGGTTCCGACTTGTAGAACACTTGCGCCACATAGGAGATGCTCAAAGGCATCTTGGCCATTGGTAATACCCCCTGTGCCGATAATTTTTATCTCGCTATTTAAACGCGTTGCAAAAGCACGGACATTGGCTAGTGCAGTCGCTTTAATGAGAGGTCCACCTAGGCCGCCAAAACCATTTTTGGGTTTAATAACGACTTGCTCGAGGTCTGGGTCAATCACAAGGCCGTTTCCGACTGAATTAATCGTATTGACATAAGTTAGCGGGAATTGATTTAAAATGTCAGCCATTTGATCAAAGTGGGCAAAGTCAAAATAAGGCGGCAATTTGACTCCTAGTGGTTTTCGGTAGAAGTCAAACACTTGTGTTAGCAATCGTTCTGTCTGCTCAAAGTCATAGGCTAGCTGAGGCTTACCAGGGACATTCGGACAAGAGAGGTTTAGTTCAGTCACGCCATCAAAGGAGCTAGTTTCAAGTCGGCGCAACATATCTAAATTTTCGGCAGCACTCATCCCAGAGATAGAAAAAAAGCACAATTTACGATATGGTGTGTGAGTGACGTAATCAAGATAATAGTCAAAACCTTTATTCGGCAAGCCCATTGAGTTGATGCTGCCATTTGGTAGATCTATATAGCGTGGTTCGGGATTGCCTGTCCGTTGTAGTGGCGTACAGCTTTTTGTAATAAACGCACCCGCTGAAGAATGATACAGTTCATTCAATTCCTCTGTGGTCATACAATGGACCCCTGACGCATTCATAAATGGATTTTCAAGTTCATGATTGGCAAAAACAGTTTTTAGCATAACAATTCTCCCCCTTAGTTTTTCTAAGTGTAGCTTTTTTACAGCTAGATGGCAATACAAAAAATGGCGGAGCGAATCTGTTTTTTTTTAGACAGATTCGCTCCATCGGCTTTCTAGTTTAAGATTGGACTCTTTTTTTCGCTGTTGATAGCATGAGACGAATGCGATTTAACTGGTTGACAATCGAAACACCTGGATCATAATCAATTGGAGCGATATTGGCTTGAGGATAGCGTGCCCGTAGTTCTTTAAGCACCCCTTTGCCTACAATGTGGTTCGGCAGACAGCCAAATGGTTGCAAGCAAACAATGTTATCGACCTCTTCGTCCAGTAGCTCAATCATTTCGGCTGTCAAAAACCATCCTTCCCCCGTCTGGTTCCCAATCGATAAGACCCGACTTGCTTTTGTAGCTAACTCTTCAATCGGAGAAGATGGACAAAAACGAGTTGAATCTTGTAAGGCACGATTTAAAGGCTGTTCGACGACACTTACTAGTTTCAATAAGACTTGCGCTGTCCGCTTGCTCTTTACTGACATTCCAAGGTGTTGTTCTTTCCAGATTTGATTGTATAAGGAATAGTTCATAAACCCTAGTATGTCAGGAACAACGACCTCTGCCCCTTCTAACTCAAGCAAGCGAACAATATTATTATTGGCAATCGGTGAATACTTGACCAAAATTTCGCCGACAACTCCCACTTTTGGCTTTTGGCAGTCCTTGATAGGCAGTTCATCAAAATCATGGATGATTTTTTTAATGGTACGATTAAATTGTGTGAGTGAGCCATTTTGGACATTGGCTGCAACTTTTTCGAGCCATGCTTGGTGTAATTGATCCGTACTACCAGATTTGACTTCATACGGTCGTACTCGATATACCAAGCGTTCAAATAAATCACCATATAAAACAGCTAGTAAGACTCGTTTTATCATCTTGTAGGAATAGGTGAAGCCCGGATTGGTTTCAACTCCTTGATTACCAAAGGAAAGGGAAACGACCGGAACATTCTCAAACCCTGCTTCTTTTAATGCTTTACGTAACAGTGGAATATAATTGGTGGCCCGGCAGCCCCCACCTGTTTGGCTCATCAGCACGCTAACATTATCTAAATCATACTCTCCACTTTGCAAGGCTTTGATTAGTTGACCAATCGAAATAATTGCCGGGTAGCACGCGTCGTTGTTTACATATTGTAAGCCAGTGTCAATCACGCTTTCATCATCGGGGAGCCCCACAATATGGTAGCCCGATGCCCGCATCGCCACGTCAAACAAGCCATTTTGATGGATTGGGCTGAGCATAGGCATAAGCAGCGTATGCTTTTTGCGCATATCTTTCGTAAACACAATTTTTTCCGGTAGGTTCGCTGTATGAGTAGGAGCATGGGGCGTTTTTTCACGAGCATGGAGCGCAGCTTTTAGCGAGCGTACACGAATACGGACTGCCCCTAAGTTTGCGCCTTCGTCAATTTTTAAGACAGTATACAGTTTTCCTGCTTGTTCCATTATTTCAGCTACTTGATCTGTAGTCACTGCGTCAATCCCACAGCCAAATGAATTTAGCTGGACCATCTCTAATTGCGGGCATTTGGCCACGACATGTGCGGCTGCATAGAGACGTGAATGATACATCCACTGGTTCACCACACGTAGAGACTTGACTTCAGCCAAGTGTGCGAGGCTGTCTTCGGTTAAGACGTGAAAGCCTTCTTGTGTAAGTACTTCTGCGATGCCATGATTGATTTCCGGATCAAGGTGATACGGTCTACCAGATAGCACGATGCCATTTTGATTCGTCTGCATTAGCATCGCAATGGTTTCTTCACCTTTCGTTTGAATGTCTTGTTTTGCGGCTGCTAGTTCTGTAAATCCATGCAGCAATGCTTTAGTGATATCTCCTCTTGATAGTTGCAAGTCAGCAAACGTAGCAGTCAAGGTAGCAATCATGGATGATTTATCTGCTAGATTTAAGAAAGGATTGCGGTAATCGACTGAACCAGAGCGAATTTCTTCCACATTCATCCGAATCAAATCAGGGTAGCTTTGGACAATGGGGCAGTTAAAGTGATTATCCGCCGCTTGTCCTTCATTCTGCTCAAAAATAATACTAGGATAAAAAATAATTGGTACTTGTTGCTCAATCAATGTCTGGATATGTCCATGCACCAGTTTAGCTGGGTAACAGACGGTATCGCTAGGGATGGTTTCAATCCCCTTCTCGTAGCATTCTTTGGTCGAATGTGGCGATAAGACGACTCTAAAGCCTAAGTCCGTAAAAAACGTGTGCCATAGCGGATAGTTTTCATACATATTTAACACTCGAGGTAAGCCAATTTCTCCGCGAATGGCTTCTTTTTTTCGCAAGGAACGATACTTGAATATCCGCTTTAACTTATAGTCATATAGATTGACTTTGCGGTCTTCACGATTAATTTTGATCCGTGCACCACGCTCGCAGCGATTCCCTGTGATAAATTGACGACCATCTGAAAATAGCGTAATCGTTAGTAAACAGTTGTTTTCACAGAGACCGCAATGTGTGAGCTCTTTCGTTGCTTCAAAGCTCGCTAATTCATTAGCTGTTAATAAGGTCGTATGCTCCCCTTCTTCGTAAGCGCCCTTTGCAATCAATGCCGCACCAAAGGCTCCCATTAACCCAGCAATATTAGGACGGATGACTGTTCGACCAGTCACTAATTCAAATGCGCGTAAGACAGCATCATTGTAAAATGTCCCTCCTTGACAGACGATCCGTTCACCTAATTGCTCAGGTCGACGCACTTTGATTACTTTGTATATAGCATTTTTAATGACGGAATAAGCGAGTCCTGCTGCGATATCGCCGACTGATGCCCCTTCTTTTTGGACTTGCTTCACTTTTGAATTCATAAAGACTGTACAGCGAGAGCCTAAGTCAACTGGATGAGCCGCAACAATCGCACCTTGGACAAATTCTTCTAAAGGATAATGCAAGGATTTAGCGAAGGTCTCAATAAACGACCCACACCCTGAAGAGCAAGCTTCATTTAATTGAATGGCAGATAGTGCGCCATCTTTGATCGTCATAGCCTTCATATCTTGACCGCCAATATCTAAAATAAAATCGACACCTGGCAAGAAGAAATTAGCAGCTTTATAATGCGCCATGGTCTCGACTTCACCAATATCGACTTTTAAGGCATGCTTAATCAAGTGCTCACCGTAGCCCGTGACTGCGGCTTTCGCAATCGTGACCGCTGTAGGGAGCTGTTGGTACAATTCGGTCAAAATCGCAATCGTCGTCTCTAATGGTTGTCCTTCATTGCTACCATACCAAGAGTACAAAAGTGCACCCTGTTCATCAATCAATGCTACTTTCGTGGTAGTTGATCCGGCATCAATTCCTAAAAAGGCGCGTCCTTCATAGGTATCTAATTCGCGTTCTTTTACGGTGGCTTTTTCGTGACGAGCAACAAATGCCTCTCTGGCAGCCTCGTCTGCGAATAAGGGCGCTAAGGTATCACTTTGTTTGGCGCTTTGTGGATTCGTCTCTAACTTGTCTATAAATTCGCTTAATCGCATAGTTTGGTTCTCTTCTTGGGCAAAAAGCGCTGCGCCATATGCGACAAAAAGTTGAGATTGCTCAGGAAAGATGACCTGATCCATCGACAAGTCTAATGTATCAATAAATCGTTGCCTTAACTCTGATAGGAAATAGAGTGGTCCTCCTAGAAAGGCTACATTTCCTTTGATTTTACGACCAGATGCAAGTCCAGCGATTGTCTGATTGACGACCGCTTGGAAAATACTTTTTGCAATATCTTCTTTTGCTGCTCCTTCATTAAGTAAAGGCTGAATATCCGTTTTTGCAAATACGCCACATCGAGAAGCAATCGGGTATATCGTCGTTGCGTGTTTTGCAAGCTCATTTAGACCACTTGCATCCGTATCTAATAATGAGGCCATTTGGTCAATGAATGCACCTGTCCCACCAGCGCACGTTCCATTCATCCGTTGTTCCAAGGAGCCTTCAAAAAAAGTAATCTTGGCATCTTCTCCGCCTAGTTCAATCACCACATCGGTTTGAGGAATGAGTTCTTCTACTGTACGCGTACAAGCGATGACTTCTTGGATAAAGGCTAATTCGCAACTCTCTGCAAGCCCAATTCCACCAGATCCTGTAATAGTAAGGGCAACATCTTGGTCGCCGATTTCTTTCAAAGCTGCACGAATCATTTTTTTTGTTGCCTTTTTCACATCTGAATAATGACGTTCATAGCAAGAATACAATTCGTTCTTTTCTTGATTGATTACCATCATTTTAACTGTGGTAGAGCCTACATCTATACCAGCATATACGTGCATCGTTGTCACCTACCTTTAAAATTTCCAACAAATGTTGAATATCCAACAGCGCGTTTGTTATACTATTCACGTAAAGTGTAGTGATATTCCTAAAAAAATGCAACAATCAAAGAATAGGAATCTGTGAGATAAACAACAATTTAAAGCGTGTGTCGGAAAAAGGAGGAGAAAAATGATGAAAAAAGTCGATTTACGTGTTAAACGAACGCATAAAATGATTATTGAAGCCTTTATTCGCTTAGTGGAAGAACGTGGCTACGATGATTTGACTGTGCAAGAAATAGCGGATGAGGCCATGATTAATCGAGCAACCTTCTATGCTCACTTCAAAAACAAGCAAGATTTATATGATTCTATTTTTCACTCAACCATGAATGTCTTTGTCTCCGTTCTTGATCCAGATCAAATCGTAAAAGGCAATCGTTTAAAATTAAAACAAGTGGAATTTGTTTTGACAAATATTTATCAACAAATCAAAGAAAACAAAGTCTTTTTCATTACTATTTTAGAGTCTTCTGATGACCAGCGCTTACGCAAACAAATCCAAGCAATTCTAGAAGTCCAGTATGCACATATTTTCTCACGCTTAAAAATTACGGAAAATGATTTAGAAGTCCCAATTGATTTTATTATTGAATATATAACTTCTATTTTCTTTGCGACGCTTCATTGGTGGATTACTGCGGATACGACTATGGATGCGAATAGTTTAGCCAAATTGGTCATTAAGTTAGTCGGTAATGGACACTTAACCGTTTTAGGAATTGAAGTCGATCATTAAAAAGAGGAATTGACAAACGTGTTTAGCTTCGAGCGATAATCCCAGAAATTTCGAAAAGCATGCGCAACTTGATTACGCTTTTGTAGATCATTTATTCATATTAAAGGAGTGTGACAAATTTTCGTCACACTCCTTTAAATAGATTATCCGTCTTCTTCATCTTCCCAAAGTAGCTTTGGGGTATCGATGCTATACAAATGTACAAGTAAAATACCAATACCAACGCCACCAACTAACACGCCTTCACCAATATTTTCCCTACTAACGACAGAGACAACAGCAAACATCAAACACATGAACACAACAAGTGCAGCTAGTGAAGCAAAAACTAGTTTCATAAGGATTCCCCCAAACCCAGCTATAATGAAAACGCTATCTAATATTATCATAGCACTTTTTTGCACATTTAAAAGCCTTTTATTGCTATTGTTATAAAATCGTCTTATACTAATACTAGTTTCTCGCGGTCATGGCGGAATTGGCAGACGCGCTAGCTTCAGGCGCTAGTGATAGCAATATCGTGGAAGTTCGAGTCTTCTTGGCCGCATACAGGTTCATTAGATGAGCATCATCTTCTCTTCAGAAGGTTGTGTTCGTCTTTTTTTATTTTCTCTTTACAAAAGCGAACATACGTTTGTATAATGGGTATAAGAAATAGATTGGAGGCATAGAACATGAATTTCAAATACGAATTGGAGCCTACAGGAGATTATGCTTTTATCGATATGAAAAGTTTTTATGCCAGCTGTGAATTGGTAGCTCGTGGACTTCATCCTCTAAAGCATCTCTTAATCGTTATGAGTACTACAGATAATACGTCCGGTTTAATCTTAGCGAGCTCTCCGATGGCCAAAAAAAAATTAGGTATCAAAAATGTGACTCGTAGATGGGATTTACCGACAGTTGGGGAGAATCCTGCAATGAAAAATCTGATTATCGCCCCTCCTCGCATGAATTATTACATTCAAGAAAACTTAAAAATTCAGCATGTATTACAAAACTATGCCCCAGATGAAGATATACTCTGGTATTCTATTGATGAAGGTTTGATTGACTTGTCACGTTCATTAAATTACTTTGTCCCGGGTGTATTAGACCGAAAAACAAAACTAGCGATTGTCTGTGATCGCATACAACAAGACATCCAAAAAAAAACAGGGATTTTTTCTACGGTAGGGATGTCCAATAGCAATCCGTTACTCGCCAAATTAGCACTCGATAACGAAGCAAAAACGGCTCCTTCCCTACGAGCATCTTGGAACTATAGTGATGTGGCCGAAAAAGTATGGCAGATACCACAACTAACAGATTTTTGGGGTATCGGGCATCGCACGGCGGCAAGATTGCATCGCTTAGGGATCTCTTCGGTTCATGAATTAGCCAATAGTTCTCCGCAATTGTTGCAGCAAACCTTTGGCGTGATTGGCTTGCAGCTGTATCACCATGCCAATGGAATTGACCGCACCAAGTTGTCCGAACGCTATGTGCCAAAAGAAACAACGATTGGCAATAGCCAAATTTTACCTAAAGATTATACCAGTTCAGAATTACTTGTTGTTATTCGTGAAATGGCGGAACAAGTCTCGATTCGTATTCGTCGGAAACAGTTAAAAACAACATCCATCCATCTCTTTATCGGCTATAGTCGCGATGAATCTACGAAAGGATTCAGCCGCCAAATGAAAGTTGATGCGACCAACGCTTCTAAGCCATTAGCAGAATCGCTCCTTCATTTATTTCATAAGTTTTACGATGGAACTAGTAAGATTCGCCAAATTGGTGTCAGCTACGGCAAGCTCGTGCCTGCTAACGGTACGCAGTTGACTTTATTTGACGAACCTATCACGCAGCAAAAAGAGGAAGACTTAGAAGTGATTTTGGATCGTATTCGTGAAAAGTATGGTTTTTCAAGCATCATGCGGTCAAGCTCGCTACTACCCGATGCGCGTAGTTTAAAGCGGGCGAATTTAGTTGGTGGTCATGCCGGTGGAGCTGGTGGTCTAGATGGTCTTTCACCACTGAAAAAAGAAGATGTTTCTCATGGCTGAGTCCTTTATGTCGTACCATCCTGATCCCTATGTTCGTTCGTATACCGACCGCGGCACAATGAAGTGGTTAGGCTTTTATTTAAGTGAACATACAGCACAGATGCAACTAGATAAAAATGAACGCACGACCATCGTCCCTCGCTACCAAGCAATGACGACACAAGATTGTCTTGTTATTTTATTTGAAAGCTACCAACAGCGCCGCCCTGTCCAACTACAACTCAATGTGTTAGTAGCAGAAGGACAAAGTGATTGTTTATTAACAGGAATTGTGATGGGTATCGAGGATAGTAGTCTATTTTTACTGACTGACGCCCAAAAAATGGACATACTTGATGTAACTACTATCAAATATGTCGCTTTCTTATCTGATTCAAAATGGAGTGATCTAAGATGAGCTTAACCAATCGATCATTGTCGTTTGATTATTTCACTAATAATGCAGAGCAATTTACAAAAGACTTTACCAATTATGTTGTGACCGAAATCCCCTTTTTTGCCTTACAAGATGAACTGTTGCATCTAATGGACAAACGACAGATTACGCACTTTAAAATTCCTAGTTACAAATGTATTGATCGTAAGGACCATATCTTTTACTTTCGCATAGATACAATTAATGAGTACAAAGAAATGAAAGTCTATCATTATTTAGGGATGGATTTATATACTTGAGCTTTATGTTTTCTTTCTCTTTTTTAAGTTTGACCTAATGATTGCTTTGTATGATGTTTTTGTGGATGAACTTGGTGTTTCCATACGAATGATTGTGTTTCAGCACAGCACAATCATTTACTAACGTTTCGGTGCAGGTTCGATTCCTGTCATCCACTTACAGAAGTGACGTAATTTGGCTTGTAAGGTATAATGAAGAGGACTAAAAAGGAGGAAAAAGAATGAAAAAAACGAATTTTTTTGTTGTCTTTTGGCTGTTACTTGCCCTTATTTCATTTATTACCTTTCTTATTTTTTTTCATACGCTATGGGATACACTTTCCTATCTTTTGTTTCCAGCAACTGGTGATGAATACATGATGTCTACCAACGAAATCAATCGCTCTTTATTTGCCACCGTACCGATGATTTTACTGGTAGCTGGTGCATTTGCTGTCTCTTTAAAAAATGGACTGAAGCTTTATCATAGCCTTTAAATGATGGCTGTCTTATCCTGTCACTCTTGCTTTTTTTCTCAACGGACAGAGTGTCTCTGCCGATTTTTAATAAGGAAGTGATAAAAATGATGATGAGTATGGGTATTGGCTTAATTTACTACTTGATTGGGGCTTTTGTTTTATACGGTATTATCCGACTAGGAGTAAAACATGGTATTCAAGATACACAAAAAGACAAACAAAAAGACAAACAAAAAGATCAATGGTAGCACACTACTTGAAAGGAACTCTGATAGACGTTCATAAGCTAGAGGCAGCGCAGTCACTCAATTATACGAAGACCGCTGAACATTAAAGCAGGCTTTGACACCAAAGAAGTTCTTTATTATACAAAAACAGAGCATCCCTAATAAGGACGCTCTGTTTTTGTATAAAGGGTTGTTACTCGCTTAATAAGAATACCGCTTGGTTTCGAAGTATTTAGAGAGCAAGGATAACAAATAACAAATAACAAAATAACCCAACGTCAATGCGACGTACATAGGAATAACATAGTTTGAATTTTGACCATAAATAATCTTTGCATTATGCGTAAATTCAGGTAAAGAGATAATGACTGCTAGCGATGTATCTTTTACAAGAGAAATTAACTGACTGACAATCGCTGGCACCATTGAACGAAACGCTTGCGGAATCATAATGGAGAACATCACTTGCAGATAGGTCAATCCTGTAGATAAGCCAGCTTCCATTTGACCTTTAGGCACCGCATTTAGACCGGCACGGAAAATTTCTGAGAGCATCGCGGATTCAAAAATTGTTAAAGCGATGACTGCTGACCAAAAGATGTCAAATTTGATCCCTATCTGTGGCAAAGCAAAGTATGTAAAGAAGATGATCAATAACAACGGTAAATTACGGATAATATCGACGATTAGACCGACAATTCGTGAAACAAAGGGAATCGCTGAAAAACGAAGTGTCCCCATAATTGCCCCAAATAAGAAACTCAAAATAATTGAAACGAGCGAAACTTCAATGGTTACGATCAAACCGTCCAATAAGAAACGCAAATTAATAAACGAAAAAGCATCGAAAAAACTCATTTGTTCTCCCCCTTTCTACGAGCGCACCGCCCATTTTTTCTCTAAATAGCTCATATAATATGACAATGGCAATGTTAAAATTAGATAGAAAATACCCACAATGATATATGTATCGAAGGTATTAAACGTCGTACTAGCAATCAAATCACCTTGGTACATAATATCTAGCCCTGCAACCATAGCCAAAATAGAAGAATTTTTAATCAAATTAATAAATTGTCCTCCTAGTGGCGGAATCACAATTTTAAATGCTTGTGGTAACACAATGTAGCGCATTGTTTGCCAATAGGTAAATCCCGAAGATAAGCCTGCTTCCATCTGACCTGAGTGGACTGTTTGGATCCCTGAACGAACTGTTTCTGCAATAAACGCCGATGTATAAATAGTTAAACCAATCGTTCCAGCTTGAAACCCATCAAAAGGAACCAAATAAAGAGGAATCACGACATAAAAAATCATCACAATAATTAGCAGAGGCACATTTCTAAAAAATTCAACATACGCTTTGGCTAGTCGTCGTATTACATTGTTTGTGGACAATTGTAAAATCGCCATCAATGTTCCGATAATCAAACTTGCAATCAATGCGATGAAGCTTGCAAGAATGGTGTATTTGAATCCATCTATAAATAACGATGCATTGTTTTGAAATAATTCAAGCATGTACGTTTTCCTCCTTATTCAGCTTTCCCACTGTCATCATTAGGGAACCATTTGTCATAGATTTTGTCGTAGGTTCCATTTGTATGCAATGTACGTAATGCATCATTAACTGCATTTAAAAACGATTCTTGTCCTTTATTGATAGCAATTCCATAAGGCTCATTGGTGAACGTACCACCAACTAAAGTATAGTTGTCATTTTCGCTAGCCATCCCTAACAAAATCGCATTATCCGTTGAAACTGCGTCACCTTGTCCTGCCTGCAACGCCGTAAATGCTTCTGAATAATTTTCCATTTCTAATACCTTGGCATCAGGTGCTGCTTTACGAATATTATCAGCGGAAGTCGAGCCTTTCACGACTAATACTGTGTCGTTGGCTGTCAAATCTTTAACATTCGTAATCGGGCTTCCTTTGGCTACTAAGAGAGATTGCCCTGCATCAAAATAGACATCAGAGAAATCAACCTGCTTTTTCCGTTCATCAGTAATGGTCATCGTAGCAATAATCGCATCAATGTTTCCGTTTTTCAGCAATGGAATCCGTGTCTTCGATGTTACTTCGACGAAGACTGCATTGCCATCACGTCCCAAAATTTCTTCAGTAATCGCCTTGGCAATATCAATATCAAACCCCTTCACTTCTCGTGATGAAATATCCATCAAACCAAAAAGTTTGGTATCATTTTTAACTCCCCATACAATTTGATTGGTTTCCTTAGCCGTCGTTAAAATATCTTGTGAAGCGGCACTGGAGCTTTTACAGGCACCCAATGTGATGACTGTGGCTAAGAGGAGTAACATGGTATATATTTTTTTCATTTGAACGCCCTCCTCCTAGTGGTTAATTACCTTGCTAATAAATTGTTGCGCTCTTTCTTCTCTTGGATTAGCAAAGAATCCTTTGACATCACGGCTATCTTCAAGAACTTCGCCTTCAGCCATAAAAATAATCCGATCGGCAACTTCACGCGCAAAGCCCATTTCATGGGTAACAACAATCATCGACATGCCTTCTTTAGCTAATTTTTTCATAACATCAAGAACATCACCAATCATTTCTGGATCTAGCGCTGAAGTCGGTTCATCGAATAATAAGACATCTGGTTTCATGGCTAATCCTCTAGCAATGGCTACCCGTTGTTGTTGACCACCTGATAACATAGATGGATAAGAGTCTTTTTTATCCCACATACCCACTCGTTTTAACAAACGTTCTGCCATTGCATTCGCCTCAGATTCAGACTGTTTTAATACTTTTAATGGTGCTAAAGTAATATTTTCCATTACAGTCTTGTTTGGATATAAATTAAAATGTTGAAAGACCATCCCAATATTTTTACGGATTTCAGTTAATTTTGTTTCCTTACTAAGGATATTAGTTCCATTAATCAACAACTCTCCTGTAGTGATAGTCTCTAGTCCATTAATGGTACGCAGCATCGTGCTCTTTCCTGAACCAGACGGCCCAATGATAACCACGACTTCCCCATCTTCAATCGCTAAATTAATATTTTTTAGTGCATGGAATTTGCCGTAATATTTTTCTACATTCTTAAATTCAATCATTAGAACGCCTCCATTTTTCGTTTCTTAATTTTATTTCAATATTATAATCATAATTTAATCATTTTGTAAATATTTTGTTCAATTGACTAAATAAAATAAGCCTACTTTCAAAAGTGAAATGGTCGTTTTTTTAGTTTTCGCCGATTGTAAAATTAAGTTAGACAAATAAAAAAGTCATCTGTGCTACACTCAAGATAGTTCCGCCTAAAGAATTATAAGGAGTGAGTACAAATGACCTACACCCATCTTACACCAGATGAACTTGTTATGATAGAGGCTTATGCGAAAGCCCATCAATCAGTTACGAAAACAGCTCAGATGTTGAAACGTTCAAGACAAACAATCTATACTGTTTACGCTTATTTGAAGGATGGACATACTGCATTGGAATACTACCAAAATTACAAGAAAAACAAGGCAAAATGTGGGAGGCGTTCCATCGTTTTACCAGCAGAACAGGTAGGATACATTCGAAAAAAAGTTGTTCAAGGGTGGACTCCGGATGTGATTATTGGTCGAGGGGAGTTTCCTATTGGGTGTTCTGTCCGTACCCTTTATAGAATGTTTAAAATGGGTATATTTGATTGTTCTGATTTACCGATGAAAGGGAAGCGAAAACCCAATGGACATCAAGAAAAGCGCGGTAAACACGCATTTAGACGCTCCATTCATGAACGTTCGAATGACTATACTTCTTTTGAAGAAGAGTTTGGTCACCTTGAAGGTGACACTATCGTAGGACAAAAACATAAAAGTGCCGTTATTACCTTAGTTGAACGATTATCTAAAGTAATCATCACTCTTCAGCCAGAAGGCAGACGAGCTATAGATA
>OMJG01000056.1_pt1 | contig 75688 bp, 67 predicted proteins | sample 1646431 | NCBI WGS metagenome assembly OMJG01 (sample SAMN03771674, study PRJEB25209) | food metagenome | isolation source: Cotija cheese | place: Mexico:Jalisco,Michoacan | collected 2011-12-12 | reverse complement strand
ACCGTAGGAACTACGGAGATAGCTTGGTAAATAAGAGACACCGCTGTTAGTAAAGTAATACGCTATCAAGTATGCTCTATTCCCAAGAATCTCGTGACTTTAGTCATGAGAGGTTCAAAAGCTTTGTCTTTTTTAAAACTATCCAAAAGTAAGAACTTATTTATTGTAAGACATTTTAAAATAGTGTATGATATTTTTGTGGGAATTGCCCATATGAAAATATTTTAGAATAGGTGGAAAATTATTTATGAAAAACGTTTTAGTTGTCAAAGCAAATAACCGTCCAGACGGCGTTTCAACAGCAATGTTCAATAAATTTGTTGAAAATTTGGATGCATCTAAAGTTGAAGTTGATACATTTGATGTCTACGCACAAGAAATGCCATATATTGGTCAAACATTATTTGACGCATTTGGTAAATTAGCTGCTGGCGAACCTTTCTCTAGCGACGAACAAAAATTAATGGACGTTCGCCAAGTAGTGCAAGATAAATTTTCTAAAGCAGACGTAGTTGTTTTTGCTTTCCCAATGTGGAACTTAACAATTCCAGCTGCTTTGCATACATTTATCGACTACATCTTCCAAGCTGGTTACACTTTCTCATACAACGAAGATGGATCAATGAACCAACTACAAGCTGGTAAAGAAGTAATCTTACTTAATGCTCGTGGCGGTGTCTACTCTGGTGAAGGTGCTGCGATGGAAACTGCTGTATCTTACATGCAAAAAACATTCGGTGCAATGTTTGGCATGAACATCATCGAAGAAGTAATCATTGAAGGTCACAATGCAGACCCTTCAAGAACACAAGAAATTATCGCTGCTGGCTTAGACCGCGTAGCTGAGGCTGCTAAAGCTTTATAATTTTAATACTAGTTTACGAGATTGAGTTATGCTCAGTCTCGTTTTTTTATAGTACGTATTCTTTGACAGTAACTCAAAATTTTTTTATTCTTAAATAACCAAATAATTAGTTATTTAGATATTTACTTGAAAGGATACCAATTATGACGACTATTCCAAGCATTCTTCAGAATCAACGTATTTTTTTCCAAACCAATACCACTCGTTCGCTTGCCTTTCGTATGGAACAATTGACAAAACTTGAGCAGGCAATCCATCGCTACGAAGCAGATCTTTATGCGGCTTTCTGGCAAGATTTGCGTAAGTCTGAATTCGAAGTCTATGCGACTGAGATTGGCTTTGTTCTTCAAAGCATTCGCGAGACAAAAAAGCATTTGCGCCGTTGGATGAAGCCTAAAAAAGCTGGCAATCCATTGTTTTTATTTGGTTCAAAAAGTTATTCACTGTTTGAGCCTTATGGAACAGTGTTAATCATCGGTCCGTTTAATTATCCTTTTCAGCTCGTGATTGAGCCATTACTAGGTGCCATCGCAGCTGGTAATACTGCGGTCATCAAACCTTCCGAATTAACGCCACATGTCGCGACCGTCATCCAAGATATACTAAAGTCCACTTTTGCTGAAGAATACGTAGCTGTCGTATCAGGCGGTGTAGAAGAGACGACCACCCTCTTAACTCAACGATTTGATCATATATTTTTTACCGGTAGTCCCCGAGTAGGAAAAATTGTTATGACCGCTGCTAGCAAACACTTAACGCCTGTCACTTTAGAACTAGGTGGCAAAAGTCCTGCCATCGTGACCGCCTCTGCAAATCTGAAAGAAGCTGCCAAAAAAATAGCTTGGGGCAAATTTTTGAATACTGGCCAGACTTGTGTCGCGCCCGATTACCTTCTTGTTGATGCAGCCATTGCTTCCTCGTTTACAAAAGAACTACGGACCGCGATTGTCACCTTTTATGGCGAGACACCTCAATCAAGTTCCGACTATGGCCGGATGGCAACGACTCAACATACAGAACGGTTAGCAACGATGCTTGCACAAACCCACACAACCAGAACACATGGTGGCCAAGTAGATGTAGATGACCGCTACATCTCCCCCACACTTTTAACAGATGTTCAGTGGGATGATATCATGATGCAAGAAGAATTATTCGGACCTATCTTACCGATTTTGACCTATCAAGCAGATCAATTCACGAAGCAAGTGATTGCACCGATTCGTGAACACGAAAAGCCTTTAGCCTTGTATTTATTTACAGAGGACCAAGAACTGACAGATACTGTTTTACAACAACTTTCTTTTGGTGGTGGTGTCGTCAACGATACGCTTTTACATTTATCAAATACTCGCTTGCCTTTTGGTGGCGTAGGTGAATCTGGTATCGGCAACTATCACGGTATGTATAGCTTCCACACTTTTTCCCATCAAAAAGCGATTGTAAAAAAGAACCGCTTCGTGCCATTAACGATGCTATATGCCCCCTATACAACAAAAAAATTAGCGTTAATCAAACGTTTTATGAAATGAGGAGAACAGATGGATCAAAAAACATTAACTAGCTTTCGCGAATGCATTCCAGTCTTTCAAGCACTATTAGACCCCCATCGGCAAGATATTGTCGCATTGCTATCCGAAAAAGGACGCTTGACGGTCAAAGAAATCGTCGCTGCTTCCCCATTGTCCCGTTCGGCAATCTCGCATCACTTGCAAACATTAAAAACGGTCGGCATTGTCTCAGCGACAAAAATCGGCACCGAACAATTTTATCAACTACATCTTACAGATGCCACGAAACAACTAAAACTGCTCGTCGCAAACTTAGAAGAAGAACTCGAATTAGAAGGAGAATAGCCACATGATTGAATTGCAACAAATCCCCCACCAATTTGCTTCCTTAGATGAAGCGCTGAATATTTTGGAACAATTAAAAGAAAATGAATCTGTCTGCACCAAAAACTGGAGCGTCTATGAAATTTGTCTGCATTGTGCACAAACAATCGACTACTCAATGACTGGCTACCCAGAAATGAAACCAAAACTAATCCGTCAAACAATCGGGAAAAAAGTCGTCAAAAAATTTCTAACAGACAAAAAAATGTCTCATAATCTGCAAGCGCCCGTCGCTGGTGGTGCACCCATTGCCCATGACGGACTTCCAATCGTTGGTATCCAAGCTTTAATCGATGCCATCCATCGTTTTCAAGCTTGGGATGGAGAGCTTCAAGAACATGGTGTCTTTGGTGCACTAAGCAAAGAAGAGTATGCGACCTACTTCGCTCTGCATATTGCCGATCATTTTCAAGAAATCAAAGCCGACAGCACACAATTTGTAAAAATTTAGCTTTTTTACTGGTTTCACTGGTACTTTTTGCTGAAATTGATTACTATGGTATGGAATCTATCATCAAAAGGAGCGAGAGTACGTGGCAATTATTGATTTTTTGTTGCATGTCGATACACACTTATTAGCCCTAGTGAACCAATACGGTTGGGGCATTTATCCAATTTTATTTTTGATTATTTTTATTGAAACGGGCGTCGTAGTGTTTCCTTTTTTACCGGGGGATTCGCTGCTTTTTGCAGCTGGTGCCTTGGCGGCTGTCGGTAGCCAAGTGTTGCACTTGCCGACTTTATTTTTGACAGCCATCGCCGCTGCTATTTTAGGTGATATGGCCAACTATTGGATTGGCCGCACATTCGGTCTGCATGTGCTTTATGAGGGCAAGCTAGCTCGCTTCATTCGCCAAGAGGAAGTACAACGAGCAGAGCAGTTCTTCAATGAAAAAGGCAAGCATACCATCTTTATCGGTCGCTTTTTACCATTTATCCGCACATTTATTCCCTTTATTGCGGGAGCGAGTCAGATGAGCTGGCGCTTGTTTAGCTTTTACAATATCATTGGTGCTCTTTGTTGGACTGCAATCGGCCTATTTGCCGGCTACTTCTTAGGATCCATTCCAGTTGTAAACAATCATTTTTCACTGATTATGATTGGTATTGTCGCTGTATCAATGATTCCAATCATAGTGACATTGGTGAAGAAGCAACAGAATTCACGTTAACATCGCACGTGTGATTGCTCCAGCATCCAATTGCCAGCACTGATTCTTTAAAACACACCTTCTGTTTCAAGAATACTTGGACATCATCATCCGATTAAGCACTTCAATATATAGATATCATTTTGGGAGGCAGATTCAACATGAGTTTATTGAAAGAGTACAAAAAGAACAAAGAAAATCATGAAGATTTTTTGGAATGGTTGTTGGTCCGTAAACTGTCAACAAGGGGAAAATTAGTCCTATTCAGTTTTTTGTGGATTCTTTTTCTTAAGTTTGCCTATAATGTAAGAGTGATGGTTTTCTTTTTTGAATTTGTTTTCATTGCGGTAACACTCTACTTCATGGCTACTGGTGGGTATCAAATGGCTAAGAAGTGGTATTCCTCCAAGTGTAACTAAGAAGTATTCTTTGGAAAGTTGCTAGAATTTTTTCACCTTTTCAAGGGATACGCACTTTTTTGACTTTTTTTCAAAATATTCGCGATTCTCTACCTAAAGAAATCAATATCACTTTGAAAAAAAAGCATACATATCGAAGGAAAGGAGTGTGACAACGAATGAGCATCAAACGATTTGTGCAACTTTTTTGTTTTTATTTCTTATCGATCGTTGCTAGCTATAGCTTCATCATTTGGCTGGATATTACTAGTTTCTGGGGAACGATTCTTATCATGAGTGTTATTGGTTACATTGTACTAACATTGCCGCTAACGATACTAACACTAAAAAAAGAAAAAAAGCCAGCGAAATAATCGCCGGCTACCTGTTTCTCATTTGGTTGACCAAGAATATCTGTACGTAGATTTTCTTGATTCACCGAATGAGTTTTTTTATAAATGCAATAGAGATAGTAGCATCAATGCCGCAGCTGTCTGAACAACGCCTACTGCTGCTCCAAAGGCTAAAAATTGGGGCCCTTCTTTTAAAAATTTTCGGAAATCTAGCCGCAAGCCAATCGCCGCTAAAGCAATCGTTTCAAACCATGTACTCAAGAAATGCGCACTTGTGCTAAAGATAGAAGGCAAGTCGATGCTACTATTAACAATGCACAAAACTAAAAAGCCCGCTACATACCAAGGAATGGGCAGTTTTCGTTTACCTTCCTTATTTTTTTCAATTGTGGCGTCGTTTTTGGCGGCAATTTTTCCAAAAAGATAAACGACTACAACTAGCATCAAAATCCGGATAATTTTGAAAAGCATGGCATATTGGACCACTTTGCCATCAATCAAGCTTGCGCCCGCTACCACTTGTCCGACCGATTGTAACGTACCACCCATGAGTGCACTTTGGGCCAAATAATCACCCGCAAAGAAATTGATACCAATCACTGGCAAGCCTAACATCATGACCGTTCCTAATAAGTTCACTAACGTAATGATTTGGCCTTTTTCTTGATCATCTGCCTTAATAGCTGGGGCAATCGCACCAATTGCTGAAGAACCACAGACCGCATTTCCGCCAGCCATCATCAGCGTCATCTTCTGACTGAATCCGAGTTTTCTACCAATCCAATACGTCCAACTAATGACAATCGTCATCATACATAACACATACAACACACCGCGCCAGCCCACTTCACCAATCGTCTGAACTGTCACCGTTAACCCTAACAATACGACTGAGTATTCAAGCAACCGACTTTCCGAAAATTTGGTGCCCTCGGCTAATGTAGATTGCTTAAAATAAGTATTTCCTAAAATAATCCCCAAAATAATCGCGATCGTTGCTCCACCAATCGTTGGAAAAATACGTGCAAGTAGTTTCGCTATGATTGCGACTATGACCGATACTCCTAAACCTGGCAAGATTGGTAAATAGTTTTTTTGCATCTTGGTAATCATTTATCAAGCTCCTCATTTTTTTGATGTGCTTATTATAGCCCAAATTTATTATTGATAGGATTTATTGATATAATAGTTATTATTCATTTACATAATGTAAGGGGTCTATTATGTTCAAATTATTGGAAACATTCAAAGTCGTTTACGAAACACGTAGTTTCTCTAAAGCAGCGGAACTTTTATTTGTCAGTCAGCCCACAGTATCGACCCATATCCGTCAATTGGAGCAAGAAATCGGCTGTTCTTTATTTACGCGCAATGGCCGGACCAATATTCAAGTGACTCCCGCTGCCGATACTCTTTATCAGGCGGCATTGACCATTGTCGAAAATTGGCAACAAGTCCAAGAAATCTTGCAAAAAAAGCAATTAGAGCAAGCAAGATTGACATTAGGAGTCTCACACACTTTTGCCGTCTATCTTTTACCAGAACTCTTGATTTTCCTCTATCACCAGTTTCCAAATACTCACTTTCAAGTCAAGCAACTGAATTCTTGGGAGGTACTGCAAGCGATGGAGCATCATGAAATTGACCTAGGAGTGATTGAAAAACCATTAGCCAGTCACACTGTGCAACGGACTCCTCTACTTGTGGATCAACTCGTGTTAGTGGATACTTCCATGGGTCCATGGTTGGTACGGGAAACGTCTTCTGGAGTCTACTACTATACAAAACGCTATTTTGAGGAACAAAATATCCAAGAACCTAGTGTAACCATTGAAAACAATGAAATAATTTTGGCGTTACTAAAAAAAGGTTTTGGTCGTTCCATTGTCTCTCAGCGTGCAGCAGGTCATCTTGCTTATAGGCCACTCGGTCCAAACTACCAACGTTGGTTTTACCTCCTGCATCCAAACATTCAAGAAGAGCAGTCGTCTGCACCTTATGTTCAGGCCATTCTTAAATGGAAGAAGCAAGATCAAAGATGCATTCTCGAAGAACCGACAACTCCGATTCACGAAAAAACGTCGGATGACTAATATCTATCGACTAGTTATCCGACATTTCTATCTAAAATTATTATGAAGCTGTTACGTCAATAATTAATACTCGTTCATGATTTGTTTCAACTCATCTTTCATTCGTACACCAACCAAGCGATCGACCAAACGACCTTCCTGAAAAACCAAGATAGTTGGAATGCTTTGAATTCCAAACTTTAAAGCCAAGTCCCTTTCTTGATCGACATTCACTTTAGCAATTTTTTTGTTGCCAGATAGTTCTCGACTTAACTCTTCCAAAATCGGGGTCTGCATCCGACAAGGTCCACACCAAGTAGCCCAAAAGTCGACCAATGTCAGTCCGCTTGCGATAGCGGCATCAAACGTTTGATTTGTTAATTCTTCCATCCTTTTCTTTCTCCTTTTATCCTTCTAATTGCCCCATCCACGCAGAAGTACCACCCATGACGTTGATGACTTTATACCCTTTGTTACCTAAAAATTGACAGGCCGTAGCAGAACGACTGCCAGTTTGACAGATGAGAAAGTATTCTTGATCCTTTTCTAGTATCGGATACGATTCAGCTAATTCACTCAATGGCAGATTTACGGCAGTCGGCACATGGCCATAGTCATATTCCTCTTTTTCTCGTACATCGATAATCTTTAACGACTCTCTCTTGTTTTTTTGATAAAATTCTGGCATAGACATTGAACTAAACATAGACTAATTCCTCCGGTAAGACAGCATGATACAAAGCAAAAGCACCGTCAAGATTTTTCACATGAAACCCATGTTGTTTTAAAATTCGTTCCGCTACGTAGCTACGCAAGCCGCTATGGCAGCTGACGATCCATTCTTGTGATGGATCTAATTCTGAAAGTCGGTCGCGTAATTCATTTAATGGAATATGCGTCGCGTTTGGAAAAGTGCCTTGTGCTAGTTCAGACTCATTACGGACATCAAGCAATTTCTTTCCTTCAGCTATTTCTTCTTTTAGTTGGTACCATTGAATGGATTCACTTAACCCCTCGGCCAGATTCATCGCTGCATACCCCAGCATATTGACTGGATCTTTAGCAGAACCAAATGGTGGTGCGTAGGTCAACTCAAGCTCAGGTAAGTCAAAAATAGTCAGCCCGCCCTTGATAGCGGTAGCTAAAATATCAATCCTCTTGTCGACTCCTTTTTGGCCAATGCCTTGTGCACCATAAATTTCACCGGTTTCCGGATTAAAAATGAGCTTCAACAAAATATCTGTAGCACCTGGGTAATAACCCGCGTGGTCTTTGCCTGAAACATGGACAACAGCTACTGGTAAGTCGGCTTGTTTCGCCACTCGTTCACTTAATCCGGTTGATGCGGCTGTTTGCTCAAAGACACGCACGATAGCCGTTCCAATGCTTCCTCGATTGGATCGATTCAAGCCTGCAATCACATCCGCCACTTGACGACCTTGACGATTTGCTGGTGAAGCTAAGGCAATTAATGCATCTGTATCAGTAATTTGTTGCTTGACTACAATAGCATCACCCACTGCATAAATATCAGGATCACTCGTTTGGTATTGTTCATTAACGACGATACCACCACGCAAGCCTAATGTTAAACCTGCAGCTTTCGCTAATGTTGTTTCAGGTTGGACACCTACCGATAAAATCGTGAGGTCGGATGAGATCACTTCGCCACTTTCTAACACAATTTTTTGACCATTTTCCTTAAATTCAACAGCTGAATCATTTGTTTTCACGAGAATGCCTTCACGATTCAATTCATTTTGAATAAAAGCAGCCATTTCTTCATCCAATAGTGGCAAAACGTGAGGGGCTTTTTCAACAACCGTTACAGTTAAACCACGTTTCTTTAGATTTTCAGCCATTTCTAAACCAATAAAGCCAGCTCCAATCACCACTGCCTGCTTGGTGTCAGTCGTGATTTGTTGCATAATTTTATCTAGGTCAGGTACATTTCTCAAAGAATGAACATTGGTCGCCGTTTGTAATCCAATGATTGGCGGGACAAATGGTTTCGCTCCTGGAGACAAAATGAGGCGATCATATGTTTCGCTTGTTTCTACTCCATTATGTTTGACTGTCACGGTTTTCTTGTCTGGTTCGATAGCGACTACTTCATGCAACGGACGGACATCTAATTGAAAACGAGCTTTTAAACTTTCAGGTGTTTGAACCAATAAAGAATCACGATCCGCAATTTCACCAGATACATAATAAGGCAATCCACAATTGGCAAAAGAAACAAATGGGCCCTTTTCAAAAATAATAATTTCAGCATCTTCCATTAAACGCCGTAAACGTGTCGCTGCGGACATCCCCCCAGCCACGCCACCAATTATCACAATTTTCATTTATTTCCCTCCTATTGTTTTACCTGTCCACAGATTCATTCCTCCGCGGACATTTACCACATTGTAACCTTTTTTGCTTAAAACCTTTGCTGCCTGCTTACTTCGCATGCCGGATTGGCAAATTACATAGACTTGATCTGCTTTTGCTGTATACCCACCAATTTTGTTTAATGGAACATTTTTTGCTTTGGCTATATGCCCTGAATGGTATTCCTGAGGTGTTCGAACATCTATTAATTCAATGTTATCAGGCAATTTTTCGGCTAATTCTTGTGTGCTAATTGTCGGTATTTTTTGAAACAATGAAAACATTTTCCTTCCCTCCTTCTATATACCTTATAGGGTATATTAAAACCTTATCGATCAACAAAGTCAATCAAAATGTTCTGCATAAAACTTTTGTCAAATTTTCATTATGATACCCTATGTGGTATTATAATGAAAACAATAAGGAGGAATTATTCAATGATTAAACTGGAAAAAGAAAAAAAAATAATAAATCGGTTGCGCCGGACAGAAGGACAAATACGTGGTATTCAGAAGATGATTGAAGACGAAAAAGAATGTATTGATATAATTACTCAGCTTAGTGCGGTGCGATCAAGTATTGATCGTGCGATGGGCTTAATTGTCGCTGAAAACTTAAAAGACTGTTTAGAAAATCCTGAGAAAGATCCCAATGAACAAGCAAAAAAAATGGAACAGGCCATTCACATGATTATAAAAAAATAATTTCAATCACTCTCGCCAGCAACAGTCCTTTTCTTGCTGGCTTTTGTTTGTCGATTAAGCCCTTTCTCCTTTAACTAAATATTTCTATTTGTTTTTTTTATTAGATAGATTAGAATAAGATGATATTAATTTTAGTTAGGATGATAAAATGCAAACAGAAAAAAGAACACTTGACCGCGGTTTAAAAAACCGACATGTCCAGCTAATGGCTTTAGGCGGAGCGATTGGCACAGGGTTATTTCTAGGATCGGGCACTTCAATACAGCTTGCTGGTCCATCGATTTTACTCGCCTATACGATTGTTGGCCTAGTTTGCTTTTTTATTATGCGTGCATTAGGTGAATTATTACTCTCTGATTCATCAAAACATTCATTTATTGACTTTATTGCATCGTACCTTGGACCAAAAGCAGCGTTCATCACCGGCTGGACGTATTGGTTTTGTTGGATTTCGATTGCGATGGCTGATTTGACTGCGACTGGTACCTATGTTCGTTATTGGCTACCACAATTGCCAGCTTGGCTACCTGAAATTTTCATTTTACTCTTACTCGTTGGTCTGAATTTAATTGCTGTCAAAATTTTTGGTGAATTAGAATTTTGGTTTGCACTCATCAAAATTATCGCGATTGTCGCGTTGATAGCTGTTGGACTGGTCTTAATCGCCACTCGTTTTCAAACGAACCAGGGAACTGTTCAGTTTGCTAACATCTGGTCATATGGTGGTTTCTTCCCGACTGGCCTCGATGGCTTCTTAAAATCATTCCAGATGGCTACGTTTGCTTTTGTAGGGATTGAACTGGTCGGACTAGTCGCTGGTGAGACCAAAGATCCAGATACCGTCATCCCAAAAGCAATCAATAGTATTCCCATTCGAATCATTTTATTTTACATTGGTGCACTGGCGATTATCATGGCAATTTACCCTTGGAATTCATTGAGTAGTGAACAAAGTCCGTTTGTCGAAGTCTTTTCGGAAATTGGCGTTGCATCGGCGGCGACAATCGTCAATCTGGTCGTTTTAAGCTCAGCGATGTCTGCTTGTAACTCGGCTATCTACTCAACGGGTCGCATGATTCACTCGCTTTCACGCGAAGGGAATGCACCAAAACGCTACAGCCAACTGACCCGCCATTTGGTCCCAGCCCAAGCCATTTATTTTTCTAGCGCAGTCATTGTCTTAGCTGTCTTGCTTAACATGATTATGCCTTCTGGTGTCTTTACGTTAGTGACTAGTTTATCGACCATTTGTTTTCTTTTTATTTGGTTTATGATTGTCTTGGCTCACTATCGTTATCGTAAACAAGAACCAACGAAATCCAAATTCCCAATGCCGCTTTATCCTATTAGCACGTACGTTATCTTTGCTTTCCTTTTATTTGTCGGTTTCGTGCTCTTTCTACAAAAAGAGACCCGACAAGCCTTATATTTAATGCCTTTTTGGTTTATTGCCTTGTATGGTCTCTCAATCTGGCAAACGAAAAAACAAACGAAATAAACCAGCGAGTCAAACTGATGCAGCTTCAATCAAAAAGACCAGCAAATCCGAAATTTTTTCTCAAACTTTTGGATTTGCTGGCTTTTTCGTAGTGGTTCATGCTATCTCACAATTTATTCTGTTGATTGCTCGGCGCTGAACGCATTTGGCACAACCTTTTTATCAGTGTTTCAAATGCAGCACCTCAACAATAAGATCAAAAAGTCCCAAAAATTTGAGGAACAATTTTCGGGACTTTCTGATCTTATTGATCGGAGCTGAACGCATTTGGCACAACCTTTTTAAAACTCTTGGTATTCTGCTGGATCTTGATTTTGAATTCGTCCGTCTGGTTGAGTCAAGCCATCTATGACTGCCATTTCTTCTTTTGACAATTCAAAGTCAAAAACAGCTAGATTTTGTTCCTGTCTTTTGGCATGACTTGCTTTAGGAATTGGTAAGACATTGCTTTGTACTTGCCAACGCAAAATCACTTGCGGAATGGTCTTATCATGTTGGTCGGCAATTTTACCAATCACTTCATTTTTTAATACAGCACTGGCGCGACCGAGTGGGCTCCAAGCTTCTGTAATGATTCCTTTCGATGCATCATAGTCACGTTGCTCTTCTTGATTAAAGAAAGGGTGAAACTCGATTTGATTGACCACTGGTAATTCGCCAGTTTCTTTTTCTAGACGATTGATGTGTTTAGGTAAAAAGTTACATACCCCAATCGAGCGAATCCAGCCCCATTTTTTTGCATCAATTAAGGCTTGCCATGCTTCGACATACAAATCTTCTTTTGGATTCGGCCAATGGATCAAATACAAATCCAAATAATCCAAGCCTGTTCGTAAAATAGATTCTTGAATGGCATCTAATGCTTCATCGTATTTTTGGTGACGTCCAGGCAGTTTAGAGGTGATTGTTAGTTGATCTCTAGGAACACTACTATTGCGGATCGCTTGTCCGACTGCACCTTCATTCTCATAGTTAAACGCACTATCAATTAAGCGGTAGCCATTCACGATGGCTTGTTCAATTGTTCTGACACCAGCCGCACCGTTTAAGGTATAGGTTCCAAAACCTACTCTTGGTAATTTGTAGCCATCAAGCAAATAAAATTCTGTTTCAGTCATACGAAAAACCTCCCTTGTTAGTTTGACGATAGCACAGAGACTTTTTTCCTGTAAAACATTTCGATTGAACATTAAGAGATGGAGAAAATTTTTTCAACTATACGCAAAAAAGACCATAACATCCAAAAAATAGTTCTACTCTTTTGGATGTTATGGCTTTTTTATAGTTATGTCTCATCAATCAGTCAAAATTTCGAAACTTATTGCTTAGAGCTAAACAGAATTAAACCATTACGTTAAATACTAAGACTGCAATGACTGCTCCAATCATTGGACCGACGATTGGTACCCAAGAGTATGCCCAATCTGATGTGCCTTTTGTTGAGATTGGTAGTAATTGGTGGGCAATCCGGGGACCAAGGTCACGAGCTGGATTAATGGCATACCCGGTAGGTCCTCCTAGAGAAAGACCAGCTGCTAGAATTAAGGCGCCGACTGCAAAGACATTTGTGCCACCTGCAAAATCAGTTTTACCAAATGCTAGTAATGCTAAGACTAATACAAAGGTACCGATTGTTTCGGTAATTACGTTTGCTGGGTAGTTGCGAATCGCTGGACCTGTAGCGAATGTACCAAGGATGGCTCCTTGATCTTTCGTTTCAGACCAATGTGGCAAGTAAGCCAACCATACTAAGATGGCTCCGACTAACGCACCTAGTAATTGTGCCAAGATGAACGGTACAAACAAACTCCAAGAAATTGCTCCTGTCATTGCCATCGCTAATGTTACTGCTGGATTCAAGTGAGCTGGTCCCATAAAGCCAGCGATAAAGACAGCCATTGTTACCGCCATCGCCCAACCAAAGGCAATCACAATCCAGCCTGAGCCTTGTGCTTTACTCTTATTTAGATTTACTGCAGCACATACACCGTCACCTAATAGAATTAAGATCATTGTTCCAATAAACTCACCAAATATTTGCGCATTGTCTCCTGTCATTTGCGATTCCTCATTTCTTTAATTTTTTTAGGTCGGATTCATCGATTACTACTTGTAAAGCTTGTTTGTGCTTTTCAGTCTCTTGGGCTGACCAATCATAGTACTGTGCCATTCCATTGACAACTCCTGGAAGAATGTCATCCAGTGTTTCTCTTTGGAATAACAAATGATTGGTCCGACGTACGATATAGTCAGCAGGGGTCAGTGTCATTTCTTCTTCTAGGGCATACCATAGTCGAATCGATTCTGCCAATGACAATCCTTTAAATGGTTCAATTTTATCGATGGCGTCAAAGATAATTTTCGCGTTGGTGCCATAAAAATCAGCAATATAAGTGGCGTCTTCTTCTGACAGACCTTTTTCTTTGCCAACTTCTGCGAGTTTTTCCACGGTCTCTTTGACTTTTGTCGGGTCAAAGTCTCCGCCTGAGATAGGGTAATGCTTAGAATCAATTCCTGTAAACTCTTGATTGTGCTCTTCTTTTAATAGTTTTTGAATTAAGTTAAAGGCACCTTCTGCCATCTTGCGGTAGTCAGTGATTTTCCCACCTGATAGGCTGATTAGTCCGTCTTCTTCACGTTCTAATGAGCTTCCTCGCGACACTGATGATGGCGACGTGTGTTTTTCTTCACGGCTCATCTCAAGGTTATTTAAGACGCGTTCGACTTCTCCTTTTGTGATTTCTTGGCGTTTGTATTCTTCAACGACATCAATTACACGTTGGAAGCTACGATCTGAAATAGCACCGTTGTCCCCGCCATTGTAATCAGAGCCTGAATTATTGCTTAACAATGGACGAATACCTGCCCAGCTTGCCTCAATATCATCTAGTGTAATCTTTGCTTCAGGATAACGATAATTAATGACTTCTAATAGATAATCTACATCTTTTTGCGTTACTTCTGGGTGTTCATAGTCTCCTTGATAATCGGTATCGGTCGTTCCAAAGTACGTTTTGTTTTCTCTTGGAATCGCAAAAACCATCCGACCGTCTTGCTTACCTGTATCAAAATATGTTGGTTGTGGTACAGGTAGTCGTTTGGCATCTACGACTAAATGCACCCCTTTTGTCGGACGCATGTGTGGTGTAATGGCCCGCTTAAAGTTTAAGTTGCGAATTTTATCTGCCCAAGCACCACTTGTATTCACGACATATTTGGCATGAATTTCGATCACATCACCTGTTAATTCATCACGTGCTTTGACGCCGACGATGGTGGTTCCTTCAAATAAGAAACCAGTTACTTTGATTTTGCTAACGGCTAAGGCACCATCTGCTACCGCGCGCTTGATATTATCAATAACCAAGCGTGAATCATTGTTACGGTAATCAAGATAGACACCGGCACCTTGTAGGCCTTCTTTTTTAATCAATGGTTCGCGTTCCAATACTTCTGATGCCGTCAATAGATAGTTGGCATATTCTGTGTCTTGGACATTTGCAAGTCGGTCGTAAAGATCCATAGCAATCTTGACTGAAAACATATTAAAGGTCGTTGCCCCTTCATCGTCATAGATTGGCAAAATCATTGGATCTGGCTTAGGAATATGTGGTGCAATGCCTTGAATGACCGCCCGTTCACCGACCGTATCCGCCACTACTTCGACATCAAACGTTTTTAAGTAACGGATTCCGCCGTGAACAAGCTTAGTCGAACGAGACGATGTTCCCTCTGCGAAGTCTTGCATTTCAAGTAAGCCCGTCTTCATTTTAGCGGCCGCGGTTTGAACTGCTAGTCCAGCCCCGGTAATTCCGCCACCAATAATTAAGACGTCTAATTCTGATTCTTGTAATTGTTGCAACATTTTTTTGCGATCATGTATAGAAAAAGTCATTCTTATCACTCCTCGTTATTCGGTTTAAAGGTACGTGTTGCAGCGACTGCACTCTTCCAGCCTTTGTATAAATGTTCTCTTCTATCTGCTGGCATTTCCGGTTCAAATAATTTTCCTGCTTCGTAGAATTCGCGAATTTCATCAGTATCTTTCCAATAACCCACTGCTAGACCAGCTAAGAATGCTGCTCCTAACGCGGTTGTTTCAAGATTTTGTGCCCGTTGAATCGGAATATCTAAAATATCTGACTGGAACTGCATTAAGTAGCCATTATTGGCTGCCCCACCATCTACTTTTAGTACTGGGATATCGATGTTTGCATCTTCTTTCATCGTATCGATAATGTCTTTTACTTGGTAGGCAATCGATTGAAGGGTTGCTTTGATTAGATCATCTTTGGTCGTCCCACGCGTAATACCAAACATCGCTCCACGCGCGTCTTGATCCCAATACGGTGCACCCAACCCGACAAAAGCAGGCACGACATAAACTTCATCATCATTTTTTGATTGGCGAGCCGCTTCTTCTGAGTCACTTGATTTTTCCAACATCTTTAAGCCATCTCGTAGCCACTGAATAGATGATCCAGCCACGAAGATACTACCTTCTAAGGCATAATACACTTTGCCATTAATCCCGTATCCAACTGTCGTCAATAGATTGTTTTCCGATAATTGAGGCTCTTCACCGGTATTCATCACGATAAATGAACCGGTACCGTACGTATTTTTGATCATGCCTGGTTCGAATGCCATTTGTCCGAATAATGCCGCTTGTTGGTCACCCGCCATACCTGAGATTGGCACTTCGCTACCATAGAAGTGGAACCCTTGCGTGTAACCATATACTTCTGAATTGGATACTGGTTTTGGTAACATTTCCCGTGGAATATTTAGTAAGTCTAAAATTTCTTGATCCCAATCTAGGTCATGTAAATTAAAGAGCATTGTCCGACTTGCATTGGAGTAATCTGTCACGTGTACGCCACCGTCTGTTAGTTTCCATGTTAGCCATGTATCAATCGTACCGAAAAGTAATTCGCCTTTTTCTGCTCGCTCTTGTGCCCCTTCGACATTGTCTAAGATCCAGCGAATTTTCGTTGCAGAAAAGTAGGCATCAATGATTAATCCGGTCTTTTTATGGATGAACTCACTATGACCATCGTCTTTTAATTTATTTGCGATGGGTGCTGATTGACGTGATTGCCAAACAATTGCATTGTAGATAGGACGACCAGTGTCTTTTTCCCATACAACAGTTGTTTCCCGTTGATTGGTAATGCCAATTCCTGCTACTTGTGAAGGCTTGATACCTGATTCAATAAATGCGCCTGCAATAACTGATTGGACAGAATTCCAAATTTCATTTGCATTGTGTTCCACCCAGCCTTCACGTGGGAAGTATTGCGTAAACTCTTTTTGCGAACTACCGATTTGTGTGCCTTTTTTGTCATAGATAATTGCCCGTGAACTGGTTGTTCCTTGGTCAATTGCCATAATGTACGTTTGCTCTGTCATTGAAATTCCTCCTTGATTTTGTAATCGTTTTCTTTCTGTAGTCCTATCATACACGGAAACACTTGACTATACCTGTCAAAAAAAAAGTTATTTTTCTTTTTTTTGACAGATTCTAGCTATCACATAGGTTGGCGTGTATAGCAGAAACATTCAACTGCTAGCAAAAAGCCAGAAGTTTGAAAAATAACTTCTGGCTTTTGGTCGTCGGAGCTAAACGCAATTGTCACAGCCTAGTAATCAGTGTTCAAAAAGCAGCTCTCTCGGCAATACGTCATAAATATTCAAAATTTAAAAAGCAAATTTCGAAATTTCTGAACGTATTGCTCAGAGCTGAACGCTTTTTTTTACAACCTTGGTTAATCGGTGTTTCAATTGCACCTCCTCGGCTATAAGCCGCAAAGTCCCTAAAATTTGAGAATCAATTTTCGGGCTTTTCGATCTTATTGTTCGGAGGTAAACGCAATTGTCACAACCTTGGTTAATCGGTGTTTCAAAAGCAGCTTTCTCGACATTACGTCAGAAATGTTCAAAAATTTTAAATTCAATTTTCGAAATTTCTGAGCGTAATGCTCGGAGCTGAACGCTTTCGTCACAACCTCTAGTTATTAATTTTTATAATGGCGAATTTGTTCGATTACTTGCTTTATAGTCTGTAAATCATAATTTGAGACAAATTCGGACAGCATGTACCACTGACTTTGATACTGATTCTGCGGTGGGGCTTTCGGTGATATCACCAAATCATAGTCCTGCTGGTCATCGTACTCGCTGACCTCTACTCCATTCAGTGGCTTCAATTCTAACTGAATAAGTTGATAGAAAGGGAAGCGATATGCAGGTAGATTAGTAAAATCTACAGCCACATAGACAGTCTGTGTCACGGAAAAATCAATCATCATCAACACACTTGCATAGCTGATGACTAAAAAATCATGTAGCGTGGTCTGCTGTATTTGGTACTTATCTAATTGCTCAAATACTAGGACCAGCAATTGATTTAACAATTGACTCAATGTTTTACCGAGTAGGCGCCGCTGAAGTTCAATCATATGTTGGCGATTATACAATTCAATGCGTCCTTGAAAAAAGTAGACGCGGTTATTGATGTGAGCGATTTGATAGCCAAATTTTTTCTCGAGCTGAATGGGTAGTCGTCGTGGTCGATAGTAAAGCAAGATTGTCTCTCTAATATACGTATCTAAAACTGCGGTCGGCAATTTCTTACTACGCAGCAGATCATATTGATAGAAGTCTTCTTCTTCAAATACTTCAAAGCATACCAAAAAAACATAAAACAACATGGCTTCATAGCGACTATTTTCGACAGCCGTCCTACTAAGGTACAACGTCATGAATTCATCTGCAGCTTGGTACAGTACATCGTCTGTAAAGTAAGCTAATTTCTTTTTGATTTCGGTTTGCTCTGGTTTTTTAACTAACCAACGCTTTTGCATGATTTTTAGCCATAGACTGAGCTTTTGCGCATTCGCCTGGGAAAACGTCACGTCTAGGTGTGCCGCTAATGCGTTGACAAAACGATCTGCATCTACTTGCCATTGACTCGTTAATGGTACGTAAGCAGACAATTGGCCGTACAGATGAAAATAGAAATAACGAATTTGCAGCTCTTCACCTTGCAAGCCACCATTTTTGATTTGAATCCGAAATTCATGCAGTTTTCTATTTAACTCTTTGGTTTTTCGGAAGAGTGTCGATTCACTAATACCCAAGTGAGTCACCAATTGCACCGTCTTAAACTCAGCGTGTTGCAAACAAAAGGCCATTATTTGAAAGGAGATACTTTCGATGACCCATTTGCTTAATAAACTTTCTAAGCTACTCGTTGGGGGAAAAGTTAGTCGAACCATTAAGCCATCATTTTTTAATTCAAATACATCGGGTTGATCGCGAGACAATTCTTCTAATTCCTGGATATACTGCTCAAAGGCGCTCTTGGATAGCTTAGACTTTTCTCTTAACGTTTGGACCATTTGACTGCCGCCAGCTAAGACAATTTCTCGTAACAATTGGAATTGAGTGGCTTCTTTTTTTTCTAAAAGTTCATCCAATCGCATCCAAGCCCACCTCCAATTCTGCCAAGTCTTGGTCACTTAACTTATTCGTATAGTTTTCTTTCATTATACATTGATCTAAAGAATATCCTTTTTGTACCATCTGAATTAAATGGTGCCAATGCTCTATGGGTAAATGGTCTGCTTCTAGTTGGCCACCTACGACAATTTGGTTTGTATCATAAATCAAAGTGACATGCTCCTCCTCAGCTAATGAAAGCTTATAGCTCGCTAGTTGCTGTGGATAAAACATCGCTTCTTGCAACGTCAAGCCAACCGTGCCATACCATCGTTCAAATAACACACAGCTATACGGCCGTACTGTACCCGGATCTTTTTGCGTAAGCCGCTTTAAATTATGACTAACGATACGCGCTGTCCGCAACGCATTGGCAATCGATGAAAGATACACCGACTCGCCTGTCAGCTTAAATGTCACTTGAATCGCATCGCCAATCGCAAAAACGTGCTGTTGTGACGTCTGCAAATAGTCATCAACCCAGATAGTGCCGTCCGCGTTTTTTTGCAAGGATTCAGTTAATTCTTGCGTCGACGGCCGGGTATTAACAGCGAGTAACGTCAAGTCGACTGGATAGCTATTTTTTTCCGTTACTACAAGTTGGCCGCTTGCTTGCGCGGTTACATCATCTACGGCTTCTCCAATGTGAAAGTCAATTGCAGATGAAGCATTAGCCATGATTGTATGGACGAGCTCATGGTTGAAATAGCGGATCAGTGGAAGATTGGCCCGTTCAAAAACGAGTACGTGCTTATCCGTATGTGCCAACGCAGATGCAAAAGTCATCCCTAACAGACCGGCCCCAATGATTGCGATAGAGTCGGCTTGATCTATTTTTTGAATGAGACTCGCTTGGTTCACTTGTTGCTTCATGTCGCCTTCAATAACTTCATGCGCAGTGATGAGATTGGAAAATTGACCAGAGCCTGTCGCAATAATCGCTCGGTCAAAAGGCCACACTTGCTCATCTCGCGTGACTAGATGCGACTTGTGAAGCGACACCACTGTCGTATGAAAATAGACATTTATACCATAATTAGACGCTAACTCCTTATCTGTCGCCAGATACGCTCGTTGACAAGAGTCATCCTTTGCCAATAGCCAAAACAAATGATTAGGCAATACACCTACAGCTGTACCCTTTTCTAGCAAACTAATTTCTGCATCTGGTAATTGCTTACGCGCCTCTATTGCCGCCGCGACACCAGATACTGAGCCTCCAATGATAATGATTCGCATACCGAATTAACCCCTTCTTTCTTTAACCCAATCCTTAACTACCACCATAGTAGCATGTTTTAATGAGCGATGGTAACGATAACAATAACGAAATTGAGACAGAACTTTTTAGACACAAGCAAAAAGACCAGACAATCCAGAAGTTGTTTTTCAACCTTCTGGACTGTCTGGTCTTTTTCATAGTAACTCATTTTGTCTTGCTGTTAGAGTTTAGCAGCAAGACAGTTTTGATCGTATCGCTCGGAGCTAAACACTTTTGTCACAACCTTGAAGGCTACACTAAGCGTTTTTTCATCCAGGCATTGCTTCTTAAGCGTAGAGCAAAAATCGCACCCCGTACACCCCACTCTAAACACATCGCCGCCCAAATACCGTATAAGCCATAATGGAAGGTAATACCCAGTAAATACCCTAGAACAATACGCACGCCCCACATACTACTTAATGAAATCAAGGAAGTAAAATTAGCATCCCCTGCTGCCCGTAAAGCTGACGGCGTGATAAAGCTTACTGGCCAGAAAATGATTCGGAAAATCATCACCATCACAGTAATCCAAAAGACCGTGTTCTCAACACTAGCTGGCGCATTAAATAGTTTAATAATCCATGGATACAACAACAGCAATACACCACCAGTAACCAGTGTTGCTAGTGATGACAAGACAACAAATGCTCGCCAAAATCGTTTGACACTTTGGGTATCACCCGCACCAATCGATTGGCCAACAATCGGTACCAAAGCAAGTGTCAGTGAACCCGGAATAATTTCCAGTAACATTGTCAGTGACGTGGCAATCGCATTTGAGGTCAATGCAAGTGTTCCTAGCCCGACGATAAAAATCTGCGTAATAATTTTGCCACCATTAAAGAAAAGCTGCTCTGCCGCAAATGGAAAGCCAACAACTAAGACTCGCTTCATCATCTGACGATCCAAGTGAATCATACGCTTAATAGTAATGGCTAATTCCTGATTTCGATAAAGTAGATACCACAACGAAAGCAATGCCCCGGCAATTCTGGCAATATTGATTGCTACTGACATGCCGACAATACCAAAATGAAACACTAAGATAAAGAGTAAATTCAAACCAACATAACTAAAATTCGTCACAAAGGATAAGAAGAAAGAAGTTTTAGTATCTGCTACACCTCTTAATACGCCACATGCCGCTTCTACAATGGCCAAGGCAGGATAGCTAGCCACCGATCCAATATAGTAGATGCGTGCATTTTTCATAACTGCTTCACTTGATCCACCGAAAATTCCTGTTAGAATTTGTTGATGGAATACCAGCATCAATAACGAAAACAAAAAAGCAAGTAAAAAAACGGTAACCAGTGTATTGGTCGCTGCCCTTTGTAGGAGCGCTTGGTCTCTCTTCCCTCGTGCCTGAGCGACAAGTACCGTGCCCCCAGTTGCCAACGCAATAAAAATACTCACTAAAAAAATATTTAATGATTCCACCATATTGACAGCACTGACTGCGGCTATTCCTGCCGAACTAATCATCGCCGTATTAAAAATTGCCATCCCGATGATAAAACTTTGGTCAACGATAATCGGCAATACTAGTTTCACAATCTGATCTGGAGTAAATAAGACACTGCTTAACTGCTTTTTTGCCATTTGTTCTAGCCTATTCATTTCCTTACTCCTTGTTGTTCATTTTTTTCATTATTATACCTGTTCTTTCTATAAAATGGTGCTTTCTCGCCTAAAGAATGAATTATTTTTTATTTTACAAAAATAAGGCGGTCTCAATAGCTGTTCGTTTCTTACTTTGTTAAAATAAAAACTGTATCACCTATGCATCACTAAGGAGGGAATTTGTAATGGAAACAATTCAATTGAACAATGGTCTGACAATACCTGTAGTTGGAAGCGGTACTAATACATTTGGAAAAGAAAATCGTGAATACATGGGCACCATTAACGGTGAGACGACCGAGTTAAAAGAAGCCGTAGCCAATGGTTATCGCTTATTTGATACAGCAATTGCCTATCGTAATGAAGCAGTCGTCGCAAAAGGGTTAAAAGAAACTGGTCTAGGTCGAGAAGCTTTTTTCCTAACATCAAAAATTCCTGGTGAAGAAGCTTACTACAAAGATGCTGCCGCTGTAAAAGAAGGCGTTGAAAGTAGTTTGGCCGCCTTAGATACAGATTATATTGATCTTTATTTGATTCATCATCCGTGGGATAATTTAGAACAAATTCTTGCAATGTGGCGTGTCCTAGAAGCATTTGTTGATAAAGGAGTCTTAAAAGCAATCGGCGTATCAAATTTCAATCAAGAGCAATTAGGCTACTTGCTTGAACATAGTCGTATTAAACCCGCCGTCAACCAAATCGAATCACATCCAGGAAATTGGAATGACGCAATTATTGATTTTTGTCTAGAAAACCACGTGGTCCCAGAAGCATGGGGCCCATTGACCAAAGTGTCAGATGAAGCCAAAGAAACGCTAAGTAAAATCGGTGCAGCCTATAATAAAAATTGGGCACAAGTTGCCTTGCGCTATCAAGTACAAAGAGGCGTAATCGTTATTCCTAAATCACACAACAATGAACGCCAACAAGAAAACTTAGCGTTATTTGACTTTGAATTATCCTCAGAAGATATGCAAAAAATTGCTACCCTTTGACAAACAAAGGTTGTGAAAAAGCGTTCAGCTCCGAGCAATACGTTCAGAAATTTCGAAATTTACTTTTTAAATTTTGTAAATTTATGGCGTATTGCCGAGAGAGCTGCTTTTTGAACACTGATTACAAAGGTTGTGACAATTGCGTTTTGCTCTGATCAATACGTTCAGGAATAATACAGAGCTAATTACTAAAACCATCCAATCCAAAAGTTTGAAAATAACTTCTGATTGGATGGTTTTTGGTTTGTAGCTGAACGATTTTGTCTCATCCTCTCTTGATTTCAGGAATCTTTCAAGAAAATAAAGTATTTTCATGTAAAATGCTTGATTAATCTTTTTATTTCATTTAAAATCTGACTAATCGTAATTTTTAGAAAATTTAGACAGTTGTTCTAAATCCATAGGGGGAAACTAAATGGGCACTACAGAAACAAAAACAATGACAAGGAAAGAAATCGTCAAAGATTATGTATATAAAGTTTCGGCTGGTATTTCTAATGCCGTTTTGGTAGCACTAGGAATTGGTTTATTATTTGAGACTATTGGAAAATTCACAGGTATTGCTGAAATTACCCAAATTGGGACAATGGCTAAACTATTATTAGCACCAGCTTTTGGAGCGGGGATCGCTTATCAATTGGGAACCAATACATTGGTGCTCTTTAGTTCGATGATTGCGTCAACTGTCGGAGCAAATGCGGTCTACTTCACACAAGACAGTGTTAGCAGTATTACAATTACAGGTCATGCAGCATCTCAATTGGCTGGCGGTGGGATTTTTACCACTGGGCAACCAATCAGTGCCGTCTTAGCTGGATTAATTGCCGCACTAGTCGGTAAGTGGTTAACAGGGAAAACACCATTAGATATGATTTTGGTCCCATTTGGAAGTCTGTTTATCGGAGGAATTAGTGGTGTGTTATTGGCTTATGTCACAACACCGTTTTTACTTTGGTTAAGCCAAATGATTGCAAATTCTGTCACTATCTCACCAATTATTGGTTCGAGCGTTGTCGCATTGGCTTGGAGTATCTTATTAATGACGCCTGCTTCATCAGCAGCACTAGCCATTGCCTTGCAACTAGATCCGGTCTCTTCAGCAGCTGCTTTGATTGGCTGTACAGCTCAATTTGTTGGCTTCACTGTCATGAGCTTTCGTGAAAATAAAGTTGGTGCCAATATTGCTCAAGGATTAATCACACCAAAGATTCAATTTGCGAACTTGACGTTGCATCCACAAATGGTCATTCCGCCGTTTATTTCAGCAGTTATTTGTGCCCCAATCGCGACTGTTATTTTTCATTTTGAAACAACGTATGAGCTAGCTGGATTAGGATTGAACTCACTGATTGCTCCGTTGAATTTATGGGCTACGAACTTTAATGGCTTCTTAACGTTCTTACTTGTCGGTGTCGTTTTATCGGGTGTCATCTCCTATGCAATCTACTATGCGATGATCAAAGCAGGCAAAGCAAAAAAAGGCAACCTAACTATCGAAATGCAATAGAAAAAAAGTTATTTAGCTATAATCAAAAGACCAAAAATTTAGAAGTTGTTTCTCAAACTTCTAAATTTTTTGGTCTTTATTTGCCATAGTTATTCGTTTTGTCTCAGCCTTTTTTATTGATCGTGAATTTCGATAAATTCCGCGATTGGTTTGCGAAAATCTAAGTAGTGTTCTTCTAACTTCGCGCGTGACCAGTTCCACCATTGGATCCGTTTTAAAGCAGCGATGGTTTCTTCCTCAAAGCGATACTTGATTGTCTTCGCTGGTACGCCACCGACTATCGCATAGTCAGGAACATCTTTGGTCACGACTGCATTGGATGCAATTACCGCACCATCACCTACTTTTACTCCAGCTTGAATCACCACACCGTGCCCAATCCAGACATCATTGCCAATTGTGGTCACTTTTTGTTTCCGTTTTGCCAAAAATTCTTGATCTTTAGCAGGAAAGCCAAATCCTTCACCATTGTATGTGAAAATATGTTGACTAGGTCTTTCGTAAGGATGATTGGTTGGTCCGACTCTGACCATTGCCGCCATGCTAATGAATTTTCCTAGCTGACTATTTTGGATGAAGCAATATTGCCCTGTGTAAGAATACGCGCCAACCGTTACATTATCAAGATGATTTTGTTCACCAATTTCGACGTATTCTCCTAACTTCGTATCTTTCATTTCAGTCTGTTTACCGATGATTGGTTCACTCGTTGTAAAATTGACCATTTCTATATGCATATGCGTGCTCCTTTACTATCTTTTGCTATCATTTTACACGAAAAACAGCTAAAATTTGAATGAAATGAAAAAAGGAGGTGTTTTTTATGTATAACATCCTAACGCTTGGCGATTTATCAAGTAAATTAAAATGTCGTATGACGACTCAACACTTTACCTTCACAGAAGAAGCTGACGAGGTGGATGCCATCTTTGTCCGAAGCGCCAAAGTTCCTACCACGCTCTTCTCAGACCGTTTGTTAATGATTGGTCGGGCGGGAACAGGACTGAATACGATTGATGTCGAAGAAGCGACCAAAAACGGTACCGCTGTTTTTAACACTCCTGGTGTAAATGCTAACGCAGTCAAAGAGCTCGTGCTAAGTTGCATGTTGCACTCCATGCGCCCGTTAAAGCCAGCCATTGAGATGGTCCAGACGTTAACAGGTGACGATATATTAGAACAAGCAGAAGCACGCCGGGGTGAGTTCATTGGTGAAGAATTAGAGGGAAAAACGGTCGGTATTTTAGGGTTAGGCTCGATTGGTTTGCAATTGGCCAAGTCTTGTCATGATTTAGGGATGGATGTCTTAGGATATGCCCGCCGTACACGCAATGAAGACTTTTTTACCCAAGTCGATCAACTAGACTACCTCCTAAAGCGCTCTGACTTTGTCATTATTTTGCTTCCTCTAACTGACGAGACACGAAAGCTTATTAATCAAGAAACACTTCTTTGTATGAAGAAGGAAGCCATTTTGCTAAATTTTGGTCGTGGAGAGATTGTCGATAATCAAGCGGTGATTGACGCCTTAGACGAAGAGCGCTTGCGACTATATATCTCGGACTTTCCCGCTAAGGAATTGCTCCATCATCCTAAAATCCGTCTATTGCCACATATTGGCGGAACGACAAATAAAGCTTTAACCGATAGCGCAACGACAACCCTGCGAAGCATGCGTGACTTTTTATTATTTGGTCATACGCATCAAGCGGTGAACTTTCCAGATGTATCACTACCCTTTCATGCGCCAATTCGCCTGACGTTGTTTTATAAAGACTATCCCCATATTTTTACCCATCTCTCAAAATTGATTTCACATTTTGATATTGAAATTGATATTTTGACAAGTGATCGCAAAAATGGGTATGTCTACACGCTCATCGACCTTGATGAAGACGATTTTGAAAAAGTCCAACGCTTGGTTCAAGCAATTAAAAACAACACGGATGTTATCCGGATTCGTACACTCAAAAATATTTACTGGACACCTACTATTTACTTATAGACATAGAAGTCACTTTAAAATGAAATGAGGATTACATTTTGAACTATACTTGTTATATTTTTGATTTAGATGACACGCTACTGGACTTTAAGGCCGGTGAAGAAAAAGGCTTGCGCTCTGTCTTTTCAACCTTCCATAAGCAACCAGTGCCTTTTGAGGACTGGTTGACAAACTACCATGAAATAAATCAAGCAACCTGGCAACAAATTGAAGCTGGTGCGCTAACGCAACCGCTGCTAGATACACGCTTTGCCAAGACGTTTGCTACCTTTGGCCAAGCCATTGACGGCGTCGCTGCAGAAGCACACTTTAGACAAGTGCTAGATACCAATGATGCCATCCTACCTGGTTCAAAGGAATTACTAGCATCCTTAGCAGACAAAGGTGTCCAGCTGATTGCTGGGACCAATGGCAAAACAGCGACGCAATACCAACGTTTGGCGATGACGGGCTTCGATCGCTATTTTCAGCATATTGTCATTTCCGGCGAAATTGGGCATGCCAAGCCTAGCCGTGCCTTCTTTGACCATATTTTCCACTTATATCCTCAGTATCAACCGAGTGATTTTATAATGATTGGCGATTCCTTGCAATCCGATATCGCTGGAGCAAAGCAAGCGCAAATTGACAGTGTCTGGCTGACTAACCAAACGACGACTTCAGCGATAAAACCAACTTATCAAGTCGCTTCCCTTGCTGAATTGGCTGAGCTTTTGCTATAAAGCGTGTCCCATGCAAATTCTTTTCGCTTCAAGTAGGATAGATATAACTAGTAAAGAAAGGAAGTTTGCTTATGCAACTGCACTCATTAAAAAATATGCCCATTTGGAAACGAAATTTATTCGTTCTATGGTTCGGTGTCTTTATGACTGGTATGGGCTTAAGTGAAGTCATGCCATTTCTTTCGCTCTACATTGAAGAACTAGGAAATTTTAACAAATCCGCGCTCACCCTTTATAGTAGTTTAATTTTTTCTGTGACCTTCCTTGTAATGGCGCTCGTATCACCACTCTGGGGCCGGCTAGCAGATCGCAAAGGTCGGAAGCTGATGTTATTGCGAGCTTCGTTTGGAATGGCGGTCGTCTTCTTCTTAATGGCCTTTGTCACAAACGTCTGGCAATTAATGCTACTACGAGCGCTCCAAGGTGCTTTTGGTGGCTTTATCTCCAATGCCAATGCCTTGATTGCCGTACAGTCACCGAAGAATCACGCTGGTCAAGCATTGAGTATCTTAGTGACAGGCTCTACCGCTGGGACATTACTTGGTCCATTATTAGGTGGAATCCTAGCTAGTGTCTTTGGTTATCGCTTCTCCTTTCATATCACAGGAATGATTATGTTTGTCGTCTTTTTATTGACGTTCTTTTTAGTCAAAGAGGATGTCTCGACCTTTCGCTTGGAAAAAAATAAGCAAGTCACTGAACAACCTACTAAAACACTCCAGACCATCATTCAAAACCGCTTTGTCTTTTTCTTATTGCTGACAACGCTAAGTGTACAAGTCGTCAATTTGGCGATTAATCCGATTCTTAGCCTATTTGTCAAAGAACTATTGCCAGCTGGAAATGTCACGCTAATGGCAGGATTTGTCGCAGCGATGCCTGGTATTTCCACAATCATCGCAGCGCCGACTTTTGGCAAACTAGGGGATCGCTTTGGCACGACCAACATTCTGTTCTTTGGCTTTTCCTTTGCTTGTATCATTTTCTTTTTAACAGGCTTTGTCCACAGCATTGTTGGTTTGATGATTTTGCGCTTTTTGACAGGGATTTCCGATGCTGCCTTAATCCCTTCCATTCAGACAATGCTCACCAAAGAAACACCGCAAGCAGAGACTAGTCTGATATTCTCGTATAATCAGAGTTTTCAGTCGATTGGTAGTGTCATGGGGCCGTTAGCTGGTGGTGTGCTAGCTAGTCTGTTTGACTACAATGGCATTTTCTTTTTTTCAAGTATCTTAATGATGCTAAATTTGGCAGGCTATTTCCTCGTAAAAAAACAATAAACCTAAAAAAACAAGTACGAAACGCCTTCACAGCGCTCCGTACTTGTCTTTTTATACAAATCCACCAAATGCATCATTTAGATCAATTGGTTTTTCACGTGTCACAATTATTTCTTGGTTCATAAAGGCATCTATTCCTAATGTTCCTAGTTCTTTACCATATCCAGAACGCTTCACGCCACCAAATGGCAATTCTGGTAATGTACCACCATAGCTATTAACAAAGACCGCACCTGTTTCAATCTGAGCGGCAACTTCGGCCCCATGTTCTGGATCACCTGCAAAGACAACTCCACTCAAGCCATAGACGGAATCATTCGCTAATTCGATTGCTTCCGCTTCATCTTTTACTTTATAGACTTCTCCGACTGGGCCAAAGAATTCTTCATAGTATGCAGGATTATCTTTCGTAATATCCGTCAAAATGACTGGATAGAAGAAAGCATCGTCTCCTTGGTTTTTACTCATGTCGCCATAGCTTAATGTCGCACCATTTTCAATGGCTTTTTCGACTTGCTTGACTAAATCTTTTTTCGCTTTTAGTGAATTTAATGGTGCCAAGGTCGTAGCTTCATCAAATGGATCACCTGTTTTCGCTTCTTTAAATGCCGCAGTCAAAGATGACAATACTTCGTCATAATTATTTTCCGTTACGATAAAGCGTTTAGAAGAGGTACATACTTGCCCTGCATTGTAAAGACGCGCTTGGCCGATGAATTTTTTGATTTCGCTTAAATCAGCATCTTCTAGAATAATAAATGGATCACTACCGCCAAGTTCTAATGAGCTACGTTTTAAGTTTTTACCCGCTTCAGCCGCGATTAATTCGCCAGCGCGCTCAGAACCTGTCAACGCCACACCTTGCACGCGTTTGTCGGCAATAATGTCATTAACTTGATCGTAGCTGACAAATAAGTTTGTTGCAGCTCCTTCTTCTATTCCCGCAGCCACTAGGAATTTTTCAAAAGCTTCTGCTGATCCTGGCGTATTGCTAGCGTGTTTGTAAACCATTGGATTGCCAAGTAAATAGTTTGGTGCAAATACTCGCATTAATTGATAAATAGGAAAGTTCCATGGCTCAACTGCCATTAACACCCCAATTGGGCGAGGGACAATTTGTGCTTTTCCCATACGAGAATCAAAATCTTTTGGCGCAGTGAGCGTTTCTGCATTTTCAGCATAATATTTCGCAATTTCTGCTGAGATAATCACTTCACCTTGCGCTTCTTTGAATAATTTACCCATATCATGTGTAATGATTGTTGCTAATTCATCTGTATGTGCATAGAAATAATCGCATACTGCCTGCAATTTTTTCGCACGATTAGCCACGGGTTCTTTCTTCCATGATTGATAGTTTTCGTAAGCTTTTGCCAATGCTGTGTCGACTTGTTCGTCCGTAAAGTTATCATAAGTCTTTTCGACTTCTCCAGTGTACGGGTTAGTGATTTGATACGCCATAGTAATCTTTCCTTTCTTTTTATCGATAATGAAATTAAAGTATTTTTTACTTATAATTTATAAGTAGCATACGCCTTTTTTCCTTACTTGACAATCATTCTGTTTAGAAAATTCTCATTTTTTATCAGAAAACAAACTTATATTTTATTTTTTCACAAAAATTTAAAATATAAGTCAATATTCTCTAGTTGTTATATCAAATTATAAACCGGTTCCAATTAATTTAGCAACTCATTTTGTTCACTTGCGTATTTTCATTTGTTTATCATCTTTCTTTCGATGGCCTAAATTTTTCTTCAAAAAAATTTTGATAGAGTTTAACGATTGGCAGTTCATGCCAATGATTGATGACTAGCTGAGGCTGACTGAAATTATAGATAGTCCCTTGTAATGCACCAAGTAATAACGGTGAATGCGTCACGATAACAAACTGTACCGAGAAAAAGCGAGCCAATTCATTGATCTGCGCTGCTAGCTGTAATTGCTTCTCTGGGCTTAACGATGCTTCTGGCTCATCGAGTAGATAAAAGCCATCTGGTTGTAAATAGTCTTCAAATATTTGCAATGCTGTCTCACCATTTGAATATTTTTCCTGTCTGAATACTTGGTTTGCGATTTGCTTTTCTATCTTAAATTGGGACTGACTCGCGTATTGCTCTTTCGTCATCCCCAGTTTACGTCTGGTATAATAGTAATTTTCTCGTAAAATAGCCTCTTGTTGAATTTTTTTAATTTCGTACAAGATGTCCTCACTTTTTATATACTGTTTCTGCATTGGAAATACTTGTTTTCCATCATCAGTTTCATCCTTCAAGAGTACACACTGTGCGAGGTACTCTTGAAAGTAATCGGTTGTCCCAAATCGGCGCACGCCCTCAGCACCTGGCATATCAAGTAAGGTGGCTAAACAATTTAAGAATGTTGATTTTCCCGAACCATTTTCTCCATAGATAAGAGTGATCGAGTCGAAGACAAGCATCTCTCCGGCTTTGCTATTCAAACTATTATAAGGATAAATTGTTCGGCCATATTTTTGTTCTAGTGGAAATTGAAATGCCCTTATGTAACGCATATTCTCACAACCTTTCTCTTACCATTATCAAGCAACGACATCTCTTTAGCAATAGGGATGTGATACTCAAAAACTAGCGACAGGAAAAAAGCCCGCAAATCAAAAGTTTGTGAATGAACTTCTGAATTTGCGGGCTTTTTACTGATGAATCATTCTATCTGACCTTATTGGTTGGCTTTCATTTCTTTGACTAAGCTTTCTAGACCAGTCAATGATTGGTATCCATACCCAAATAAGTAATTGTAATCAACTGCATAGACTTGTTTGTTTTTGATTGCTTTCATACTAGATAATTTGGGATTGCTGTATAGTCCTTCAATGACTTGTTTCCCTGTAATACTGCCTTCAATCGTTGACCAATCACCGACGATTAAAACATCTGGATCTGTTTCTATTAGTGTTTCTTCGCTGACATCACCTGTTTGATCTTGGAAGACATTATCCAACTTAATCATTTTGAACATATCATTAAAAAATGATTCATCGTGGGCAGCATATACAACTACTTGGCTTGGATCAGACATATGCAAATAGGCAAATGTTTGGGTTTTGTTGTTTTCTACTTCTGCTTTTAAATTCGTTTCCCGAGTTTTGATTTCTTTTGAAAATTTCTTCGCTGCATCTTGCACTTGGAAAATTTCACCGAGATGATCAATGTCTTTATACACAGAGTCAAAGGTCGCTCCTGTGACGGATGATTCTAACACATACGTCGGGATACCCATCTCATTGATTGAATCGACCGTTCCATTGCCCCAGTCTTGATTATCAAATAAACCCCCGCGTCCATACATCATATCTGGATCGACACTAAGCGCGGTTTCTTTACTAATATAGCTATTCCCTAGGTCTTTTAACTCTTTAAACTCATCAGCAACTTCTGGATCCGCTGCTCCAAATGTTGCCCCAACTCCAGCTATGTGGTCTTTTAAGCCTAGATGAAGCAATAATTCTGCAGCTGGTCGTGTATTGGCCATCACTTTACTTGGTGCTTTCGTAAAGGTCTCATCTTTTTTCGTCCATTCAGTGCCGCCTTCTGCTTTCGTATAGTTTGAAATCGTCAAAGGATACGTACTTCCTTCAGAACTCGCTGTTGTTGATTGTGATTGACCACAAGCCGCTAGTGTAAGTGCTAGTGCTCCGATTTCCATGATGCCTACCCATTTTTTCTTCATTCTATTTTTCCTCTTCTCCAAAATAATAATAAAATCCTAACCCATTTGTAATGGGATTGCGGTACACTTTGCATCGAATACCATAGACTGATTCGATCAGAGACTCCGTCAAGACCTCTTCTGGCTTCCCTTGAGCGACTACTGTTCCTTTTTTTAAGACATAGAGGTAATCACAATATCTTGCCGCTTCTTCCAAATTATGCAAGGCTGCCAAGACACCAATCCCCAAGCCTTTTACGATCTCTAAGATTTCCAATTGATAGCGAATATCCAAATGATTGGTCGGCTCATCTAAGATCATAAACTTAGGATCTTGGGCAATCGCACGCGCCAAGACAACTCGTTGTTTCTCACCACCCGACAAAGACAAAAAGCTCCGTTGACGATACCCCTCTAGCCCTGTCTGTTGCAAAGCTTGCTCTACTAGTGAAAAATCACGCTGGTTTTCTTTTTCGAGCATCGCTTTGTGAGGGGTTCTTCCAAGTAAGACCATTTGCTCGACCGTTAAATCAAAACTCAGCTCATTGAATTGACTTACGACACCCATTTGTTGCGCGACTTTTTTTTCTGCACTTTGCAAAATATTCAAGTCATCCAAATAAATCTCGCCAGCGTCAGGCTTTAGTGTCTTATAAATACTTTTAAGTAATGTCGATTTGCCACTACCATTTGACCCAATCAAGCCAACAAATTGTCCTTCAAGGGTTTTTAATGAGATATTTTGTAGGATAGGTTGCTGATTGATTTGATACGACACGTGTTCGACTGTTAATTTCATCTGCTATCCTCCAAAATTGTATTGCCGCTTCACAATAATATAAATAAATATCGGTGCTCCAATGATGGCTGTAATAATCCCAATCGGCAACTCTACGCCGGTCAGAATCGAGCGAGCCAAAATATCCGCCCAAATTAAAAACAGGCCACCAGATAAAGCTGTTAGCGGCATCAAAATGCGATGATCTGAGCTACTAAATCCTCTCACTATATGAGGAATAATTAATCCAACAAACCCAATCATGCCCGAATTTGCGACAATAATACTAGTCAATAGCGCAGATAAAACCATATAGACACGACGATAGACAACAAGCTTCACGCCTAGCGTTACCGCTACTTCATCGCCTAGTAGCATCGTATTTAGCACGCGATACTGCAGTAAAAAGAAAATCGTTAATCCCACTACTAAAAGACTCACCATCGGCAATTTGGTCCAGCTAGCAGAAGCCAGACTGCCCATCGACCAAAAAGTGACCGTCTTCATTCCTTCAGCATTATTGGCTAAATAGACAATTAAATTGGCCAACGAACTACATAACGAACTAATAATTGTCCCCGAAAGGACTAATTTAGTCGAGGTCATCCGCCCACCAATGCTTGACAATAACAACACCAGAAAAGTCGCAGCGACCGCCCCGACAAAAGCCCCCAACGCTAACCCAAATTGGAAGAAAAATGACGCACCACCAAAGCCGACCAAAATAGCAAACGTAGCGCCCAGCGAAGACCCAGAAGAGATCCCTAGTATATATGGATCCGCTAATGGATTTTGTACCACTGCTTGCATGACAGCTCCACTCACCGCCAAGCCCATGCCGACAAAGATGGACAACAAAATGCGCGGCGTCCGCACAAACCAAACAATATTGGCATTGGCTTGCGTAATACCATCGATATTACCTAACAAACCATTACTTACTTTATAAAGTAAAATTCGGTAGACTTCTGACAGACTAATATCCGCTTGGCCACTTGCCAGTGCAATCCCTGCAGATAAAATAATCGCCAGCACTAATACCAGACTGACAAAAACCACAACCGGTAATCGATTGTGTTTACTTAAATGAATGGACATGTGGTTCACTCCCAGACTCTTTTCTTTTACATCATCAATTCTTGGTTTCTCTCATGGAACTTTTTATTGTGAGAAGAAACCATCCCATACGCTGGGCTTTTCGGATCAATGTATTGCTTGATTTGATTCACTGCCAATGCTGCGTCTTGGAAAGCTCCAGCCAGTAAATTGACTTTGCCATCAAAATACTGAATATCCCCCGCCGCAAAAATCCCTTCAGCACTTGTTTTTGTAGGAAACGGACAGTGAAGATAAAAGTCACTGTAGCGATCTAACGTAATACTTTCTTGTTCAAGCAACGACGTATCACGATCATAGCCATGTTGGACGAGTAGATGGTCACATGAGAAAGCAGTCATTGGTTCACCATATTTGCTTTGAAGCTGTAAGACCATTGTAGTTTCTTCCCCTTTAGCAATACCTACAATCGTCTGATTGGTGTAGACATCTATGCCTAGAGCCGCTAATTTTTTGACTTGCGACTCATGGGCCTTTAAGTTCTCCCCGCGATAACAAAGCGTAACTTTTGCCCCGTATGATTGCGCCTCAATCGCATAATCAACCGCCGCATCGCCGCCCCCAGAAACAACCATTTTTTTGCCAAAGATGGCTTGCTGATTGGGAAATTCGTAGTGAATGTGTGAGGTGATTGTTGCATCGACAGGACAAGATAATTGTTGCGGTGAAATTACACCACCACCAATCGCAATTAATAAGGTCTTTCCGTAATAGCAAGTACCGTCTTGATCACGTAAAACAAATAATCCATCTTGTTCTTCCCATGTTTTGATTGTTGTATTAGTATGAATCGTTGGTTCAAAAAGGTTGGCTTGTTCTTGTAAAGAATCATTCACCTTTTTGCCTTTGGTTGGAGGCAATGCCCCTACGTCCCAAACCATCTTTTCAGGATAAAAATTTAACTTACCACCAAGTTCCGCTTGCGCCTCGAATAACGCAACAGATAGATCACGTAACCCAGCATAAAAACTTGCATATAAACCCGCGGGACCTCCCCCGATAATTAAGACATCATAGATTGTATCCATAGCGTCCCCTTTCTCAATTGAAAATCATTCTCAGTTGACTAGTCAAATTATAAGAAACCTCTTACTAAATGTAAAGAGGTTTTGTGAAATTATCTAAAAATTTTGAAAATAAATGAATACTCTCTACTGTTGGTATTCATGCTTTTAACAATACCTAGTATTCTCACTAAAAACTAGCTTCACAAATAAAAAAGGAGTATGACAAAATTCCGTCACACTCCTTTTTAACTAAATAAACGGTAGTCCTAAAAAAACTCGGCAATAAAAAAATTTTCGATCTTGATGCTCAGATATATTCGTTTTTGGTATAACCGCTTAGCTGACCTACTCGTATTCTAAAGCCTGGGAATCATGTTCACCAGTACTTACACGGATTACATGATTAATCGTTGAAATAAATACTTTCCCATCTCCAACATGACCAGTGTATAATGCTCTTTGTATAGCTTGTAGCATATCTGTCGTTGAAATCGTATTAACCACCACTTCTAATTTAATCTTTGGTAAAAAATTCGTATCTACCTCCAACCCACGATAATAACTAGAGTGCCCTTTTTGAACACCAAAGCCAGTTACATTAGAAACATTCATTCCAGCGACTCCAATAGCATTTAATTCTTCTACCAAACGGTCAAATCGATTAGGGTTGGTTAAAATTTCAAACTTACGAATCGTACTAGTATTGGAACTATCTGTAAATTGTTTATTTGGATTGTCCTGTTCTTCCACAGTAAGAGTCGGTTTTACTTGCTCAACATCTACTTGTTCCATCACAGGCACCTTACTGTAGTTTACAGCAGGAAGCCCTTGAAAATTAGCAGGCAAATGAAAAATACTGCTATCTTTCCCAACTGTCTCTTCCATTGTGGATAATCGTGTACCACGTAATGAATAGCTTAATACTTTCAAGCTGATATACGCAATCACACTAACAAAAATTGCTAGTAATATATATCCAACTATGCTCCCAATAAACCATTGTAATTTATTGTTTCCTAAACTTGTCGAAACATTAGAGAATAACATTTTTAGTATTAACACCTGTAGACTACTTATACCAAAAATAGCGATGATACTACTTGGATCATCAATCTTCGCTTTCTTATCTAACCATTCAATGAACCAAAATAATAGAGGAACACTTAAAATATTAGTAGCTATCAAAGCAACGATATTCGTTTGCGTACCTACACTGGCACTTGAAATAATGCCTAAACTTGTTGCATGCATAACTAAAACAACATCAACATAATGATAGTGGATTTTAGAAATGAGCAATGCGACGAAAAAATTAATCGCTGGGATCAATAAAATTACAAAGAAGAATTTTGTATGTAAGTCCGCTAGTTCTCTTTGTTCAAGTACTATTTGAACAAATAATGGCCAACCAATCCAAGATAATAGAACAGAAAAAATGATTAGATACAAATTACTACTGGGCAAAGCATTCACTGTATCATTTTGATATTTTCCTAATCGTGCTCCAATTTGTTTAGCTGAAACAAAAGCAATCACAGCAATAGCAAGTTGGATACTAATGGTTTGATTATCTAAAAAACCCATTTTGGTAAGTACAGCATTTGGTTGTAATAAGATATTTAAAGCTGGTTCAATTATTATCCCAACCACTAATGCCAATCCACCATATACCAAATTTTGCGCTCTTTCAGCGATTGAATTTGTTGCAAACATTCCAATAAGAACACTGACCATTACACCTTGTAAAAGGTTAGCTGAGATGGTCCCACTTTCTGAAAGAGCAGATGTTATCCCTAACATCGGTTTTCCTTCTGAAAGACCGAAACCCACTAGTGCATACGCAATTCCAGCACACATGAATACGACTAATTTTTGAAATAAGGTACTTGTCTTATTTTTATCAGATATAAATGCTGCTTCGCTTAAAATTGCTGCAAAAACTAACACCCCTAAACTTGTAAACATTACCATTCAATCACCCCCTTTTGTCCTATTCTTATGAAACAACCATCGTCTCTTTTTTCTCCTTTAATGCCTCATATTTTTTTTGATACATAGCAATTTCTTGCTGATGGCAATAAACAAAATGCCCAGGTACAATCTCATATAATCCTACGTCTGGGTCATTTTCATTATAGGAAATTTTGGTCTCATCATAGCCAATTCTTGTTCTGTGTTTTTCAGAAATGGGATCTGGTTCAGGTATTGCTGAAAGCAGTGACTCAGTATACTGGTGTAGTGGATAGTGATAAATATCATCAGCAGTTGCCAATTCTAATAACTTTCCTCGATTCATCACACCAATGCGATCACTGATATACTTCACCATCGACAAATCGTGAGCAATAAATAAATAAGTTAGTTTTTCTTTTTTCTTTAAGTTTCTTAATAGATTTACAATTTGAGCCTGAATAGATACATCTAACGCTGAGATGGCCTCATCTGCAATGATACACTTTGGTTCAAGCGCAATAGCTCGAGCAATCCCAATCCTTTGACATTGTCCTCCTGAAAATTCACGAGGATAACGATTTGCAAAACTCCGATTCAAACCTACTAAATCTAACAATTCATATACTCTATCATCGCGCTCTTTTTTATTTTTAACTAACTGGTGAACTTCAAGTGGTCCACCAATAATTTCTTTTACTGTTAGTCGAGGATTCAGCGAAGCATAAGGATCTTGAAAAATCATTTGGATATTCTTTCGAAATGCCAACAAATCTTTGCGATTTTTCTTATTTTGAATGTTATCTCCTAAAAAAATAATTTGACCATCCGTTATCTCTTCTAGTTTCATCAATAACTTTCCAGTGGTTGATTTTCCACTTCCAGATTCTCCTACTAAGCCAAATGTTTCTCCTTCATAAATATCGAAAGTAATATTATCAACTGCTCGAACTTCATTTGGCTTTCCTTGATTGTAGATTTTTTTAACTCCTTTAATTTGAATAATCGGATTTCTATTCATAGAACGACCTCATTTCTTTGAAGTTGTGCAAATATTTTTTGTCGTTCCACAATTTCTTGCGGTGGTTCAATCTTTGGTGCACGGTCATCCAATAACCAGGTACTGGCAAAATGCGTATCGGAAATCCGAAACATTGGTGGTTCTTCTACTAAGTCAATCTCCATAGCAAATTCATTCCGTGAAGCAAATGGGTCTCCTTTTGGCACATGCAGTAGGTTAGGAGGAGAACCTGGGATGGTATACAAATCATGGTCATCCGTTTCCATATCCGGCATTGATGCTAGTAGCCCCCAAGTGTACGGGTGTTTTGGATTATAAAAAATTTCATTTGCTGTACCAATTTCAACGATTTTACCTGCATACATCACAGCTACACGATCAGCGATATTGGCAACCACGCCTAAATCATGCGTAATGAAGATGGTAGACATTTGAAATTCCGTTTTTAATTCTTTTAACAACTCAATAATTTGTGCTTGAATCGTTACATCCAAGGCAGTAGTTGGCTCATCTGCAATCATAATTTTCGGATGACACGCCAATGCCATGGCAATCATAACCCGCTGACGCATACCACCGGAAAACTGATGGGGGTATTGTTTAAACCGTTCTTTGGCTTTCACAATCCCCACGCGTTCCATTAATTCAATGGCTTTTTCTTTGGCTTCTTTTTTCTTATAATTTTGATGCACAATCAATGGCTCCATAATTTGTAAGCCGACTGTTAGCACCGGGTTCAGCGAGGTCATAGGATCTTGAAAAATCATCGCAATTTCTTTGCCTCGAATTTGGTTCATTCGGCTTTCTTTCTGATCTAATAAATTCTCTCCTTCAAATAGAATACCGTTACTTTTGATTGTTGTATGCCGTTGCGGTAAAATCTGTGTAATCGCTTTGGTTGATACACTTTTTCCAGATCCAGATTCTCCAACTAGCGCTAAGGTTTCTCCTTCATATAAGTCAAAAGTCACCCCACGAACCGCATGGATGACACCTTCAGAAGTCTGAAACGATACGGATAACTCTTCGACTGAAAGTATTTTTTTCTGGTTTTCCATGCACATCAACCTCCCTTTCGTTGCATCCTTTTTAAGAAGAATGGGACACGCATTCAATCGAACAGGTCCCATTCTTACGAACTATTTCACTTCTCTAATTATTTTTTGGTCCAATCTTGCATATCGTATAAGCTACCTACCCAAAATTCTTTGATCCCGCCATCAAGGTTTTTACTTTGTACTTTGTATTGGTAATCGGCGTAAAGACCAACTGCGTAGGCTTGTTCTTTCCAGTACGCTTGAATTTCATCATAGATTTTTTTCCGGTCATCCATATTTGTCGAAGCTTTTCCTTGAGCAATCAATTCTTCCAGTTTTGGATCGTTCACGCGACTTAAATTAGTGGTTCCTGATTTTGACCAAAGATAGGTTTGGTCTGGGTCCGAAGTCATTGGAATACCTATTAATCCTAATTGGTAATCACCTGAACGCACATTAGCCAAGGCTGTAACAAAATCAAAACTTACTTGTTTCACTTTGAAACCAGCTTCTTCTAGATTTTGTTGAATCAAGTTGGCTGATTGTTCCCGTGCTTTGTTTCCAGTTGGCACCGTCAACTCAATTTCTTTGCTTGTATCAAAGCCAGATTCTTTGATTAATGCTTTGGCTTTCGCTACATCATGTGGTATAGCCTTCAAATCTTTGTCATAGTACTTGCTTGCAGAGGTATACGAAGTTGGTAGAACTTCCGCATTGCCACGGAACAATTGTTTCACTATAGCTTCACGGTCAATCGCATACGTCATCGCTAACCGAACTTTGGCATCAAAGTCATCGTTATTAATGAACATAAATTGAGTCGCAAATCCAGGATAGCTCTTAAACGTCAAGTTGCTATTTTTCTTCAAGGTATCAATATCCGAAACCGGAATAACCCCAATTCCGCCACCAGCAGCCATGTCTACGCCACCAGATTCTAATTCAGTTACTAAACTTGTCCCGTTCACGATTTTCAAGTAAACATTCTTCAGTTTTGCTTCTCCTTTATAGTAAGAAGGATTGGCTTCTAACTGAACATATGAATCCTTTTCGTACTTCACAAATTTGTAAAGACTTCCTGATACCGTTGGGGCCGTAGCAAAAGTTGAACTAGATAGATTTTTTAAATCTTCTTTTTCTACGATGTGTTTTGGTACAATGTAGATATTAAATCCAATCATTTCCTTCAAATAATTAGGATCCACGGGTGTTTTAGTGGTTAAGGTTAAAGTGCTATCATCCACAACTTTAACCCCACTGATTTCTGTGGTGCCATCATCCAATTTCCCAGTATCTTTGACCCCCTTCAGACTAGAAATATTCACCCCAAAAGAGGTTTCAACATCTGGATTGGCAATCAAATTCAATGAATATGCGACATCTTCCGCAGTAATTGGTTTATCATCTGACCATTTCGCACCACTGCGAAGCTTGATTGTAAAAGTTTGGTTGTCCGTTGTTTCAAATGAATCAGCCAAATTCCCTTTAAAGGTTAAAGACTCTGGTTGATCCAATAGTGTTGGGTACAACATCCGCAAAATCCATTGACCAGACGTATCTGTCGAATTAGCTGGGTTGAAACCACCGGGTGCATTAGTTAATCCAATGTATAGAGTATCTTTTTTGGTGGCCGAACTTGACTCAGTGCTTGATCCACTTGAGCTATCACTGGATCCCCCACAGGCAGCTAACAATGTAACACTTAACAAGGTAATGATTCCCATCCAAATGGCTTTCTTTTTCGTTTTGATTGTCATGTCAATCCCTCTTTTCTTTTCTATTTCATATCTCCCTCAATCGCTTTTCTCAGTCCATCACCGATAAAATTGATTGACAATACCGTTAATAACACCATAATTCCTGCTGGTAACCAACGCCAATACTGATTTTGCAGCACATTTAATGACTGTGCGTTGGACATCATATTCCCCCAACTAGAAGTCGGTGGTTGCACACCTACACCTAGAAAGCTTAACGAGGCTTCGGTAATAATCGATGTCGCAACCCCAAACGTCATATTGACTAAAATTAATGTCAGAATATTGGGAAAAATATGTTTAAACATAATCTGGAACGTGGTGTAACCAGAAGCAATCGCTGCTTGTACGTAGTCCGCATTTTTTAATTTCATCACTTCCCCACGAACCAAGCGACAAATCATCGGCCATCCCAGTAACCCAATTACAAACGTGACGGTCCAAATACTTGGGCCAATCAAACTGACAATAACCAAAATCACCATGAAATAAGGAAATGACATGAAAACTTCCGTAATTCTCATGATGGTTGTATCCCAAATACCACCTAAAAACCCACTCAATAAGCCTAAAGTGGTGCCGATAACGGCATAAATAATCACAGAAAGGACACCAACAATCAATGAAACGCGGGTCCCATAAATCAAGCGACTCAGTACATCACGCCCTACTTCATCTGTACCTAGCAGATTTTTGGCGGAAGGTGCTGCTTCAAAATAGCCGACTGTTTTGGTTGGATCATAGGGAGAAATCGCCGAAGCAAACACGGCAATCACGATAAAAAGAATGAATAAAATCAAACTAGCCACAGCCAACTTATCTCTGAAAAACCGTTTGACCAACGTCTTTAGATAGCCATCTTCATTCTGAGCTGTTCCTTGCAATTGGCTCAGATGTTCCAATTCTTCAAGTTTCTTTCTTGAAACGGTTTTGAACATATTGGTCATTTCCATTCGCACACCTCCTTTAGTACCGAATTCTAGGATCAACGACCGCATAGAGAATGTCTGCCAACAAATTACAAAGCATGACTCCTAACGCCGCAACTAAATTAATTGCCATTAAGACTGGATAATCACGTGAATTAATAGATGAAATCATTAATTGACCAATGCCCGGCCACTGAAAAATTTGTTCCGTTACAACTGCTCCACCTAGCATTTTAGGTATGTCAGAACTAGCTACAGTTATAATGGATACTAAGGAATTTTTTACACCATGTCTCCATAAAGTCAGCTTTTGATTTAATCCTTTAGCCTTGGCAGTTCTCATATAATTCTCCGAAAAAATTTCGATCATATTTGCTCGAACATAGCGAATCATATTCGAACAATAAAAAGCTGAAAGTACGACAGTGGGCATAATCAAATGTTTTAAACTATCAATGGCATTGGACTCTTGGCCCAAAGTGGTCATCCCCCCGGTCGGCAACCATTTAAGTTGTAAGGCAAATATAAAGATTAAGCCTAACCCAAAGAAAAAGTTAGGGATTGATACTCCTAAAAACGAAAAGCTTGTAATCAGTGTATCTAGCCAACCGCCTTGCTTTTTGGCACAAATGATACCTAACGGAATTGCTAATATGTAAGATAGCAATAGTGTAGCTAGCATAAGCGTGAGCGTTGCTTGAATTTTATTTGGAAGTACCTCTGTTACGGCTACCCGCGAAGAAAATGAAATACCGAGATTTCCTTGTAATAAATTTCCTAGCCATTTAACGTACTGCACTGGTAAGGGTTGATTCAATCCTAGATTTTCTCGCATTTGTTCCTTTTGTTGCGCAGTTGCATTTTCAGAAATATATAAATCTGTCGGATCTCCTGGTGCTAAATTAACAATTCCAAAACAAAAAATTGTTACCAATAACAAAACTGGTATAGTAATCAAAATTCTTTTAATGATGTATTTTCCCATTTCTTTACCTCCAATCTATTTTGAGGATTTACCATCGTTAGTTGTTAAGTAATGTGCGACGATGGCTAAAAATGATTGCCCCGATTGAAGTAAACAACTCTCGTCCAATTTAAATTTAGGATGGTGGTGTGGATAAACTGCATCAATATCAGGATTATTTCCTCCTACATAAAAGAAGCACCCGGGTTTTTCTTGGACATAATAAGAAAAGTCTTCCCCACCCATACCTGTGGGAATTTGTACAACCTTATCTTCTCCAAATAAGTTACTTACTATTTTTACAACTTGTTTCAATTCTGGTTCTGATTGCTGGATAGCAGGATAGCCATCACGATAAAAAGTCGTGGCCGTCCCACCTTGAATACTGGCAATAACATTTGGTAACGTGACAACGCCATTTTTTAATACTTCTCTCGTTTTAGCATCAAGTGTACGAACCGTACCAACTATTTTTGCAGTATCTGCAATAATGTTATACGCATCTCCGCCAGCCTTTACACTTGCAAAAGTTAATACCCCGGCCTCGATTGGATCGACTTTACGACTAACTAGTGTTTGTAAATTGGTAATTATTTGACTAGCAATTACGATTGAATCGACCGTTTCACTTGGATGAGCAGCATGACCGCCTTTTCCTTGAATATCAATTTTGAAGGTATCTGAATTAGCAGATCCGTATGGTTCAGAATAAGCAATCATTCCTTTGGGTAATAAAGAGGATACATGAATACCAAAAACAAAATCAACACCCTCTAGTGCCCCAGCTTCTACCATGAATTTAGCTCCGCCTGGTTGAATTTCTTCTGCATTTTGATGAATTAATACAACATTTCCATGAAGGTCACTACGATTATTTTGTAATACTTTAGCGACACTTAATAAACCAGCAGTATGGACATCATGACCACATGCATGCATGACACCTTCATTTTCTGAAATAAATGGAACATCTGTTTCTTCCGTAATTGCTAAAGCGTCAAAATCAGCACGCAAAGCGATTGTTAACCCGGGATGTTCCCCTTTAATTTTTGCAACAATACCGTATCCATTACCAAAATTGGGCTGGATATCAGTGATACCGTATCTAGTTAATTGTTCAATAATATATTGTGCTGTTTTTTCTTCTTTATAAGACAGTTCAGGGTGTTGATGAAGATAGCGTCGATTTCCTAATGCTTCTTCGTGTCCGGATTCTAAATCTGCTAACCATTTTTCTAAAGTCATACATTATCTATCCCTTCTATTGATTCATTCTCTATTAAATAGTGTTGAATAATAGATAAAAATGCTTGTGCTCCAATAAATAGACTCTCTTCATCAGCAGTAAATTTTGGATGGTGATGTGGATAATTTATTTCTTGTGTCGCAATCCCTGCTGGTACATTAAAGAAAGTTCCTGGTATTTTTTGCAAATAATAAGCAAAATCCTCACCACCCATTGTTGGCTGAACTGTAACAACATTTTCTTCTCCAAATTGTTCAATAAATATTTTCTCTACCAAACTTGTTTCTTCGGGATAATTGTACACAGAAGGATAACCGTATTTATACGTTACTTTAGCCGTGGCACCGTGAGCAGCTGCAATATGTTCTACCATTTCTGAAATACCTTCTTTAAATTGTTGTTGTACTTCTTTTTCAAATGTTCGAACAGTTCCTTTCAAATATGCTTTATCTGCAATAATATTATCGGCCCCTTCTCCTGCGTGAAAGGCTGTAACGGATAAAACTCCTGCTTTAATTGGATCTTTTCTTCTGCTAACAATCGTTTGTAATTCTTGAATTAAATATGCTGCAACTACTGTAGCATCGACTGTGGTATGCGGAGCTGATCCATGACCACCTTTTCCCTGAATTTGGATTTCAAACGAGTCAGCAGCAGCCATCATATATCCTGGGTGAATATAGAGCTTTCCTGCGTCAACAGTTCCGCCTTGGATATGTAAGCCAAATATTGCATCCACATCATCTAAAGCCCCAGATTCCATAATTGCAATTGCTCCACCTGGTGGCAATTCCTCAGCATGTTGAAAAATAAAAATTAATTTACCTGATAAATCACTTGAAAGTTTCCCTACAGCTTGTGCAACGGATAATAATGTTGCTGTATGGACATCATGTCCACAAGCATGCATGACACCATCGTTTTTTGATTTAAATGGTAAGTCACTTTCTTCTTGGATTGGCAAAGCATCAAAATCAGCTCTAAGTGCAATTGTTGGTCCTGGTTTCCCAGTATCTAACGTAGCTAAAATACCGCCACCGCCTACCTCTGTTTGGATATCACTATATCCATATGCTAACAATTCCTTTTGAATAAATGATCTTGTCTGCTCCTCTTGAAATGACAACTCTGGAAACTCATGTAAATGTCGTCGATTCGCAATCGTATAATCCCTATTCTCTTGTAAGATAGCAATTGCTTTTTCTAAAAATTGAGAAGCCAATGTATCTTCAGCTAAATTCATGAGACGCCCTCCTTAAACTAACCATTTTCACGTAATAAAACCTAACGTAAGTCAAATTATAAGAATTTAATTAGATTATTGCAATCTATTTTCATAATTAATTCGCTATTTTCTCACTTTTCTATTTTTATTAATTTTACACAATCTTTTCTTACTATTATTAGATAAAGTTGATTTAATAGCTTATTTCATTTTTAATTTGTGATTTTCTGAAAAAAATCAATGATTTACAACTTATATATTCATGATATATGTTAAAATTTCTATTAAAAATATTAAAATAAAATTAGAAAAGAGTGGTCTTTTGAAAAAAGAAAGAATAATGGAGATATTGAATGAAAAAAAAGAAATTTTTTTTCAAGCTTCTGATTCTATATGGGACACACCTGAACTACGCTTTGCCGTCGATCAATCTGTACAACAACATTATAGTGTCTTAGAAAAAGAAGGATTTACGATAGAAAAGGGCATTGGTGGCATGCGTAATGCCTATGTAGCCACATATGGTAGTGGGTCTCCTATAGTAGGTATTCTTGGTGAATATGATGCGCTTTCTAATTTAAGTCAACAAGCTGACTTAAAGAAACAAGAGCCCATTACTAAAGGTGCTAATGGGCATGGATGCGGTCATAATTTACTGGGGATGGGTGCTGTTGCAGGAGCTGTGGGAGCGAAAGAATTTTTAAAAGAAACGGGTGGTCCGGGTACAATTAAATTATTCGGTTGCCCTGCAGAGGAAGGTGGTTGTGGAAAGTCATATATTGCCAGAGCTGGTCTGTTTGATGAATTAGATTTGGCATTAAGTTGGCACCCGATGGATCAGACAGGAGCTTGGGGTGCTTCAAGTTTGGCTGTATACCATGTCAATTATCACTTTAAAGGTATTTCATCTCATGCAGCGGGAGCTCCTGAATTAGGTCGTAGCGCATTAGATGCCGCTGAATTAATGAATATCGGTGTACAATTTTTACGTGAACACATTATTGATGATGCAAGAATCCATTATGCCTTTACAGATACTGGAGGCACCTCTCCTAACGTTGTTCAATCAAGTGCTTCTTTATTTTATTATGTTCGTGCACCGAAAATGGAACAAGCTACCGAAATTTACGAAAGAGTGACTAAAATTGCAGAAGCGGCCGCATTAATGACTGGTACGACTATGGAGGTTAGCCTTGATTCTGCATGTTATGAATATATACCAAATAAACTTTGGACAGCACAGATGCATGAAAATCTATCCTTGATTGATTTATTTGACTATTCTGCTGAAGAATTGGCCTATGAACAAGGCTATTATGATACAATTGCTGATTCAATGAAACAAGACATCTATCACAAGCTTTTGGATATTTTCCCAGATAAAAGTGTTGAAGAACTTAAAGAATACGTTTCTCTTCCTATTTGTCAATTTATTTTACCACTTTCATTTGATGGAACTGGAGGAGGATCGACAGATGTCGGAGATGTCAGCTGGATATGCCCTACTGCCCAAGTTTGGATTGGTTGTGAGCCTTTGGGAAGTGCTCCTCATAGCTGGCAATGGGTTGCTAACGGGAAATCTTCAGTCGCTCATAAAGGATTACTCAATGCGGGTAAAGCAATCGCTTTAACAGCAATCGATGCCTTTACTTCACCCGAAAGAATAAAAAAAGGGAAAGAGGAGCATTTACGTAATCTAAAAGGAAAAACGTATAAATGTGCCATACCAAATACGGTTATGCCGGATTGCTAAAAATACACATACAAAAAATACCTGAACATATCTCTATATCATTTTTATAGTCGAAAGCTAAGATTAGTCGAATTCACTATATAAATGTATAAATTAATGTTCAGGTATTTTTCATTATTCACGGGAACAACTACTTCACATATGCTAAACGGTAAGATACAGTTCGACCAAATGGGAAAATTTGAAGATTTTGTAGTTTCTCCGATTGTAAGTATGCTACTGCACCTTGATACAAGGGCAACACGGCTGTATCTGTTTCAATCAGTTGTTTTTCCAGTGCTAATAGTTCTTTCCATCGTGCATCAGCATCATTCGCTAATGTCGTACGAGCTTCTTCTAATCCTTGGTCATAGCTAGAACTTGCATAGCCAGATGTATTCAACCCACCTTTTGAATCATAAAATTCTAAGAAGTTGATAGGGTCTGCATAGTCCGGTGTCCATGTACCAAACACTAAATCAAAATCCCCCGCTGTTTGTAAATCTAATCGATTTTGCAACGGCACAGATTTGATCGTAATAGTCAAACCTGGTAAGTTTTGCTCAAGTTGTCCTTGAATGTACTCAACGGTCTTTTTAGAAGAGGCTGTATCGGAAGAAAGTAATTCCAATGTAATTTGATCTTTTCCTAATTCTTCTTTGGCTTTGGCCCATGAAGCTTGTGCCTTCTCAAGATTATATGGAAGCAAATCGCCGTTTTCTTTACGGAAATCTTCACCAGTTGATGGATCTTTTGCGAAGTTACTTGGGACGAAACCATTTAAAGCAGTCGAGCCATCGCCTAATATATCTTCTGCAAATGATTTTTTATCAATGGCCTGCAAAATAGCTTGACGGACATTTAAGTTTCCTGTGACGTCACGCTTTTGATTGGCACTAATATAGCCTACCAAAGCTTTCGGTACATAGTGAGCTAAGTCATTGCCTTTGTATTGTTGCGCGTAGGTATCAGTCAATGTCGTATAGTCAAGCGCATCGGTTTCAAATAAGTTTACGCCGGTTCCTGTTTCCTTGACTACTTGCACATCAATTTCTTCTAATTGAACATTGCCTGCATCCCAATAGCTATCATTTTTAACTAATTTCCAAGACTCATTGGCTCCTGTCCACCCTTCGATTTTGAATGGTCCATTTCCCACAAAGTTCTCTGAACTAGTTCCATAATCCTTCCCTTTTTCTTTCGCGAAATTCACATCTTTTGGCATAAATGGTGTGCCTACCAAAATTTGATCTAAATAAGTAATCGGACTTTCTAGCACAATCTGTAAGGTGTGGTCATCGACGGCTGTGACACCTAATGTATCGACATCTGCCTCTCCTTGACGAATCTTGCTCGCGTTTTTGAAAATATCCATTCGGTTGCTACTACTTGATGCATTGGTCGGATCGACAACGTATTGGTATGCATACACAAAGTCAGCTGCCGTCACGTCATCTCCATTACTCCATTTGGCATCTCTTAACTTAAAGGTATACGTCAAGCCATCCTCACTAACAGTTGGCTTTTCAGCAGCAATTGCAAGTTCGGGGTCACCATTTTTGTCTGTGCGATAAAGACCTTCTGTGACTTGACCAATCATATCTGAACTGTTGACATCACTGTATTGCCCACTATCTAATGTCGTTAATTCACCTGAAGTTGAAACATTAATTACTTGCTTTGAGCTACTATCTGTACTCGTAGTCGTCTCATTTTTTCCTGTTGTTGAGCATGCAGACAGAACCAATGCCGCAATCGCTAAATAACCCAATAATCGTTTCTTCATTCCATTTCCCCCTTTTTTCATTCCCTTATAAATGATTTGCTACATATTGAAATATACCCATTTCTTGAACCAACTCTTCATACGCAAAATCCGGATGCCACTGTACTGCTAAAATGCTGTGCTTTGGATCTTCAATTGCTTCGATAACATTATCTGGACTCCACGCAGTCTCGGTGAAATTACTTGATAAACGATTCACAGCTTGATGATGAAACGAGTTCACCGTATTATGTGTGCCATATAATGATTGTATCATGCTTTGGTCCAATGTTTGAATTCCATGCGTCGGCACAGCACGTGGAATTGGTGCTTGCATATGACGAATGCCTTTCGTTTCATCAATTTTTTGTTGCAAGTCACCACCAAAAGCGACGTTGACTAATTGCATTCCCCGACATACAGCAAAAATCGGTTTCTTTTGAACAAGTGCTTCATCAATTAGCGCTAGCTCAAACTCATCGCGTGCTAGGTAGCTGTAATCCTCTTCTGTCTCTAGTTGTTGCCCGTAAAATTTGGTTGAGACATTCTGACCACCCGCTAATACTAGCTTGTCAATTTGGCTAATGTATTCTTTGGCAGCTTCTTTTTCACTAATCGGTATAACCATCGCCAGTGCACCTGCTTTTTGGATTGCCTTCACATAACCAAGCGGTGTATACAAGATTGGCATCTCATGCAATACTTCTCCCGAATTTTGAATTTCATTCGCTGCAATTCCAATAATTGGCCTCTTCATGTCTTACTCATCCTTTACTTAAACGATTATCTCATCAATCTTTAATAATAAAATTATCTTAATACAAAAAAAATAAAATGTATATGAAAAAGCGATGGTGATTCTTTATTTCTATCACCAGCGCTTTTTTTGTTATTTTCTTAGTTATCACAGTTGTTCTGCTTGCATTTGATACATTTGTTGATAAATTCCTGCATGTTCTATTAATGAGCGATGCGTCCCTTGCTCGACAATTTCACCTCGATCTAAGACTAAGATTTGATTGGCCTCCTTAATCGTCGACAAGCGGTGGGCAATCATAAAAGTCGTACGCCCTTTCTTTAAGACATTCATAGCCTTTTGGATAATTGTCTCAGTCTCTGTATCCACGTGGCTAGTAGCTTCATCTAAAATTAAAATTTTAGGATTGACCACTAAAGCTCGCGCAAAACTAATCAATTGCCGCTCACCACTGGAAAACTCATTGCCTTTCTCCACTACTGGATGGTGAATTCCTTCTTCATAGCGGTCCAATAAATAGGCCGCACCGACTTGCTCCATCGCATCCACAATCATCTCATCCGTAATCTCTGGGCGATTCATCCCGATATTCGAAGCAATTGTCCCTGAAAAAAGATACGGGTCCTGTAAGACAATCGCCATGCCCTTTCGTACACTTTGGCGACTGTATTCTTCGATGGTCTGACCATCAATCACAATGGAGCCGGCTTGCGGATCATAAAACCGAAAAAGTAAATTCAAAATACTCGATTTTCCTGAGCCAGTGTGACCGACAAGGGCGACTGTCTCTCCTGGTGCTGCATGGAAAGTAATATTTTTCAAAACTGTTTGCTCTGGCAAATAGCCAAATGTGACATCATGAAAGGTAACATCGCCTTCTTTAATCTGCATTTGCTTTTCTTCTTGTGATTCAGTTTTTTGATCAGCAAACTCAAAAATTCGTTGACCAGCGGCTAGAGATTGTTGGATATTGGCAATTGTTTGTACGAATCCCTCAATCGGGTCAAACAAGCGATTGATGTAGTCGATAAAGACATACATCAGACCCGCTGAAAGGAGCATATGGCCATCTAAAAACTGATAAGAAGCCAATGAAATCACAGTTAACATCGTGACGTTTCTTAATAGATTGGCAAATCCCCACGCCACCGATGAATCCAAAAGCAAGTATTTTCTTCCCATCTCAAACCAATTTTGGACAGTATCTTTGAATTCGTGTAGCAATTGATTTTCGCGCTGAAATGCTTGCACGACCGCCATTCCTTGGACAAACTCATTTAACTGTCCGCTAATCTGGGAGATATATTCTCGCATAGCTAGATTGTATTTAGAGGCATATTTTGTGTATTGTTTTTGCCAAATAATTAAAATCGGAACTAAAATTAGCATCGCTACGCCTAAGCGTCTATCTAATAGCAACAAGGCAGTAAATGCACCAATAATTTGAATCATATTACTAAGCATGTTGCTAATGACACTCACATAAAAATTTCCTCGCAAAGCTTCGGTGTCATTTGTGATGCGTGCAACAACTTTTCCGGCCGGCAGCTGATCAAAATAGGAAATCGGCAGGTGATGCATGTGGGCAAATAATTCATTGCGCATGCGTTTGACAATTCGATTGGACATTTTTCTTAGTAACAATAAACTAACATACTTTAATAATGATCCTACACTGTTTAATAAAAGATAGCTCATTAATAAGATAATCAGCCATTCTTTGTTTAAGACGCCTGTCTCATATGCAGGTGTCAGGACTTGGTCAATTAACCGCTTGGCAATCATCGGGGAATATAGTTCTAAGCCCGTGGCGATAACCAATAGACTCGCACCTACTAGAAATCGCTGCTTATAAAAGCGGATATAACTCAATAATCGGATAATAGTCTTAAGCATCAGACGCTTCATCCTCCTTTATTTGTTGATGATAATATTGATCTTGGTACCAGCCAGGCTCTTGAATCAAGGATGCATGGGTACCGCGTTGGACAACTTGTCCTTCGTCCAAGACAAGTACTTGATCGGCTGTCGTAATCGCCGACAAACGATGGGTCACGATGACTAAAGTATCGGTAATCGTTTGGTTGCTGAGATTTTCGATAATGGCTTGCTCGGTCTTAGCATCGACGGCGGAAAGTGCATCATCTAGTAACAAAACGGGACTATTTCTTAAAAAGGCACGAGCTAGGGACAATCGTTGCTTTTGTCCACCAGATAAAGACACCCCTTTTTCACCGACTAAGGTCGCTAGTTGCTCTGGCATCAGTCGGATGTCTTCGGCTAAGCAGGCCATCTCGAGTGCTTGCCATAGCTTTTCATCACTTGCTTGGCTGTCACCAAACAAGAGATTTTCACGGATTGTTCGCGAAAAAAGGGTATGTTCTTGCGGTACTTCAGCTAATTGGGACCGCACGGATTGCGTCTCATAGTCCGTCAATGGCAAGCCGTTTAGCTCAGGCACTTGATTTGAATAAGGGTAGCGGTGGCCAAACTGACGAAGCAAAGTCGTCTTGCCGCTCCCCGTTTTACCTACGATACCGACGACTTGACCACGTGAAATCGTCAAATCTACCCCCGCGAGTACAAGTCGTTTGGTATCAGGATATCGAAAATCAAAATCTTTTAATGCAAAGTATTCAAAGCTGGTGGCTGTTTTTGCACCGGATTGCTCCAAGCCATCACCGGTCTGCAATACTTCATTGATTCGTCGCCAAGAAGCTGCTCCTTGCTGCATGACATTCACTAAGTCTCCCGCTGAAATCATAGGCCAGACGACCATCGTTAAATACACTTGAAACGAAACCATCGCCCCAATGGTAATTTGTTGACGGACGACCAATAAGGCACCAAAGCCAAAACTTAACACAAAACTAATTGCTAAAATAATCGTAACCAGTGGTGTAAAGCGTGCATCGATTTCTGAGACGCGATCATTTTTGCTTTTTGTTTCTTCTGTACGTGCTTCAAACTGAGCCGTAGTGGCTTCTTCCAGACCAAATGCACGCACGACACGAATGCCATCAATCATCTCTAAGACTTCACTATTCATCTCGGAAACAGAATTTTGTGCATCCGTGAATGACTTATCTACCTCTGAGCCCCATTTGAAAATAAAGTAAGCCAACACTGGCATCGGGATCAATGCAATCAATGTCAATTGCCAGGACACACTCCAAGCCATCATCACGACAATAAACGCTAAGTATACGCTAGTGTTCAAAAAGACCATCAAGCCATAGCCCACCGTCATCCCCATGACTTGGACATCATCACTCGAGCGCGTCATCAAATCTCCTGTTCGAAAACGATGATAAAAAGGTGCACCCATTTTTAGAAAGTGCGTCATCAAATTACCACGTAAATTCCGTTGTAAATCGAAGGAACCAATGAATAGAAAAAAGGTCCAGACAAACTCGGTCAGATATGCTAGGACAATCGCGCCTCCAAAAAGCACACTGTATTGAAGTAACATCTGACTAGTTAATTGTTTGGCGATAATCGCATCCACAAATAAGCGAATAATATACGTCGGTGCTACATACATTGCGCTGGCTATCAGCATAAACAAAACGACAATGACATAGCGTTTTTTGTGTTCATTAAAATAACTTGCTAATTGGTTTAAAATGTATTTCATTCTTTCTCCCTTTGAGTCGCTTGACCGACTCCACTTTTCTTCCTCTTCTTTTTTCTAAAAAGCGTACAAAAAAGCCCTGTCCCATTCAGAACAGAGCCTAGATATACGTATACAATAATTGCTTCACTGTACGCTAAATAGAATCCAAAGAAGGGATTAATAATGTAGATGATATGCAGTTTGTTTGGTTGTTTATCAGTAATTTGCTCATCTGACTTTCCCTCTCTTTCTTAAATTTTTATTAAGTACATCTCATAGTGTACAGATACTTCTCATTATTGACAAGTGTTTTTTTTATTTTTGCTAATTTTGATTGGCCGCTAAACACTGGAAGTTAATCCATTCCTTGATTTCACGGTAAACAAACGAGGCATTTTGCTCATTCAAAATTTCATGACGGGCTTGATGTATCATTCGCAAAGTGACTGGATTGCCATTTTTTGCGATTTGCTTGGCACACGCATGGACACTCTTTCCGTAATGCCCCACCGGATCCTCCTCACCTGAAATAAACAAAAACGGAAGCTGCGGATTGATTTGCTTGAGTTTTTTGGGTGAGCTGGCTTCCTTGGTTAAATAAAAAAGATCTTGATAGGCTTTTACGGTGAACGTAAATTGATTTTTCGGATCTTGTAAGTAGGCATCAACTTGCCTTTCATCCCTTGATAGCCAATCCTTAGTTGTACGCGCCGGTCGAAAATGACGATTAAAGCCATTAAAAGCCAAATTGTCTAAGATGGCGGAGCGATATTTTGGTCCACGCAGGCGGATAAAGGTCTGACTCGCCAAGAGTGCTGCGGTCATTTTAAGTAATGGTTCATAGGTCGTTCCCATCATGATGCACCCAACGAAGGTCTCATTAGGATACTTAATTAAGTAATCTCGTGCGACAAGCGAGCCCATACTATGTCCCAAAAGAACATGCGGTAGCTTCGGATACTTGGCACGGACTTGTTCATTGACGCGCTGAACATCGTCAATCAAAAACCGATGTCCCTCTCGATCTGCAAAATAGCCGTACTCCGCCTCATCTTGGACAGAGTCTCCATGTCCCAAATGATCATGACCGATGACCGCATAACCAGCTGACATCAAGTACTTCGCAAAGTCCTCGTAGCGATCAATGTGCTCGACCATCCCATGTACGAGTTGGACGGTGGCTTTCGGTGCTTGCTCTGGTAGCCAAAAATTCACCTTTAATTGATGACAGCCATCTGAAGACCTAACCCAACACACTTGCTTCATAGACATCCTCCTTTTTTTTTATTTTTTCTTGGTCATCTGTTTCTTTTGATAATGCAGCTCGACCATTTCACCCATCTGTGTTGCTTCGATAAACGTCACCCGTTGCTCATAATCCCCTTCTGGAAACAAGCGCTTGCCCGATCCTAAAAAGACAGGTGCAAGCTGAATCCAATAATCATCAATTAACTCTGATGCCATTAATGACGTTACTAATCCACCACCACCGACAATCCAGATCCATTTTCCAGTTCCTACTTTTAAGTCTTTGATAATCGTACTCACGTCACCAGCTACATAGCGACCTTCTGGAAATGAACCTTTCGTTTGATGCGTGAAGACAATCTTTTGCTTGCCGGGATAGAGTGGTTCTTCACCGAGTATTTTTTTTACTTCATCATACGTTGTCTTACCCATGACAACCGTATCGACTTGCTCGATGAACGCCTCATACGTCGAGACTCCTGCAAGATTGGTGTCAAATAACCACTGCAAACTATCCTGTTCATCTGCTAAATACCCATCGATACTCATAGCCCCGTAAAATACAACTTTGCGCATCCTTTGCTCCTTTTTTTACTTTGATACAGTTAGTCTACCATAGCTTGCACTGAATCGATAGCAACAAAAAAAATAGCTATCAACGAAAAATTTGCTATACTGCTAATTAGAATACGCTTAAAAAAGGAGCACTCATCAACCTAATTCCCATGACCCAAGAAATTTATGATCATTATCTCAGTCAAGCGATCGTTGCCTACGCTGAGGACAAAGTACAAGCCAAAACATGGACACAAGAAGAAGCACTTTCTTTATCCACCGCGAGCTTTGCGGAATTATTGCCAGCCGGCTTGGCAACACCTAATCACTTTTTTTTTCACTACAACTTGATGAAGGCCAAACAATCGGTAGTACCTGGCTTTTTGTTAAGGATACCCAAGCTTTTATCTATGACTTTGAAATTACTGCAACGAAGCGTGGACAAGAATACGGGAAGCAAGCTCTCAAAGCTGTTGATCAATGGGCAGCGACACAAGGAATCACCGGTATTGGGTTACACGTCTTTGCCCATAACCAAACTGCGTATCATCTTTATAAAAAAATAGGCTACATAGAGACAGATTTCTCTATGACCCATCGTGTGAAAGAGTAAAAAAGCTGAGACAGAATAGTTTTGCTCTAAAAAAGACGGAAAATCCAGAAGTTATCACTCAAACTTTCGGATTTTCCGTCTTTTTCGTTAGCCCTTTTGTTTCATCCTTTTTAATCAGTGAAGCAAAAGCAGCTCTCTCGGCATTACGTCATAAATCCTCAAAAATTTATAAATCAATTTTTGCAATTTCTGAACGTATTGCTCGGAGCTAACCGCTTTTGTTTCATCCTTTTAAGAGAAGAGTTGCATGATAAATCCGGATATGATTAAGACAATCGCACCGCCTAGACGATTTCCCATTTGCGCGAATGCAATGAGTTCCATCCGTTTTGAGGCAGATAGGACAGCGACATTTCCGGTACCGCCCATTGAGTTGTTACAAAAACCTGCCGTGATAGAAGCTTCGACTGGATAAAGGCCAAAAAGACGACCGACAAAGCCTGCTACAACAGAAATACTGATAACACTCACTAGACATAGCACCACAAACTGCCAAGTCAATGAAGCAACTAAGACATTTAAGTTTAATAAAGCCATCCCTATACCGGCTAATACAGCAGCAGTTAAGTTTTTGACTACTAATTGGTTGAACATCACTGCAGCATCTTCGTAGTATTTTGGTAAGATGTTAAAGACTTTACACAATACTACGATAATAATCATGAAGGCATAGGCATGAACTTTGGGTGCAAAGTAATTAGCGATCTGGCCTAGCATGAAAAAGGACATAGCAACCATTAAGCCCACACCAAATTGTGGGATATTCAATTTCAATTCACGTGTAGAGGAATCGCCCAGGCTACCCGTTTTGACTAATTTACCTTGACCAGAGAAACCAGGTTTTGATTCACCTGCTCGAGCAAGCAAGGCTGCTCCAATAATAGCTAATACATTGGTCATAGCTGTCGCTGGAATTAAACGTGAAATCACTTGTGATGCATCAGTGCCTAAGACATGCGCATAGATAGAAGACAATGGCACCGCACCCGCACCAACTCCACCAGCCATCGCTGGGAGTGAAATATATAGGACCGAATTACCAAAGCCATTACCAATTAACATCCCCACAAAACCAACTGCAAAGAATGAGCTAACCATCGCAATTAACGCCACTGGAATAAAGCGAACAGATGCTTTAATAAGTGTGTCCCGATCCATTCCTAAAATACTACCAGTAATCAATGCGGCAATATAAAAATCTAAAAAGCCCATGTTGTTAATAAAATTAGATGTATCTTGTAACACCGCATGCGGCAAAATGTTAAATGTTGCCAACGCCGCAGAAGCAAAAATTGCAAAGACAGAACCACCACCTAGGTAGCTTTTGATGATTGGAATTTTATTTCCTAAGAAATGGAACAAATTCCCAAAAATCACCAAGACAGCCAATGGTCCCAAAATGCCTTTAGGTAATTTTCCTAAAGCCATGGTAACAATTAAAATAAGCACGATCAGCAAATACAATGGCAAGGAGATACCGGTGATCTTCGTTGACCAAAAACTGTTTTTTTGCGTTGTTTCCGCAGTTCCCTCTTTTTCGTGTGACACTTGTTTCCATCCCTTTCAATGAGGGGCGGCCAAAAACAGTTGCCTGCTTTTGGCTCCTCAAATTCTTTCTTATTGGTTTTGTTCTTCGTAAGTTGGTGTCCATTTTGCTGCTTGAACTGCTTCGTGAACATCTTTGATTTCTTCACGATTTAATTTTTGATCAACGACAGATTGTGCAACAACTTCTGCGATTGTTTCAGAGAATTTTGTGATTTTGCTGATTGGAGGCAAGATAGCTGCGCCTGGTTTTGTTACATCGACAATACCACCAAGAGCGCGGCTCGCTTTAGAGATGATTTCTGCATTGACACGAGTTGCAGTCGATGCAATCAAGCCTAAGCCAAGTCCTGGATACATCAACGCGTTGTTTGCTTGGCCAATTTGGTAAGTCACGCCATTGTACTCAACGTCGCTGGCTGGAATACCTGTACCAACTAATGCTTTCCCATCGGTCCAAGCAATTAAATCAGCTGCTTTTGCTTCAGCTAATTTTGTTGGGTTCGATAATGGCATAATAATTGGACGAGGTGTGTGGCTAGCCATTTCTTTAACGATAGCTTCCGTAAATGTACCTGGTTGAGTAGATGTACCAATCATGATTGTTGGGTGGATTGCACGAACAACTGCTTCTAAGCTTGTTAATTCTTCGCTTGCTTCAAATTCTGCACGTTTTCTAGCAAATGGAATTTGGCCAGGAGTCAATCCTTCTGTATCTTCAAATAAAAGACCTTGTTTGTCGACTTGGTAGAAATGTTTTCTTGCTTCTTCAGCTGGTACACCTTGACGAATCATTTCATCAAGTAAAATATTGGCAATCCCTACACCTGCAGTACCGGCACCATAAGTTAAGATAGTTTGATCTTTTAATTCTTCATTAGAAATATTTAAACCACCTAACACACCAGCTAATACAACAATCCCAGTTCCTTGAATGTCATCATTGAATGTAGTAATTTTGTCTTCGTAGTTTGAAAGAATGTTAGCTGCATTGCCACGACCGAAGTCTTCCCAGTGAAGCAATAATTCAGGGAATAATGTTGTGCTTGCTTCTACAAATTGATCAATAAAATCATAGTAACGGTCTCCTTCGACACGTTTATGACGGTTACCTAAATAAAGTGGGTTCGCTAATAATTCTTTATTATTTGTTCCGGCATCGATTGAAACTGGCAATACTTGTGCTGGATTAATTCCTGCAGCGGCTGTGTACACCATTAATTTACCAATCGCGATATCAACACCATTGACACCCCAGTCACCCATACCTAAGATTCCTTCAGCATCTGTCGCAACGATCAGACGAATATCACGGCCATCTGCAGCGTTAAGTAAACTTTCTTTAATATCTTCAGGACGATCAATTGATAAGAACGCTGCATCTTGTGGTTTTAAAAATAGTTCATTGTATTGTTCGATTGAATCTGCAACAACTGGATCATACACGATAGGCATAAATTCTACCAAATGTTCGTCCATTAATTTGAAGAATAATGTACGATTTGTATTAAACAAATTCATCAAGAAGATACGTTTTTCTAAATTTGATGGTTTACTTAAAAATTGATTATAAGCTTGTGTCGTTTGTTCTGCTAGTGTTTGCACTGTAGAAGGTAACATACCAGTCAATTTGTATGCCTTTCTTTCTTCGGCTGTAAAAGCTGTGCCTTTATTTAAGAATGGGTTGTTTAAGCGATTTAATCCTGTTAACATGTGAAATTCCTCCTAAATTGTTTTTGACATATGCAGTATAGTACCTGCGATTTGATATAGTCAAAACAACGAGTTATAATAAATTTTATTTATATGTAAGAGAAGGTGCTAGCATCATGAACCTAAAAGATTTGGAATACTTTCATCATTTAGTTAAATTGACAAGCTTTACCAAAGTCGCGCAATTGTTACACGTCAGCCAGCCGACCATCACCTATGCCGTGAAGCGACTTGAAGAAGAACTACAGACACAATTGATCATTCGCGATCAAACACATCACGCCATCCAGATTACTGAATCAGGCAAGCTTTTGGATGCACACATTGCTGTTGTCTTGAATGAACTAAAGACTGCTCGCGTCAAAATTCATCGCCTTCAAAATCAAAAAATTGTGCTTGGCTTGCCGCCAATTATTGGCAATCACTATTTCCCTAAAATTTCAGTTGATCTTTTGCAAAAAAAAGTCATGGATCAAGTGACGATTGTCAGTGGTGGCTCACAAGACATGCTACAACTACTAAAAGATGGCCGCGTCGATATGGCTCTTATTGGCTCTTTAAACAAAATTGTCCATGCACACTTAGTCGCTAAAGTCTTGACCAGTAAGCCTTTCATGATTGTCGTTAGTCCTCGTCATCCACTCGCACAGAAGCAATCGGTCTCATTTGCTGAATTGACAGAAGAAAATTTCGTGCTTTTCAATGAACACTATGTCCATGCGGTGGCTTTTGAGCAACTGTCCGACCAAGTCTCGTTTCAGCCAAAAATTTTATATAAAACCGATGACCTCAATATTTTAAAAGGCATGCTGAAAGAACAAATCGGCATCGGCTTTTTGACTGAAATTGCCTTAGATCAAACCGATGACCTTGTCGCCATCCCTCTTTCGGATTCTGTTCAACCACGTTTTTATATTTCATTGGTGCAATCAGAAAATATCTTGCTGACCAGTATCCAAGAAAAAATCGCCACCACAGTCGAAACCTTTGCATTTTAAGGTTATGACAATTACGTTTTGCTCCGAGCGATAAGCTTGAAAAGTCCGAAAATTGCCCCTCAAATTTTTGAGGATTTTTGACTTATTGTATAGTGAGTTGCTAAATGTAAAAATCCAGAACACCCAAAAAGTTTGCGACACAACTTCCGGATGTTCTGGCTTTTTGTATGTAGCTAAATCATTCTGTCTCAACCTCTTTTAGAGCCCAATCACTTTCAACGCCTGATCTAAATCAGCAATCAAGTCGGCGACATCTTCTAAACCAACACTAAAACGAATAAACCCGTTTTGAAATTGCGGTGGGTAAAGTCTAATGCGTTCATCATAAGATGGCTGCGGAAAAATTAGGCTTTCATCATGTCCTAATGACACCGCGAAGGTAATAATCTTTAAAGCGGCGCAAAAGCGCTCGACCGTTTTATCATCGGCATCAATACCAAATGAGATGACACCACCAAAGCCATTCTGCATTTGCTTTTTGGCAGTCTCATAACCTGGATTGTTCTTTAATCCCGGATATGAGACAAAGGTCACACCTTGTCTTTGTTCCAACCACTGAGCAAGCTGCAATGTTGTCGTATTGATTCGCTCCATCCTCATCGGAAAAGTCGACGCTCCTCTAAAAATTTGCCACGCATTAAATGGACTGATGATTGCTCCAACATTGACCTGTGCCTCATAGCGTATTCTATCCATCTCAGCTAAGTTATTTGAAAAGATAGCTCCTCCTTGTGCATCGCCATGACCATTAATGAATTTGGTCAGCGACTCCACGACAAAATCTGCTCCCAGTGCCAATGGATGTTGATTGTATGGTGATGCGAAGGTATTATCCACCGATAATAAGGCCCCATGCGTATGGGCAATTTCAGCGATTGCGGCAATATCCGTCACACCATTCACTGGATTATCAGGCGTTTCAATATGGATCAAACGAGTCCCGTCTTTGACTACTTTTTCTACAGCAGCTAGGTCAGTCATATCAACCATCTCTGTCTGCACACCAAATTTTTCTCGAAATAACTCATGAAACAAACGATACACAGCCATATAACTCACCTTAGGATAGACGACATGGTCACCCGTCTTTAATAGTGTCCAAAATAAAGCATGCAATGCCCCAACACCACTTCCCAGGACAATGGCATCATCTGCTCCGTGCAATGACGCCACTTTTTGCTCGAGCCATTGCTGATTGGGATTGCCGTTACGAGAATACATTAGTAGATCCGTTGAGGAATAATTTACTTGCGATAAGTCATCCGGCAATTTAAAACTATTCGCCATATGTAATGGTCGGCGGACAGCACCTGTCTCTTGATCGTAGCCATTCCCTGTATGGACTGCTCGCGTATTTATCCCATATTCCTGAAAATCATCTTCTTTTTTTGCCATTGCGTCCCCCTCTTTTCTGATTGCAGCTATCAATTGTTGCTACCGATTGTAGCATTCACTTTTTCTGTTGGGTAATAGTTAAAGTTGATTGCCAAATAATAAAACCTACTTTTTTGCAAAAAAAAGTAACTGAGCTCTCGCTCAGTTACTTATGCAACATTTAAAATCCACATGAATCCTATAAAGACGAAGAATAAAGCATACATGACTGGTGAAACTTCTTTGCCACGTTTTGCAGCAATCATCGTGATTGGATAAAAGATAAATCCTAAGGCGATACCATCAGAAATACTATATGTTAACGGCATACCCAAGAGAATTAAAAAGGCGGGAATCGCAATCTCCATTGATTCCCAATGAATGTTTTTCAATGACTGCGCCATTAAGACACCCACGACTATCAAGGCCGGTGCAGTGACTTGTGACGTCACGACGGATAATAGCGGAGAAAAGAACAAACTCAAAAGAAACAGAATGCCTGTCGTCACAGCCGTCAGACCTGATCGTCCGCCGACAGCTATACCAGAAGAAGATTCGACATAGGCCCCGACTGGCGAAGTACCAAATAACGAGCCTGCTAACATCGCAGTAGAGTCAGCTGCTAGAGCTTTACCTACCCGAGGCATTTGATTATCTTTTATAAAACCAGCTTGATTAGCCAGACCAACAAGGGTACCCGCTGTATCAAAAAAGGTTACAAGTAAAAAAGTCAGCACGACAACCCATAGCTGTACACTGTTAATATCTCCAACGTGCTTTAGTGCGACGAAAAAGGTAGGCTTTAAACTTGGTGCAGCCGACACGATTTGTGTCGGAGCTTGAATCAAGCCGGTCAATAATCCGAGTACAGTCGTTGCGACCATCCCAATAAAGACACCACCGGGAACTTTGCGAATCATCAAAATGGCTGTCACCGTCAAACCAAAAATGGTCAACCACGTCGTCCCCACACTCAACGATCCTAGTCCAACTAATGTCGAATCATTGGCAACAATAATTCCCCCTTCATTCAATCCTAGAAAAGCAATAAATAGTCCAATCCCCCCAGAGATAGCAAATTTTAAATCAGTCGGAATCGCTTGAATAATTAATTCTCGTAACTTAAAAATGGTGATAAAAATAAACAATACCGAAGCAATAAAAACACCAGCTAGAGCGGTCTCCCATGGCACGTCCATCCCTACACATACTGAATAAGCGAAAAAGGCGTTGATTCCTAATGCCGGAGCCGTTGCAATCGGGTATTTGGCATAGACACCCATTAAAATACTTCCTAAGGCACTGGCCAAGGCGGTCGCCGTAAATACAGCGCCTTGATCCATTCCTGAAGCTCCTAGCACGCTAGGATTTACAAACAAAATATACGCCATTGAAATAAACGTCGTAAAACCTGCTAAGACTTCCGTTCGTACCGTCGTGTGTAACGATTGTAACTCAAAATACTGTGACACTTTTTCTTTCATTCTCATCCTCCAACTACCTTCTTTTCTAAAAAAACTTTCCATTGCCGCGTATATCATAGCGTAATCTGTTAAGCCTGTAAACCTCTACAAACAAAGAGAGTGTGACAAACATCTGTCACACTCTTTTAACTATGAATTAACGGTGGTCAAAGGCACCTCTTTCATCAATATGTCTGAAATTCTCAAAAATTGGTCATTCAATTTTTGGCATTTCCGAACATATTGCTCAGAGCTAATCGCCTTTGACTCATCCTTCGTTTAGCACTGAGGAAAGCAGTGCGACGAAGTATTCGACTGCTGGATAGAGTGCTTTGTCATCGACTCTAAAGCGTGGGTCGTGGAGTTCGTACGGTCCACCTGACCCAATCATTACAAAACAGCCCGGAATTTCTTCTTGATAATACGCAAAGTCTTCCCCAATAGCCATCTCAGGAATCACTCGCGTATCATAGCCGACTGATTTAGAGACGTCTAAAGCTAAGTCCGTCCACTCTTTGTCATTCATCACTGATGGACAATTGCCAAACCATTCCAACTCGATATCGACTTCATTTGTTACCGCGATTCCTTCTAAAATCGTCCGAATACGTTTTTCGGCTAATGCACGATTTTCTCGGCTAAATGTCCGCACAGTTCCTTCTAACATCGCTTCTTCTGGAATCACGTTCCACGTATTCCCGCTATGAATTTGAGTGATGCTGACTACCGCATGTGAGTCTGGCGTCAAATTCCGACTAATAATTGTTTGGAACGCTTGAACGATTTGAGAGACCACAATAATCGGATCTTTTCCTTCATTCGGCTTCGCCCCATGTGCGCCGGCTCCTTTGACAGTGATAACAAAGCGATCGACTGCCGCAGTGAGCGCACCGCTTTTCGTACCTAATGCTCCGACTGGTAAAGATGGATCATTATGGAAGCCAAAGATGGCGGAAACATCGCTCAAGACACCCGCTTCAATGACCGAGCGTGCTCCGACACCCGTCTCTTCTGCTGGTTGGAAAAGAACGATTAACGTACCGGCTAAGTCAGCTTTTTTTTCATTTAATTTAAGAGTGGCGCCAAGAATGACGGAAATATGAAAATCGTGACCACATGCATGCATCACGCCAGGGTTCTCTGAGACATATTCGACACCTGATTTTTCTATAATTGGTAAAGCATCAATATCTGAGCGTAACGCAACTGTCGGCCCAGGCTTGCCACCTTCAATCCGTGCAAAGACACCGGTCGGCAAATCAACTGGTAACACTTCGACATCATGCTCTTCTAGGACGCGTCGGATTTTTTCCGTTGTCTTGAATTCTTGGTTGGATAGTTCAGGATGACGGTGCAATTCACGGCGATAATTAATTAAAAATTCTTCTAAATTCGTTAATTGACTCATTTCATTCGCTCCTTTTTAGACTTGAGGTGTAGTATGGACTTGACTTAAAAACTGGCACAAGCGAGGATTGCTTGAATCAGCAAACACTTCATCAGGTGTTCCTTCAACAATCAACTCGCCATCTTCCATAAAAATAATGCGATCGGCCACTTCACGTGCAAATTGCATTTCGTGTGTGACAATCACCATCGTCATGCTTTGTGTTGCCAATTCGCGAATAACTTGCAATACTTCATTCACCAATTCCGGATCCAACGCTGAGGTCGGTTCATCAAACAACAAAGCGTATGGATGCACCGCTAAGGCTCGGGCAATGCTGACCCGTTGCTGTTGACCACCTGATAGTGTAATCGGGTATTGCTGTGCTTGATCAGCTAAGCCGACTCGTTGCAACAACTCTAAGCCCCGTGCATTGGCTTCGCTTTTTTTCATTTTTTTATTGGCGATGAGTGACTCCGTAACATTTTGGAGTGCTGTTTTGTTACGAAATAGATTATAGTGTTGGAAGACCATCGCTGTCTCTTGCCGCAAGCTATACGCTTCTTTGCGACTGATTTTGCTTGTATCTACTTGTCGATCGTTGACGGTGATATGGCCACTATTGGGGCTTTCTAGTAGGTTCAAGCATCGTAACAACGTTGACTTTCCTGAACCAGAAGGACCAATGATTGCGACCACTTCACCTGTCTCTATCGACAAATTAATATTTTTTAAGACATGTTTGTCGCCAAAATATTTTTCTAGTTGGTTGATTTCTATCATATGTATACTCCTATCGTACGTATGGTTTACTCAAGGCTTTCTCTACTAGTCGTTGGAAGAAAGAGTAAATAATAATTAAGCCCCAATAGACTAACCCCACGACTAAATACGTTTCAAAAAATCGTAACGAAGCTGCGGCTAACATTTTCCCCTCTGCAAATAGCTCGGTAATTCCTAGAGTAAACGCCAATGAACTTTCTTTAATCAAAGAAATAAAGGTATTTCCTGTCGCGGGTAAGGCATTCACAGCTGCTTGCGGTAAAATGATACGCGTATAGATTTTGACTTTCTTCATCCCTACAGCTAATCCTGCTTCCATCTGCCCTTTATCGACCGATCCAAGTGCCGCCCGGAAAATTTCAGCCAGATAGGAAGACTCCTTCAAGCTAAAGCCGATAATCGCAGCTTGGCTAGCTTGTAGATTAGACATTTCTGGGAAAATCTGCGGCAAGCCATAGTAAATAATAAATAATTGAACCAAAGTTGGCATGCCCCGAAACAATGAAATGTACAGCGTTGCAAATTGCGTAAGTCCGGGGATTTCACTGCGCTTTAACAGCGCAATAACTAACCCGATAATCACCGCAAAAAACATCGAAATAATCGAAAGCATTAAGGTTGTCGGTACATAAGAGACGATGGAAGGAAAGACTTCCAACATATAGTTCACATCAAATTTCATAGTAACCTCCGTTACTTGGTTTCTTCTGTAATATCTTCACCAAAGTATTTTTCTGATAGTTCTTTTAATTTGCCAGATTCACGTAATTTTTTGATTTCTGTTGAAAATTCTTTCGCTAACTTACTACCTGCTTCTGTTTTTGCAAATGGGAAGCTTACTGATTCATAGGCAATTGGGTCACCTACATATTTTAGAGCCAGATTGCTCTTTTTGATTTCAGCCGCTAAGATTGGACGAGAGTTGATGTAGCCATCGACACGATTATTCACTGCATCTTGCAATGCACCATCACGTGTTTCGTACGTACGGATCGTAATATCACCATTTTTATCATAGGCTTGCAAGTTTTTTAAGTTGTTTGATCCTAAGACCCCAGCGACCGTTTTTCCTTTTAAGTCGTCTAATGAGTTAATATCAGTATTTTTGGTGCTTGTTACGTTTTGGGCACCATAGTAACTATATGGATCAGCGAAGTTGTAGGTTTCTTTTCGTTCATCCGTCATCGCTACGGCATTGGCTACCGTGTCTAATTTTCCTGATTCAAGTTGCGCCATGAGTCCACTAAAGTCGGTCGTTGTCCACTCTACCTTGTAGCCTAAATCTTTGGCGATGGTTTCTAAGACTTCCACATCAAAGCCGACTAGTTTATCGTTTTCTTTGTACCCGTTCGGATAACTTTGACCCGTGCTACCGACTTTTAAGACTTTCTCCTCGCTGGTCGTGCTACTTGTTGATTCACTAGAATTGTTACTTGAAGAGCAAGCTGAGAAGACCACCAATGCTGCTGCCAAACTGATTATATAACCAAAACGTTTTTTCATATTTCTATTCCCCTTTATAATTTTTTTCAAAATAGATCGTTACATGCTGTTTGTTCGGTAGTTGTACCTGATCAAACGCTTCAAAACCTAATTGCTCGTACATTTTTTTCAACCAAGGATGGGTACTCGCCGTCCCTAATGTAACTTTAGGCGTGCGCAATTGCTGGATTAATACCTCTTGCTCCAACTGATGGAACAGCTCCTTTGCATAGCCCCGCCCTTTATAGTTAGGATGAGTGACAAAGCGGCCGATATGTGGCACACCGCTCGGCCCCGGCAAGTTCCCCCACGGCATTCGTAACGATACCGCACTGACCAAGACAGTCTCTTCATATAGTCCATAAGTAGGATGGTTGCTTAGCCACTCTTTCGCCTCAGCTTCATCTGTGTCCGCAGCATCAAAACTAATCGGATACTGCTTCACGCTTTGATAGCCTTCATGAAGCACCTCATAGTACTGACGGTACTCACTGGGTGGAATCAATCGAAATTCTGTCATCCCTTAACCTTCCTTCAAAAAGCCTTTTGTTTGCCATACAGCCAAGACTTCATCCACTTTGTCTGCACATAAGCCCGTGTATTGTGTCGGATCTAGCCATTGTTCAACTTCCGCTCGAGTGTATGCATCAGCGATGGCTGCTTGTTCGAATAACGTATCAATAAATGGTCGCTCTTCTTCAAATGACGTCATCGCGCATTCATAGACTAAGTGATGCGCCGTTTGTTTGCCTAGTTTTTGACCGACTTCAAACATGACTTTTTCAGATAGTAATAGACCATGTTGCTTTTCTAGATTCCGGGCCATGACTACTTCTTTGACTTGTAGTCCATCCAAGACATTCGCTAAAATCGCTAATTGCGCAGATACATACGCATTCATCTCAGGCAATGCGACCCATTCTTGTCGCCAAGACATCGCATCACGCTCATGTTCAACGTGCATGGATTCATGGATTAAAGCCACGCTCTTTAGGACTGGTGGTGTTAGACTAGCCAATCCTTCAAAAGCTGCTGGATTGCGCTTATGAGGCATGGTTGATGAACCAATCTTGCCTTTTGAAAAAGGTTCTTCAATTTCATTGATCTCCGTGCGCATCAAGTTGTAAAATTCGTTGCCAATTTTTCCTAAGGTAGCACTAATCAAACCAATGACTGAAGCATACTCAGAAAAGCGGTCACGACTAGATTGCCAGCCAATTGTTGGAGCATTCAAGTCTAGAATTGCCAGTGTTTGGCGTTCCACTTCGCTTCCTTTTGGTCCAAAGCTTGCGTATGACCCCACCGCACCGTTGATATTACCAGTAAAGACACGCTCTTTTATTTCGTGCAGGCGTTCAAGATGACGACCAAATTCATCCACCCAAATCGCTAGTTTGTAGCCAAACGTAATCGGTAAAGCTTGCATACCATGGGTCCGTCCAACCATGGGGACGTTTTGATAGTGCTTTGCTAGTTTTGCCAATTTTTCAAATACGACTTGTGTATCACGCAGAACAATGTTGTAGGCATCCTTTAACTGTAAGACCGTCCCTGTGTCAACGATATCTTGCGTTGTCGCACCATAATGGACAAATTCCCCTTCTTCTCCGGCTGCCGCTTGCAAGGCATTAATGGTCGGCATCAATGAATGTTTCAAGACTGCTACTTGTTCAGCGATTGCTGCAATATCAAAGGTTGTCTCTTTTGCTACTTTGGCAATTTTTTTCGCTGCATCTTGGGGAATTAAGCCTAACTCACCCTCAGCTTGAGCCAAGGCTGCTTCCACGGCTAGTTGCTTGGTAATTCGTGCTTCATCATTCCAAACAGCGCGCATCTCAGCAGTACTAAAATTGTTTTGTAACATAACTAAATCAATTACGTGTGATCCCAATGTTTACACTCCTTTATGAATCCATGCCAGTAACTCAGTCATGGATGTTTCCGTGAATCGTTTCATAATTTTTTGGTAATCTTCGGTATTTATCGTTGGATTGCTTTTTGCTAATTTTGCTAATACTTCTTCTTTCGTCAAAGGATTTTGAGGGGAACCTTTCGGATGCGTGACGCAGGCTGTCAGTACTCGGCCATTTTCTAACGTCACGCTAAGTTCTGTTCCTTGATCAGTCGCTATTTTACGGTAGCGGCGTGTCACGCAGGACAAGCCTTGCTTCACATCTGGTGTTAATGACTTTTTCGAAAATGCCTCAGCCTCATACGAACGACCCATCAAGCCAAGCCATGCGACATACTCGCCACTAAACCGCCCTTGCTCACCGGTCTCTGGTCGGCGATGAATCAAGGCTGCATCGCGACCGTGATCAAAGATTAATGCCACGTCTTTCACCTTTTGATCCTGTAGCTCTTTATACAACTGCTCAGCGGCATCAGCAATACCCATTGCAGCTGAACAAAATGGGTATCGCTTCATCCAAAGACCCGGCTCACTTATTGCCCAAGTCTGTGGTGCTTCTCTGTCACTCACAGGCGCTACATTTGGTGCTAGCGTTGCTGTGAAGCCTTGTGGGTGAAAGAGAAAGTCCGTCTGAGCAGGAAAGCCAGCCTTGACCAATAGTATACTGTCGACCGCATTGCGCGCAGCGAAGCCAGCATGCATCGGCTTAATTGGCGTACCAAATGACATCCGTAACCCAGCTGCTTGCGTCGCTGCGATGCTCATCGCTTGGCACTGCTCATCAAGTGAGAGCTGCAAAAGCTTCGCTAATGACCCAGCTGCAGCCATACCACCAAGCGTGCTCGTATTATGCCATCCTTGCTCATAGTGCGTCGGATTCACCAATTTACCAAGCTGCGCCATCAGCTCAATCCCATAGATATAACTCTCTAGAAATAAACGCCCCGATGTCGTCGGCTCAGCAAGGGCAAATAAAGCAGATAAGATCACCGCACTCGGATGACCACGCACCTCGCTATGGACATCATCCATATCTAACAAATGCGTCTGCAGCCCATTATACAAGGCCGCAAAGCTCGCACTCGCTGTCGCCTCTCTACCAATAATTAGCGAATCCCCCTCACCGTATCCCAATGCTTGGATGAGCTGCGTCATTTCCTGTTCATCTTTCGCTAAAAAGTTAGCAGCTAAATAATCTGTAATACCTAGCTTTGCCCGCTCATAGTCAGCTGCGGTAAAAGGAGTAGCGTTTTTATTAAATTTTGACATATACTGTTTGGTTCGATTCATTTCTGCCTCCTTGTTGCGAAAAAAAAGCCCTCCAGAAAATTCTGGAAGGGCGACATATCGCGGTACCACCTTCGTTTGATTACTCGGTCAAATCCATGCAATGAATTCTACTGCTGTAACAGGCAGATCTGTTGCTCGCTAACCATTCGCAAACAAACGCTCCGAGACCATTTTCTAAGTCGCTGCTTTACTTGTTTTCAGCTAACCAAGCTCTCTAAAAAAACAGTGCCTTATACTCTTCTCTTCCTCGCGTAACTATTCAATTTCAGACATTATAAGATTTATCTATCACAAATACAATTTCTTCCGTGATACGTATCCTCTATACCCAATTGTTTTTTTAGTCAGAATATTTCAAAAAAGGTGGAACACCAACAACACGAAACAGTAAAAATGACTATCACGCGCTCATCCTAGTAAAGAAAACTTTGCACCAGGAGACCTTTTTCCATTTTAAAGCGCTTTACATCAGTCTTCACTATCTACTTGCATCCTCTTATCACCAGACTGAAGTGAATGGGTACTGTTTAAAAGACAACTGAAATGTCATGACTTTTGTTAATTACTTTCGTAGACTGAAATGACATGAATAATATGAATTTTCTGACAAAAAAAGGATGGATGCCCTGACAAATGAAATAGCTAAGCAGTTAAAAGAGGCCATCTTAGCAGTCGAAGCATACCAATAAAAAGAGGACCATAAAAACCAGAAGTTGCTGCTCAAACTTTTGGTTTTTATGGTCTCTTTGTTGAGGATCATTCCGTCTCATTTCTTTACCATAAGTAAATGATTCAAAAAGAAAATCGATCATTATTTTTTGCATACTTTCTTAGAAAAATAGTTACTCACTGGCAGACTGACAATTGCTAAGACAAGACCAACAGCGACGTCATTAAATAGGACTGTAACGAACAATAAAATCAAAGCAGAAATAAGCAAACTGATCACCCAAATTTTATCTTCTATCACTTTCTTCATCCTCTCTATTCAATTCCTTGAATAATTCGCCCAAAAAGATGGTTGGCTTGTGTCGTTTTCCCGTCCGTCATCGTAAGCGTATAGCCTGATTCTTGTGGTTCTTGCAAGCTCACTGGTATCCCCGCTCCTACATTTTGCTGCACAGCTATACTAATTGCCCTTACATTATCGATAGCTGCCACGATTGATGGTTTCTCATTTATGATTCCTTCATTAATCGTATAAATAACTCGTAACCCAGTGCCGGTATTATCGACACGAAGAGAGCCTGCATAAGGCAATTGACCATAATTATTAACGAAATAGCTTAGCTGCTCATCTCTAGTAAAATTGGCTTTCACATTGTCATATGCCACCTGACTATCGACGATTGACTTGAAGCCTTCTTTCAGCTCGACGTTTTCAGTTTCAGAAAAATATAGATAGTTGTCCCCATTCCCTTGATTTTGAGTAGTTACTAATACTTTAGGTATCCCCGAGTTAATCGTGAAAAAGTAGACGTGCTTTGCCAGATACGGCTGCGTATCCGCATCCGAATAGACCGCAACTAACGCATAGCCTGAATCCACAACCCCATCCCCAGACCAATTTAAAATGATTGGTGTCTGACCTATCGCCACTTGAAACTTTGTCTGCGTCAGTACTTCATCCGGAAGCTGCAAGCCATATAAGTCCACATTATGCCCTGGACTATACTGCTTATACGTCTGATTCATTCTTTGTCCCCAAGAACTCATAAACTCACTCAGCTTTTGATCCTTTTCCCCATTCCAATATGTGTTTTCGACCGCTTCTGTGGAAGAACTACTTACGTAACTTTCCTGTAGCTCACTTGAACTACTTGCAGACTCACTTGCAGTACTTGATGCAATACTATAGCTAGTTGCTTGAGTTGTTTCTTCATTCTTACTTTGACATGCCCCCAAAAAAATTGCAGCCAACATTACAATTGCTACCCTTTTTTTCATTTTCCTCCCCTTACCAAACCATATTCTTTCTATATTTATTGTAAGGGATGATCGCTAGAGACACAATTATTTCTATCAGCTAACGGCTATAACACTATGATTGAAAAAAGCTAGATACACAAAAATTACGATGTTTCTAGCTTTTGATTTGTTACTAATGAAAATGGTCTTCTGTCACTTTATTCGTCGTTTCAACACAGTGTGAATTAGTTTTACAGCAATGGCATGTTAATTCTCTCGTTTTAAACGTATGATTCCCCTTAGCAAACTCAGAAAAAGAGGGATGAAAAATCGTGCTACACTTTGGGCAAATGTAATTAATATTTTTTCTGTAATACCAAGTAAACCACATAATGAAACTTTTTACGGCAATCATTCCTAGGATGAAAGGAATCCATACACCCTTCATTATACCTAGTAATAATGTTGAGTATTGAATGACAGCACAAATCACACCTGTAATGATCAATAGATAATGTACTTTCCTTAATTTTATTGACTCTTTCATAATATGTTCTATGTCCGTCAGTATTTCTGTTGGGATAGTCTCACTATTTTGTAATGTCGTTCTTACAGATTTAATGACTTTCAGGCGAATTTCTCTTTCTTTCAATTCGTCAGTTAACTTTTGGGATTGTTCATCCAAAATCAGTAACAACGTATTTGTAGAAAAATGACTGTCTAGAATACCTTTTATTTCTGTTAATTTTAAACCTAAAGATTTTAAAAGACAGATTAATTGGAGTTGTTTTACATTTTTATCTGTATAAAGTCTTCTTCCACCATCTGTAATTTCGTTTGGTATCAGTATTCCTTTTGTATCATAAAATTGAACTGTCCGATAAAGAAACAACATAATTTATAAACAGCACTTTGATGGAACGCCGTATGAGGTGAAAGTCTCACGTACGGTGTGGAGCGGGGGAAAATCTGGAGATTATTTCAAAGGATTACCTATCGCTATCTCAAATTGTTAAACAATATATCACGTCTACTTCCAACAACAATAGCCAAGGTAATTCAACTATTGTAAAAGCAGCTCTTAAAGAATTAGATGAAGGAACTCATGATGGTGGGGAAAAATATTGGCGTTGGTACGGCTTCAATGGACGTGTTGAATGGTGTGCTATTTTTGTTTCATATAATGCTGAAAAAGCTGGGGTTAAAATGGAACGGTTCGCTTATTGCCCAACAGGTATTGAAAATTTTAAAGCTAAAAATCAGTGGTTGGGAAAAGGTAATTTGCCTAAAAGTGGTAATATCATCTTTTTTGACTGGGATGGTGATTCTGTTAGCGACCATGTAGGAATTGTTGAGAAAGTAGAAAATGAAGTTATTTTCACAATTGAAGGGAATTCAGGAGATAAAATTGCTAAATTAAGTTATGAAAAAAATAGCCCTTATATTATGGGGTACGGAACATATTAATTGATAAATGTGTCAACTAAGCAATGCTAAGAAAAATATTTATATCCATAAAAACAACTAGGGGACTGCATAAGCAATCCCCTAGAGTTTAGTATTACCAAATTTTAATTTTTAGTAATTCTTTTAGACTAGAAAGAATTAAAGTAGGTAATGCTGGTATAAATAGTACCATCAAATAGACATTCATTGGTAGCTGCGCTGTTCCTATTACTGTATTAAAGAAAGGAATAATAGTTATCAAATAAGAAGAAATTCCAGCAAATAATACAGCTAATACTAAACGTGGATTACCAAATGGGTTTCTCCTAAATAAAGTACTTGAGCTACGTGCATCAAATACATGCCATAATTGACCATAAACTAAAGTTAGAAACGCAACTGTTTGGGCTTCATTACTAGTCATTCCAGACTGAGCTGCTAATAAGAAACTAGCGTATACCATCACCCCCATAAACATCCCTCTTATTAATACTCTTGACCAAGTATAGTTAGCCAAAACAGATTCATTTGGGTTTCTTGGTCGTTCCTTCATGATATCTGCTTCTGCTACATCATACCCTAATGCAAATGAAGGAACGGCATCACTCACCATATTTACCCACAAAACCATTAGTGCTGTTAATGTAGGTGTATTGGCATTAACAAGACCTACAGTACTATTAAAAAAAAGTAACCCTAGTAATAAAGATAACACTTCTGCCACATTGGTCGTTAATTCATGCCTCATAAAATTTTTAATATTTGCATAAATTGTTCGTCCACTTTGTACTGTCTTTTCAATAGTCGTAAATTTATCATCGAGTAAAATAAGATCTGCGGAGTCTTTCGTTACTTCTGTTCCCACAATCCCCATAGCTATTCCGATGTTGGCTGCTTTTAATGCTGGAGCATCATTCACCCCATCTCCTGTCATTGCTACTACTTGACCGTGATTTTGCAGTTGTTTAACAATCCTTTGCTTATGTTCTGGAGATACTCTTGCGTATACTTTTGTTTCTTTCACTACAGAAAATAATTCTTTATCCGACATATTTTCTATTTCTATACCTTTAATGACATTTGCTTGTTGCGATTCAACAATCCCTAAATCAAGAGCTATTGCACGAGCTGTATTCTCATGATCCCCTGTAATCATAACTACTTCTACATTGGCATCATGCAATACACTTATAGACTCTTTAACTTCTTTTCTAGCAGGGTCAATGATTCCTGCAACACCAGTTATAATAAGACTTTTCTCTAGCTCATCAATTGTTGCATTCTCAGCTTCTTCTTGCGTTATATTCTTATATCCAACAGCTAAAGTTCTTAAGGCTTGATTAGCGTAACTTTCTACAATTTCAATGAAACTTTTTTTCGTACTCGTTGAATTATCAATTTTATCTTTATTTAATATACCAAAACTTTTTTCTACAAGAACATCTGGAGCACCTTTTGTATAGACTTTGTAACCTGAATTTGTCTTTATCACAACACTCATCATCTTTCTACTACTAGTAAAAGGTAATGTGCGTACGATTTCAATATTTTCAAGCAAATCTTTCTTGACAACATTTACTTTTTGCCCAAGGACTGTCAAAGATACTTCTGTCGGATTTCCAAAAGGTACAAATTCGCCATCGATTTCTTTTATTGTTGAGTCATTACATAACACTGCACCCATGATAAAATCTGAAATATTTTGATTAGAAACTTTCTTAGTATCCTTTTCAATACTAATTAGCTCACCTTTTGGCGAATATCCTAATCCTGTAACTGTATAAAACTCACCGTTAGAAAATAATTTTGTAACAGTCATTTCATTCTTGGTTAAAGTTCCAGTTTTATCAGAACAAATATACGAAGTACTCCCTAGCGTTTCTACACTATTTAACGATTTAATTAATCCTTTGTTTCGTGCCATCTTAGCTGCACCAATAGTTAATACAATTGATAGCACTGCAGGTAGTGCATCTGGAATAGATGCAACGGCCAATGCTATTGATGTTGATAGCACAGATGTTATAGACTCAATACTAATCTCTCCTGAACGAATGATTCCCACTATAAATGTAAAAATTACAATAGCCGCAGAAATTTTCATTAAAGATTTTGTCAATTTATTTACAGTAAATTGTAATGGAGATTTTTTATTTTCAACAGATTGAATCAATTTTGCTATTTTTCCTAATTCAGTATGTTCCCCAACAGCCACTACAATTCCAACACCCTGACCGTTAGATACCGTTGATCCAGCAAATCCCATATTAAAACGGTCACCTACTTCAGTATCTTCTTCAATAACCTCTATTCTTTTAGATATTGCATCAGGTTCTCCTGTCAGATGTGATTCAATGACTTGCAGCTCTTCGGATTGTACCCACCTTATATCTGCTTCGACAAAATCACCTACTTCAACTTTTACAATATCTCCTACCACTAGTTCAGTTGCTAATACTTTTAGCCATTCACCGTCTCTTAAAACAGTAGTATACCTACTATTCATTTCCTTTAGTGCATTTAAACTTTTTCGAGCACTTATTTCTTGCCAAAAACCAAGAAAAGCATTAATAATGATTAAAATCAAAATTGCTATTGCTTCATATAAGGCTTCCTTTCCATGTTTTTGATCACCTTGAAAATGAAATGCATATATTGAGCTTAAAAATGATAACACTACAGCCCCTAATAAAACTATCACAATTGGCTCTTTAAAACTTTTCAAAAATACCTTTAGATACGAGTCTTCTTTTTCTTCTGGCAACTTATTTTCTCCGTAAATTTCCCTATTTAAATTTACCTGAGTACTTGCCAATCCTCTTTTGGTATTAACTTCAAATTTTTCCAAAATATCTTCTTTTGCTTGCTTATAAAAATTCATCAAACGCTTCCTCTCCCTAGATAATAGAAAAAGCATACACTCAAAGTAATTCTCCCTTACCCTCAGGAGAAAAACCTTGAAGCATATGCCCAACCTATTTCACTTATTATACTTTATACTAACATATCATGTAATATTTTAATAGAGAATAGCATTAATTGCAAAATCATCTGCACCACTTTTTAAAACCATTGGTTTTAAATTTGATTATTGTCTTTAGACCCGGTTGAGCTCGCAACGCGTGCGAAACAAAAAACCACCTGCTATGCGGGTGGAAGATAAAAAGTTA
>OMJG01000055.1_pt1 | contig 75874 bp, 69 predicted proteins | sample 1646431 | NCBI WGS metagenome assembly OMJG01 (sample SAMN03771674, study PRJEB25209) | food metagenome | isolation source: Cotija cheese | place: Mexico:Jalisco,Michoacan | collected 2011-12-12 | reverse complement strand
CGGGAACCCTTATCGATTGCCAGGTCGACACCGGCGAATACTTCCAATGAGCCGTACATCTTGGTCAAGCCCTTGGCGAACATCGGCGTCTTGCCACATGCAGCGGGTTCAGGAAACTTGATGCTGGCCACGCGGTCGGACACGCGGACCTCATCGAGCTCATTCATCATGCGGTCAGCTCGCGCGAGCATCTGCTTCGCTGCAGCAGCCTTGGTGGCTTTGGCGCCGAGCTTGGCAGCCTGCTTGTGTAGCGCAGATGCCTTCTTCTCCGCGTTAGCGCGCTCACGGCGACGACGCGCTTCATCAGTGGCACGGGCATCCAGGTACTTTTTGTACCCCATGTTGTAGACGTCCGCCTCAGCTCGAACCGCATCAAGGAACCAAATCTTGTTGCAGACAGCGTCAAGTAGTTCCACATCGTGCGAAATCATGATGAGTCCGCCCTCATGCTTGGACAAGAAGCCACGCAGCCACGTGATCGAGTCAGCGTCCAGGTGGTTAGTTGGCTCGTCCAGGAGCAAAATGGTCTCCGACTTACCGGAACCTGAGGTCGCAGCGAACAGGATCTGCGCCAGCTCAACACGGCGACGCTGACCACCAGAAAGAGTCTGCAGCTGCTGATCCAAAACGCGCTGCGGCAAACCAAGGTTGTCACAGATCTGCGCACACTCAGCATCCGCTTCATATCCGCCCAAAGCCTGGTAACGCTCCTCAAGGCGGGAGTACTTCAAAATCGCCTTGTCGCGCTTCTTATCATCCTCAGCGGTCTCCATGATGTGCTGAGTTTTCGCCATGGAACGCTTGATCTCATCCAGACCACGGGCAGACAACACACGCTCACGCGCGGTCTGCTCAATGTTGCCCTCACGGGAATCCTGCGGCAGGTAGCCGATTGGACCTGACGAAGTGACCTTGCCACCGTATGGTTCAGTCTCCCCCGCCAGGATGCGCATGGAGGTAGTCTTACCCGCGCCATTGCGGCCAATCAGGCCAATTCGGTCACCAGGCTGCACACGAAGTTGCTGGCCGGGGGCCTCGAGTAGGGTACGGGCGCCAACGCGCACTTCCAAGTCTTGGGTAACAATCACATCGAACCATTCTAACGGTGATTTCCGCAGTTCCTAATCCAGTGACCTGAAGCAAAGAGACGAGCAAATACAAATCCGCCCTCGCACATCTCAGTGACGCACAAGGGCGGATATTTTACTGAGTCGACTCGATGTCGACTCGACGCTGATTAAACGGAGAATCCTAGAGCTTGGAGCTGCTCACGACCTTCTTCGGTAATCATGTTTGGACCCCATGGTGGCATCCAAACCCAGTTGAGGTCGACTGCTTCGGCTTGGTTGTTGCCGATGATAACGTCCTCAATCTGTTCAGCGATGACGTCGGTCAAAGGACATGCTGGGGAGGTCAAGGTCATGTTGATAACAACAGTGTTCTTCCCCTCGAGTTCTTCGAACCACATGTCGTAGACCAAGCCAAGATCGATGATGTTGATGCCCAGTTCAGGGTCAATCACATCTCGCATGAACTCAGCGACGTCGTAGATCTTGGCGATCTGCTCTTCGGTCTGTTCAGGGCGGTGACGAGCACCATCGAACGAAGAGTTTTCATTCTGGTATGGATCCGGAGTTGGATTTGCTTCAGTCATTTATGACTCCAATTCGTTGAGTGCGTCAACCGACGCTGCTTGGAAGGCCTTCCAGCCTAATAGAGCACATTTTACGCGAGCTGGATATTGAGAAACACCAGCGAAAGCAACGCCGTCACCGATGATGTCCTCATCGCCTTCTTCCTGGCCACGAGAAGTAATCATCTTCTCAAACTCGGCGAGCTTCTCATTAGCTTCTTTCAGCGACTTGCCGATGATTTCTTCAGCCATAACCGAAGTTGAAGCCTGGGAAATCGAGCAGCCAACCGCGTCATAGGAAACGTCCTCGACCGTGTTACCATCCGCGGAAAGCCGAACGCGCAGCGTCAGCTCGTCGCCACACGAAGGATTGACGTGGTGAACTTCCGCCTGAAACGGATCGCGCAAACCCTTGTGCTGAGGGTTTCTGTAGTGGTCCAAGATTACCTCTTGGTACATAGAATCAAGCATTAATTCACCCCAAAGAACTTCTTCGCGGCAACGATTGCGTCTGCCAAAGCATCGACTTCGTCGCGAGTGTTGTACAGGTAGAAACTTGCACGTGCAGTCGACTGCACGCCCATGGTGCGGTGAACTGGCCATGCACAGTGGTGACCAACGCGAATGGACACGCCATGATCATCAAGAACCTGACCCAAATCATGTGGGTGAATGCCCTCAACTTCAAAGGCGATAGCCGCACCGCGGTTTTCAGGCTCAGCCGGGCCAATGATGCGCAAACCCTCAATCGCCGTCAGCTTCTGCAGTGCGTAGGCAGTCAAGTCCTGCTCATGAGCGTGGATATTCTCCATGCCGATTTCAGACAGAAATTTTACTGCCGCACCAAGGCCAACGACCTGGCTGGTCATCTGGGTACCTGCCTCAAAGCGCTGCGGAGGCGCAGCAAAGGTGGTCTTTTCCATGGTGACAACCTCGATCATGGAGCCGCCAGTCAAAAATGGTGGCAACTTATCAAGGTGTTCAGCCTTGCCGTAGAGCACGCCAACACCAGAAGGACCGCACATCTTGTGTCCGGAGAAAGCCGCGAAATCTACATCGAGTTCGTGGAAATCAACGGGCATGTGTGGAACAGACTGGCAAGCGTCCAACACGATCAGTGCACCGACAGCCTTTGCACGACGAACGATCTCGTCGACATCAGCCACGGCACCGGTCACGTTCGACTGGTGAGTAAAAGCAACAACCTTGACCGAATCATCCAGTTCCAAAGAATCCAGATCGATACGGCCGTCTTCAGTGGCCTTGTAGCACTTCAAGGTTGCGCCAGTACGCTCTGCAAGCTCCTGCCAAGGAACCAGGTTCGCGTGGTGCTCCAACTCGGTGATGACAATGGTGTCCTCAGCGGTGACCTGAAGGTCACCCGCGCGAGGATCACCAAGAACGAAGGCAACCTCGTTCAAAGCTTCGGTTGCATTCTTAGTAAACGCAATCTCATCCTCATTGGCACCGACGAACTCAGCGATCGCAGCACGCGCAGACTCATAAGCGTCAGTAGCTTCTTCAGCCAACTGGTAAGCACCACGGTGAACGGGCGCGAACTTGTTCAGGACGAAGTCTTCTTCGGCCTTCCACACCGGCAGCGGGCGCTGGGAAGTAGCGCCCGAGTCGAGATAGACCAAAGGTTTATCGCCTCGAACCGTCCTGCTGAGCACAGGGAACTGGCTGCGGATAGATTCAATATCAAATGCGGGTGTGGACATTATCTTCTTTACTGAAACTGCTCGTAGCCGGTCTTCTCCAGCTCGGAAGCGAGCTCGGAGCCACCGGTCTTGATGATCTGGCCGTCAGCGAATACGTGTACAAAGTCAGGAACGATGTAGTTGAGGATGCGCTGGTAGTGGGTAATCATCAAGATGCCACCGTTGGTTTCTTCCTGGTAAGCATTGATGCCGTCGGAAACGATACGCAGTGCGTCAACGTCCAAACCAGAGTCGGTCTCATCCATGACAGCGAACTTTGGCTTGAGCAGATCAAGCTGCATAACCTCGTGGCGCTTCTTCTCGCCGCCGGAGAAACCTTCGTTGACGGAACGAGCGATAAAGGACTTATCGATGTGCAGGCGCTCACGAGCGTCGGTGAGTTCCTTGTTCCACTCGCGCAGCTTAGGAGCTTCGCCGCGAACAGCGGTGACTGCGGAGCGCATGAACTGGCTCATCTTTACGCCAGCAACCTCAGTTGGGTACTGCATAGCCAGGAAGACACCTGCGCGTGCGCGCTCATCGACCTCAAGGTCAAGGATGTTCTCGCCGTCGAGCAATACTTCGCCCTCGGTAACCTCGTAGCGTGGGTGGCCAGCAATAACGTAGGACAAGGTGGACTTGCCGGAGCCGTTAGGACCCATGATTGCGTGGGTCTCACCGGACTTGATGGTCAGGTTGACACCCTTGAGGATCGGCTTTGGCTCTGCGCCCTCTTCATTAGGAAGGACCTGGGCGTGGAGGTTCTTAATTTCTAGAGTAGACAATCTAATGCTCTTTCTGTCTGAATTAGCTGTATCTTGCGATGTAAACGTGCTGTGCGAGTAGTTACGCGTTGATCTTTTCCAGTTCATCAGCGACGCGGCGTTCCAGCTCTTCGCTCAATGACTCGATTGGGATGCGGTGAATAACTTCATTGAAGAAACCACGGATGATCAAGCGACGAGCCTCGTCAGCTGGGATACCGCGGGACATCAGGTAGAACAGCTCTAGGTCGTCAAAGCGGCCAACGGTAGCTGCGTGGCCTGCACCTGCAATTTCACCGGTCTCAATTTCCAAGTTAGGAATTGCGTCTGCGCGAGCGCCGTCGGTCAGAATGAGGTTGTTGTTGGTCTCGTAGGTATCGGTACCAGGAGCAGAGGAACGAATCAGAACGTCGCCTACCCAGCAGGTACGGGCTTCATTCTTCTTGTCGCCCTGCAAAGCGCCCTTGTACAGGACGTTGGAGCGGCAGTTTGGAACCGAGTGGTCGACCAGCATGCGGTTCTCAAAGTACTGACCAGCATCAGCGAAGTACACGCCCAGCAATTCAGCGTCGCCACCTGGAGCGGTGTAGCGAACGCGTGGGAACATACGAACAACTTCGCCGCCGAAGATGGCGGAGTTGTGGCGCAGAACTGCGTCACGGCCCATCAGCATTGCCTGGTTAGACAGGTGAACGGTGTCATTGTTCCAGTCAGCATCCACAACAACGGTCACGTGTGCGCCGTCGCCGATGATGAAGCCAAGGTTGTCAGCGTGAGTGCCGGAGCCCTCGTACTTCACAACCAGGGTGACCTCAGCGTGGTGTCCAACGTCAAAGGTGGTTGCGCCGAAGGAAACGTTGCCTTCGCCTGCACCAGAAATGGTCACGTGAATTGGCTCATCAGAACGGGTATCCGGTTCAATGGTGATCAGGGTTGCCTCTGGCATGGAAGTCCATGCCTGTGCAGCAACGCGGTCAGAAGGAGCACCGGCAGCACGCAGACGTTCGTTCTCGCCGTCGACGGTCTCAACGGTGACACCAGCTGGGTGCTTTACATCGATGTTCTGAGGAACAACCTTGAGGTCCTCGGCGAAAGAGCCGTTGTGAAGCCCGCGCAGCTGGCGCAGGGAGACGAAACGCCATTCTTCATCACGGCCGCCAGGTACCTCGAATGCTTCAACATCAAAGGACGTCGGAAGGTCACCCTTCGTCTGGTAGCCAGCGCCTTCAGAGACAGCAGCACCAGAAAATTCGTTAGAATTCAGCATTTTGTTTAGCCCACAGATCCTTCCATTTGCAGTTCGATCAGGCGGTTCAGCTCAAGCGCGTACTCCATTGGGAGCTCCTTCGCGATTGGCTCAACGAAGCCACGAACGATCATTGCCATTGCTTCTTCTTCCGCGATACCGCGGGACATCAGGTAGAACAGCTGCTCCTCAGAGACCTGGGAAACAGTTGCCTCGTGGCCCAAGGTCACGTAGTCATTGCGGATGTCGTTGTACGGGTATGTATCCGAGCGCGAGATGCTGTCAACCAGAAGCGCGTCACACTCAACGTTGGAGTAAGAGTGGTGAGCATTCGGGTGAACCTCAATCAGGCCACGGTAAGCGGCACGGCCGCCACCACGAGCAACAGACTTAGAAACAACGTTGGAAGAGGTGTATGGAGCCAGGTGCTTCATCTTTGCACCGGTGTCCTGGAACTGGCCTTCGCCAGCGAACGCTACGGAGAGAACCTCGCCCTTAGCGTGAGGACCCATCATCCAGACAGCCGGGTACTTCATGGTGACCTTGGAACCGATGTTGCCATCGACCCATTCCATGGTGCCGCCCTCTTCAACCTTGGTGCGCTTGGTCACCAGGTTGTAGACGTTGTTGGACCAGTTCTGAATGGTGGTGTAGCGGCAGCGGCCACCCTTCTTCACAATGATCTCAACAACTGCAGAGTGCAGAGAGTCAGATTTGTAAATAGGAGCAGTACAGCCCTCTACGTAGTGAACGTATGCGTCCTCATCAACGATGATCAGGGTGCGCTCAAACTGGCCCATGTTTTCCGTGTTGATACGGAAGTAAGCCTGCAGAGGAATGTCTACGTGGACTCCTGGTGGAACGTAGATGAAGGAGCCGCCAGACCAGACAGCGGAGTTCAGAGCGGAGAACTTGTTGTCACCAGCTGGGATGACGGTACCGAAGTACTCCTTGAAAAGCTCAGGGTGCTCCTTGAGTGCGGTATCGGTATCCAGGAAGAGGACGCCCTGCTCTTCCAGATCCTCGCGGATCTGGTGGTAGACAACCTCAGACTCGTACTGAGCTGCAACACCTGCAACCAGACGCTGCTTCTCAGCCTCAGGAATGCCCAGCTTGTCGTAGGTTTGCTTGATGTCGTCTGGGAGGTCTTCCCAGCTCTGAGCCTGCTTCTCGGTGGACTTGACGTAGTACTTGATGTTGTCGAAGTCGATGTCAGAGAGGTCTGCACCCCACTTTGGCATTGGCTTCTTATCAAACATGCGCAATGCCTTGAGACGCTGTTCCAGCATCCATTCGGACTCGTTCTTCTGTGCGGAAATATCGCGGACAACGTCCTCGCTTAGGCCACGGCGTGCTGCTGCACCCGCGACATCAGAGTCGTGCCAGCCGAATTCATAAGCACCAATTGAATCGATGATCTCATCATCGGTCATCTTCTTTTCAGTACCTGGCGCCGGTTTTGCCTGGGTCATGCCCTGCTCCTTTCGTCTGAATTTCTTTTAATCGGTGTCAAGGGGATGTTCGTTGTACAAATTCCGTGGCCATCTGCGATTGAGGCCAAGGGCTGTACGTGAGTGCCTAACAGGGCGGAAAAGACTTCCTGTTCCGCCTCACATAGTTCTGGGTGATGTTCTGCCACGTGAGCCACTGGGCAATGATGCTGACAAATCTGCACTCCATGCCCAGCTTCACTGATTGTGGCCGCATACCCATTATCGTCCAGTGCGGCCGCAAGTCTACGGGCGGTGTCCACAACCGATTCATCTTCCCTCAAGATGGGTTGAATATCGGTCAGGATTCGCTCCATACGGGATATGGCAAACTTCTTAACTGCTTCAGACCCGCCGACCTCGCGCAGCGTATCCAGCGCATCCGAAGCAAGCTCGTCATATGTATGACCGAACTGGGATCGACCTTTATCTGTGAGGCGGAAATGCTTAGCCGGTCTTCCCCTACCCGCTGGCTGCCCCTTTTTGGGCTGCGGGCGGCGGTTAACAATTTCGGTCAAGCCATCTTCCACCAGGATGTCTAAATGCCGGCGTACGCCAGCAGCGGAAAGACCAAGCTGTGTGCCCAAATCGGACGCTGTGATCGGACCATCTTTGAGCAACAAAAGCATGACTTGGCAGCGCGTATCGCCTTCGGTCGACCGAGTCTCAGTCGAAAGCCGTGTTTCTTCAGCCATTGCGCGCACCTCCTTTTGCTCTCTCTTTAGACAACACTAGTGTTCCCTAATTCATTCCCAATTGCCACCGACGCAGGTCAACGGCGTGTCTAAAATTGTTTCCCCCATAGACTTAACAACCGCCCCTCCCAGGGATTTCACACCGAACCCACACGGCGGGCGGCTTATTAGTGTTGCTCAAGGCACACGCTTCGCACCCCCGACAAGGTGGACATTAGAGTGAGAGGTCATGAGGATAAGATTGGGCCGAATAGGCAACTTGTTGGATGGGGTGCGCGAGGAACTACCGCGCGTCGGCACTGCCGGTTCCCGTTCAGCACGTTTGCACGGCGAAGACGGCACCAAGTTTGATGTTGGTGATGAGCCGGATACCCCGCTCGCTTTGTCCCTGTCGCAGGCTCGAAAGTTCTTTCTCCTCCGCTGGATTGGCACCGTTGGCGCATTGATGATCGGCCTCGGAGGCTTGGGTGCGGGAGCGTTGCCGGTAGTCGGCAATCCTTTCGGTGGCCTACCCTTCGGCCAACTCATGGGACGGATGTTGGTTACTTCCAGTGCTCTGGTGCTCATCGGGGTGGGGCTGATTGTTATTGCCTGGGTTTTAATGGCCCCGATGGCCGGCAATCAGCTGCGCGCGAGTTCCAGCACGCCGCGACACTCAATTACCCGGACGCAGGTGTGGGGCACGTTTTTCGCATGGACACTTCCGATCATTGCGACTGCTCCCCTGTTTACTCAAGACATCTACTCTTATATCGCCAATGGGTCCATCGTCGTGCAAGGCATGGATCCCTATTCAGCAGGACCCGTGCAGTTACTCGGTGCGGACAATGATCTGGCGAGATCGGTGCCCTTCATTTGGGCTAATTCACCCTCACCGTATGGTCCAGTAGCTCTTGGTATTGCCGGGATCATCAGTGTGATCACGAGCGACTCCATTGTGGCGGCAGTTATTTTGCACCGTGTGGCTTCTATATTGGGCGTTATCGCAGCCGGTTGGGCCATTTCGCGGTTGGCGGTTCGCTGCCGGGTCGCACCGTCTTCTGCACTGTGGCTGGGCATTCTCAACCCCTTGAGCATTCTGCATCTCATCGGCGGAATTCACAATGAATCCATCATGCTCGGTTTCGCACTGGTGGGAATGGAGTTAGCTCTACGTGGCATCGACAAGCTGCAAGCAAGCACAAGCTTGTCGATGTCTTCGGCGTGGCCTGCCTGGCTGCTGATTATAGGCGGTGGTGTGCTGATTTCTGCCGCGGGGATGGTCAAGGTGACGGGCTTTACCGGCTTAGGTTTTGCCGGCATGGCCCTTGCCCGATTCTTTGCCCAACGTCTAAATCTGAAGCCTTACCTCGCTATTTCTTCTGCTGCCGGCATCCTTCTGGCCGTGCTTCTGGCAACCATCGCGGCATTTACCGTGCTCTCTGGAATTGGACTGGGATGGATCACTGGCCAAGGCGGAGCGGTCTCCATTCGTTCCTGGCTGTCTGTCTCTACCGACGTCGGCGTTGCTTCCGGGTTTATGGGAATGATGCTGGGACTGGGTGACCACACCGAAGCTATTTTGTCGGTGACGCGTGCCGTGGGCATCGTGGTCGCAGCAGCGTTTATGGTCCGCATGCTTTTTGCCACCTTCCGTGGCGTCATGCACCCTATCGGCGGGCTCGGCGTCTCCACCTTGGTGCTAGTCGTCCTGTTTCCCGTGGTGCACCCGTGGTACATCCTGTGGGCGATTTTCCCGCTTGCCGCGTGGGCGAACCGTCTGTTCTTTAGATACGCAGTAATCATCTACTCCGCGATTATGAGCTTCGTGGTGCTACCTCGCGGACTGGGACTACCGGCTGGCACTGTGGCGCAGATTTATCTGACAGCAGCAGTATCAATGGCGGTATTGGTCACGATCGGGTGGGTTGCTTTACGTCTTAACCGGGGTCGTATCCTAGACTAGGGAACCGTGAGTACAACTTTTGGTGGACAGCCCGTTTTGCAGGTTGACAACGTGATGAAAGCCTACGGCGACAAGCGCGCGGTAGACGGACTGAGTTTCAGCGTTCACCGGGGTGAACTTCTTTGTTTGCTGGGCGCTAATGGTGCCGGCAAGACCACCACCATCGAAATGTGCGAGGGATTCATCGCACCAACCTCAGGAAACATTTCGGTCCTAGGTCTTAACCCCACTACCCATGCAGATGCCGTGCGTGAACGCGTGGGCATCATGCTGCAAGGCGGTGGCGGCTACACGGGCATCAAAGTCCGAGAGATGCTCAAACTAGCAGCCAGCTACAGTGCGAATCCACACGACCCTGATTGGTTGATTGACATCCTCGGTCTGCGCGGCGTGGCTTCCAACAGCTACCGCCGTCTTTCTGGTGGCCAGCAGCAGCGACTTGCCTTTGCATTGGCCATCATCGGACGCCCTGACTTGGTGTTTCTGGATGAGCCAACCGCAGGCCTTGACACCCAGTCTCGCATCGCCGTGTGGGAGCTAGTCCGAGCTCTCAAGCGGGATGGTGTAGCGGTGGTTCTCACCACGCACCTCATGGATGAAGCCGAAGCCTTAGCGGACCAAGTGCTCATCATTGACCACGGCAAGAAGGTCGCCATGGGCACGACAGAGGAGCTGACTCAAAACTTCTCTTCGGCGCTGGTGACCATCGTGTGCAACAAGGACGTCGATGAAGAAGCAATTATTCGCAACGTCGGATCTGATATTGCTGCTCTTCGGCCCTTGCATTATCGCGTAAATGTGGAGCCTTCCCCAGCTTCCATCGCACGCATTGCAGCTGAACTTGAACGTCAGAACGTACTCATTACTCAGTTGGAAACTTCGCACCGCAACTTGGAAGACGTCTTCCTTGATATCACTGGACATCACTTAAGGAGCTAAGAGATATGTCTAAACCCTCCCAATCTGATGCCGTGATGAATGGGCAGATTCTTCCCTCGTTTGAGCCAGGCACCTTCGCCCCCAACGCGAAGTCTGCCAGCAAAGCCAAGATGATCGCCGCTCAAGGCACAATGGAAGCCAAGCTGATGCTGCGCCACGGTGAGCAACAACTGTTGAGCATCATCATTCCACTCGGCTTGCTCATTGCCTTTAGAATCTTTCCCTTCGCCGAAGACCTCGGCGGCATGGATGCGGCCATCCCGATGGTCTTTGCGGTAGCAGCCACGTCCGCGGGTTTCACCGGCCAAGCTATTGCTGTGGCTTTTGACCGCCGCTACGGCGCGCTCAAGCGCAATGGTGCATCCGGTGTGCCCGCGTGGGCGATCATCGTGGGCAAGATTATCGCGGTCTTCGCCATGGTCTGCCTCCAGGTCGTTGTTCTAGGCACCGCAGCTATCATCCTCGGATTCCGCGCCCCTGTCGGCGGTGTTCTCCTGGCACTCATCGTGCTGCTGCTTGGTGTTGCCTCCTTTACCGCTTTGGGATTGGCGCTGGGCGGCAGCCTGAGTGCTGAAATTGTCCTGGCGCTATCGAACCTCATCTGGTTCGTGCTGCTCGCCATCGTTGGCTGGGCACTCTATTCCCAAGGTCTTACTGAGGTTGGCTGGCTCAACGCCATCCCTTCCGTGGCTCTGGCGAGTGGACTGGCAGAAGCGCTTTCCGGCAGCATTCCCTTCATTCCCATCATCGCGCTGATCCTCTGGGCAATTGGTGCGTCGTATATAGCCACCAAATGGTTCCGCTTTGCGGGCTAATTGTGAACTTCTTCCCCATGCCCCGAAATTTTTAGGTCACCCCCATAATCAAAGGTAACGTTGGTATTTGTGAGCGCCATGACTGATTCTTCTTCAACAACACTAGGAACCGGGAAACCCGGTTTGCTCCAACGCATCCGGAGTTTCTTCCGGGAGGCGGTTCCATCCCTCAAGCAGCAAAGAATCATCGCCATGATCCTCCTGCTGTGCCAAGGCGGCATCACCGTCTCCGGCTCCGTCGTTCGCGTGACGGGCTCAGGCCTGGGCTGTGAAACCTGGCCAAATTGCCACGCCGGTTCACTGGTTCCGGTTCCTGGCGCAGCACCGCTCATTCACCAGATCATTGAGTTTGGTAATCGCCTGCTGACTTTCGTGGTTGCTGCCGCCGCCGTTGCCGCCATCGTCGCTATGCATATGGCAAAGCGTCGTTATGAGCTCAAGCTGTACGCATGGCTCTCCCTCGGTGGCGTTGCCTTGCAGGCCGTTCTCGGTGCTATCTCCGTGTTCATGGACCTGCACTGGTGGGCCGTTGCTATCCACTTCCTGCCATCGATGGTCTTGGTCTGGATTGCAGCGATGCTCTTTGCCCGCATCAAGGAACCCGATGATGGTGAGCGCACTGCCGCTTTACCAGCTTCTATCCGCTACATGGCGATTGTCGCCGCGGTAGGCCTAGGCGTTGTACTCATCACCGGCACCATGGTGACCGGTTCTGGTGTCCACTCTGGTGACGCTGGTGTGGGCATGGATGGCCGCCTGGATGTTGATACAGAGATCATGGCTTATATCCACGCAGCATGCATGTACGTCTACGTCATCTTCACCGTCATCGTGCAGATTCTGATCCACCGCAACAATGCATCCAAGGCAGCAAAGAATGCGGGCTGGATTCTCATCGCGTGCATTATCATTCAGTGGGCAATCGGCGTGTACCAGTTCTACATGGGTGTTCCACGCTGGACCATTCCTTTCCACATCGGAATGTCTTCTGTCGTCACTGCATGCACAGCTTTGCTGTACTCCCACGGAATCGTGCGCACCGGCGGCACACAGGAACTCCAATCGGGTTCCCCTGCTGGAGATATCAAGCGCGAAAAGCGCGAAAAATCACTCGCTGCTCGTTAAAAACAGTTAGCCTGGATTCATGTATGCAATTCAGGTATCGAAACATGGTGGACCAGAAGTTCTGGACTACACCGAAGTGCCCTCCCCGACTCCTTCAGAGGAGCAGGTATTAGTAGACGTCATCACAGCGGGCGTCAATTACATTGATACCTACTACCGGGAGGGCATTTATAATGCCCAGACCCCGTTCACCATTGGCCTTGAGGGAGTCGGCCGCGTGGTTTCTGACCCCAAGGGTGAAATCGCCGAAGGCACCATGGTGGCGTGGAACAACGCCTTTGGTTCTTATGCCGAGCAAGTCTGTGTTGACCGCAACCGCATGGTCGCCGTCCCGGATGATATTGACACCAACGTGGCTGGCACCATGCTGCTGCAGGGCATGACCGCGCACTACCTCATCCAGGGCGTCTACGAGCTCGATGAGAACAGTACGTGTCTTATTACAGCCGGCGCTGGTGGCGTTGGTCTCTTGGCCACTCAGATGGCCAAGGCAGCGGGCGCAACCGTCTACACCGTGGTCTCTTCCGATGAAAAAGAGCAACTCTCCTTTGAAGCTGGCGCGGACCAAGTATTCCGTTACTCCGGTGGACTGGCGGAGCAGGTGCGCCGCTTCAACGGTGGCCGTGGTGTCGATGTGGTCTATGACGGCGTTGGCAAGGAAACCTTCCAAGAATCGCTTGAGGTTGTCCGTCCACGTGGTGTTGTCTGCCTCTTTGGCGCAGCCTCAGGCCCTGTAGAACCTGTTGATCCTCAGGTGCTGAACAAGCACGGCTCCATCTTCCTCACCCGTCCATCCCTGGGTGCTTACACTGCTACCGATGCCGAGTTCCAGATGCGCGCGTCAACCGTTGTGCAAATGGTCAACGAGGGCAAGCTGCATTTCCGCGTGCACGATATCTATGATCTCAAGGATGCACGCCAAGCCCACGAGGACCTTCAAAACCGCAAGACCACAGGCTCTGTTGTCTTGCGTGTCCGCGAAGCATAGTTACTGCCAAGCGCACGAAAAGGGCGGCAACCGGAAGGGATAATAACCTTGGTCGCCGCCCTATGGCGTTGCATATCTGTCGCCACCGCGATAGTTCATCAATGCAATTATGTATTTATGTCCTCGCGGCCGGATCCTAGAACAGAACCGTTGACCAGCCCAGCATACGTCCGAGTGGCTCCCAGCCGACCAGGGAGTCAATGGTCAGGCCAATGAATAGCACGGATAGGTAGTTGTTGGAGTAGATAAACAAGCGCATAGGCTTGACCTTTGCACCCTTCTTCACTCCGTCGTGCAGCCGGATAGACATCCACAAGAAGCCAATGCCAGAAGCGACAGCTGCGATCAGGTAAATCCAGGACGCTGCCGGGATAATGAGGAAGGTGACCACCACAGTAGCCACGGTGTACCAGACAATCTGACGGGTTACCTCAGATTCCTTCGCCACCACTGGCAGCATTGGAACGCCTGCGCGGCGATAGTCTTCCTTGTACTTCATGGCCAACGCCCAGGTGTGTGGCGGGGTCCAGAAGAAGATGATGAGGAAAAGCACCACTGCTTGCCACCAGCGGTCAGGCTGGCCGTCCATCGCATTGTCACGGATAACGGCCCAACCAACAAGAGCCGGCATACAACCTGCAAGCCCGCCCCAGACGATGCCCTGCTCATTCTTCATCTTCAGCCACTTGGTGTAGACCACCACGTAGAAGAAGTTGGTCAGAAGCACGAAGAAAGCAGCCAACCAGGAGTTGGCCATGACACCGAGCCAGAAGACAGAAAGCACCAGCATGATGCAGGCGAATATCGCTGCATTCTTGCGGCTGATCTTTCCGCGAACCAGGGGCCGTGCGCGCGTGCGCTGCATTTTTTGATCAAGCTCGTATTCGACCACGTTGTTAAACGTGTGCGCTGCCGCTGCACCCATCCAGCCACCGAAGATGGTGGAAATGATGAGCCAGATATTGTCGGCCGCTGCGTCAATACCGCGCTGCGCCTGCAGCATTGCAGGGATGGCGGCTACAAGGAGGAGCTCGATGATCCTGGGTTTTGTCAAAGCAATATAGGCCTTGATGGTATCCAAGGAATTTTCCTCCAACTATTGATTGTCTATGCGCAATGCAGTATTCGGGTACTCCGCCAACAAAGTGGCGAACTGTCAACAGCATTCAGGGCGCTTATTAAAACTAAATTCAACGGAACAAACGTACCGTTTACGCTTCAGTAGTCGAGTGCGGAACCATACTAGTTCCCTCGCGCGTCTAAATCGTTGGCAACGTCACAGTGGGTGGCCATCACGTTGCTTCTACAGACTTAAACCGACTTAATTTCTTGAATTACGCAGAAATTCCATAATGATTTTAAGCAGGTTAAGCAGCAGGTAACCATCACAGCCTACAACTTTTTGTTGAAAGGGTGAAATAGCAACACATAGTGGATCCATCTACTGCTAGATATCAGTAGACTTGACGGCGTCAGAATTAATCCCGATTAGATTGGTGAGGCAACTTTAACCGTGTCTTCTTCGAACCTCTCCCCCGAATTGCAGGCGATGACAGAGCGTCGCTACCCAGACGACTGGTCAGAGCATGACACTCGCGCGATTGATACCGTGCGTGTTCTAGCAGCTGACGCGGTTCAAAACTGCGGTTCTGGCCACCCGGGCACCGCAATGTCTTTGGCACCACTGGCCTACACGCTGTACCAGCGCGTGCTCAACCACGATCCAAAGGACGTGAATTGGGCTGGCCGTGACCGCTTTGTCTTGTCTGTGGGCCACTCCTCACTGACCCAGTACATTCAGTTGTACTTGGGCGGTTTCGGTCTGGAGATGAAGGACCTGGAAGCTCTGCGTACCTGGGATTCTTTGACTCCTGGCCACCCAGAGGTCGGGCACACCGATGGTGTGGAAATCACTACTGGTCCTTTGGGCCAGGGTCTAGCGTCTTCCGTGGGTATGGCAATGGCAGCGCGCAAGGAGCGCGGTCTTTTCGATCCGGAAGCTCCAGCCGGCGAGTCGACATTTGACCACCACGTCTACGTCATCGCTTCCGACGGCGACCTGCAGGAAGGCGTCACCGCAGAGGCTTCGTCTTTGGCAGGTACGCAGCAGCTCGGCAACCTCATTGTTTTCTGGGATGACAACCGCATCTCCATCGAAGACGACACCAACATTGCATTCAATGAGGATGTCAACGCTCGCTACGAGGCTTATGGCTGGCACGTTCAGACCGTAGAGTCCGGCGAAGATGTTGTGTCCATTCTGGAAGCAGTAGAAAGCGCTAAGGCTGAGACCTCTCGCCCATCTTTCATTCGCGTCAAGACTGTCATTGGCTACCCAGCGCCAAACAAGATGAACACCGGCGGTGTTCACGGCTCTGCTTTGGGTGATGATGAAGTTGCAGCGACCAAGGAAATCTTGGGCTTCGATCCAGCGGTCAACTTCCACATTGACGACGAGGTCATCGCGCACACCCGCAAGCTCGCCGATCGCGGTGCGGAGAAGAAGGCTGCGTGGCAAGAGAAGTTCGATAAGTGGGCTGCAGCTAACCCAGAAAACAAGGCGCTGTTTGACCGCTTGGCGGCACGTGAGCTTCCAGAAGGCTTCACCGATGACCTACCAAGCTGGGATGCCGATCCAAAGGGTGTTGCTACCCGTAAGGCGTCTGAGGCTGCGATCCAGGCTCTGGCCGCCAAGCTGCCAGAAATGTGGGGCGGCTCTGCCGACCTTGCAGGTTCCAACAACACTGTTATCAAGGGCGCACCATCCTTTGGCCCGGAGACCATCACCACCGACATGTGGTCGGCGGATCCTCACGCGGGCCGCAACTTGCACTTCGGTATCCGCGAGCACGCCATGGCTGCGATCATGAACGGCATCGCACTGCACGGCAACACCCGTATTTACGGCGGTACCTTCCTTATCTTCTCGGAGTACCAGTTCCCAGCTGTTCGCCTGGGTTCCCTGATGTCTACTGACACCTACTACGTTTGGACTCATGACTCCATCGGTCTGGGCGAAGACGGCCCAACCCACCAGCCAGTCGAGGTACTTTCTGCGCTGCGTGCTGTGCCGAATCTCTCTGTTATCCGCCCAGCGGATGCAAATGAGACTGTTCAGGCATGGGCTGCGGCAATGGAGTACAAGGCTGCACCGAAGGGGCTGTCTTTGACTCGTCAGAATATCCCAGTGCTGGAAGGTACCAAGGAGAAGGCCGCTGAAGGCGTTCGCCGCGGTGGCTACGTTCTGGTTGAGGCATCCAAGCAAACCCCAGATGTCATCCTGCTTGCTACCGGTTCCGAAGTTCAGTTGGCTGTAGAGGCTGCGAAGGAACTAGAAGCCGCCGGGACCGCAACGCGCGTAGTCTCGATGCCGTGCCAGGAATGGTTTGATGAGCAGCCAGTAGAATACCGCGAGCAGGTCTTGCCAAATGATGTCCTCGCACGCGTTTCTGTTGAGGCTGGCATCGCTCAGTCATGGCACAAGTACCTGGGCTTTGCAGGTCGCGCTGTATCCATTGAGCACTACGGTGCATCTGCCCCAGCTGAGGAGCTCTTCGAGCGTTTCGGTTTCACCGCCGCTAAGGTCGTCGAAGCAGCTCAAGAGTCACTTGCTGCAGCTAAGAAATAGGAGTTTGAGATAAAAATGACCACCATTGATGATCTAGCCAAGATCGGTACCTCTACCTGGCTCGACGACATGTCGCGTGAGCGCTTGGAGTCCGGCAATCTCAAGGAGCTGCTGAGCACCAAGTCCATCGTTGGTGTCACCACCAACCCAGCAATCTTCGCTGCGGCAATGTCTAAGGGCACGGCTTATGACGCAGACATCGAAAAGCTCAAGGCGGAGCGCGCAAAGGCTGATGAAGCCGTGTACTCCTTGGCTATCGACGATGTCCGTGATGCATGTGACGTCTTCCAGGAAGTCTACGAAAAGTCTGGCGGCAAGGATGGACGCGTGTCCATCGAGGTCGACCCACGCATCTCCGATGACGGTGAGGCAACCATCGCCCAGGCTCGCGAGCTATGGAACCGCGTTGGCCGTGAGAACTTGATGATCAAGATTCCAGCGACTGATGGCTCCATGGGTGCTATCAGCGAGGCACTTGCCGATGGCATCTCCGTCAACGTCACCCTGATCTTCTCCCTTGAGCGCTACAAGCAAGTTATTGAAGCCTTCAAGACCGGCATCCGCCGCGCAGCTGCCAATGATCTGGATGTTTCCAAGATTCACTCCGTTGCTTCCTTCTTCGTCTCTCGCGTGGATGTTGAGATTGATAAGCGTCTGGAAGAAATCGGCAGCGAAGACGCGCTGGCACTTCGTGGCAAGGCAGGTGTAGCCAACGCACAGCAGGCTTATGCCCTATACGTCTCCGAGCTGGAGAATGCAACGGATCTGCCAGAGGGCACCAACCTGCAGCGTCCACTGTGGGCTTCTACCGGTGTGAAGAATCCGGACTACTCCCCAACTCTGTACGTTTCTGAGCTGGCTGGTCCAAATACGGTCAACACCATGCCTGAAAAGACCATTGACGCGACCTTGGAGTCGGACACCTTGCATGGTGACACGCTTTCCAATTCCGCTGAGGAATCCGCAAAGGTTCTGGAAGATATCGCGGCAATCGGCGTCGATTTGGATGATGTCTTTGCGCAACTTGAGCGTGAAGGCGTAGAGAAGTTCGTCGACGCTTGGAACGAGCTTCTGGAGTCTGTCTCTCCTCGACTCGTTTAATTTCAGGTGCGATAGATAACACCTCGCCCACCACGTTTGCTTGCCTTGTGCACGTGAACGTGGTGGGTTTGTTTATACCTGCTTATTTTTGATTGCTTCTGCCTGTGGTCTTCGTCTGCCGTGTCGCACAAACTAGTAGACTCGGGGACGTTGATTTTCGCTGAAAGGATTGCTTGCTTGTGACCAGCCCTAGCGACTGGGTTAACCCCCTACGTGATGATAATGATAAACGCCTGCCGCGCATTGCCGGTCCTTCCGGAATGGTCATCTTTGGTGTAACCGGTGACCTTGCCCGGAAGAAGCTTCTACCAGCCATTTATGACTTGGCAAACCGCGGTCTTCTTCCGGCCGGTTTTACTCTTGTTGGCTATGGCCGTCGCGAGTGGGACAAGCAGGCATTCTGCGACTACGTCAAAGAAGCCGTGGAAGCTGGCGCGCGTACCCCATTTAGGAAAAATGTGTGGACGCATCTAGCCCAGGGCATTGAGTTTGTGTCCGGCGACTTTGATGACAAGGGCTTTGATGCCCTTTCTGAGCGTCTCACGGAGCTCGACTCTTCCCGCGGCACCGGCGGAAACTGGGCATACTACCTGTCGGTTCCACCAGACTACTTCTCTGAGATCTGCCACCAGATAGAGCGCGTTGGCCTAGCAACGCAATCGGATGATTCTTGGCGTCGCGTCATCATCGAAAAGCCTTTTGGCCATGACCAAGAATCTGCGCACGAGCTCAATGAGATTGTCAACGCTGTATTCCCTGAATACGCCGTGTTCCGCATTGACCACTACCTGGGCAAAGAGACTGTCCAGAACATCATGGTGTTGCGCTTTGCCAACCAGATCTATGAACCAATGTGGAACGCCCACTACATTGACCACGTTCAGATCACCATGGCTGAGGACATCGGCCTTGGCGGCCGCGCTGGCTATTACGACGGCATCGGCGCTGCCCGCGACGTCATCCAAAACCACCTGATTCAGCTTCTGGCGCTCGTGGCCATGGAAGAGCCAAGCTCATTTAGCCCATCAGCTTTGCAGGCTGAGAAGATCAAGGTGCTGCAGGCAACCACTCCTGTTTATCCCCTGGCGAAGACCACCGCACGTGGCCAGTATGCTGCCGGCTGGCAGGGCTCTGATTACGTCAAGGGTTTGCGCGAGGAAGAGGGCTTTGACCCGAACTCTACGACTGAGACCTACGCAGCCTGCACCCTGGAAGTAAACTCCCGCCGTTGGGCTGGTGTGCCTTTCTACCTGCGCACCGGCAAGCGCTTGGGACGCCGCGTCACCGAGATTGCCTTGGTGTTCAAACCAGCGCCACACCAGCCTTTTGATAGCCGTCAGACCTCTGCCCTGGGATCCAACGCGGTGGTTATCCGCGTGCAGCCTGATGAGGGCGTGACCTTGCGCTTTGGTTCAAAGGTGCCTGGTTCCACCATGGAAGTTCGTGACGTCAACATGGACTTCTCCTACGCGCAGGCATTTACTGAAGAATCTCCGGAAGCTTATGAGCGTTTGATTCTGGACGCTTTGTTGGATGAGTCCTCGCTGTTTCCTACCAACGAAGAAGTTGAGCTGTCCTGGGCAATCCTGGACCCAATTTTGGAGTACTGGGAAAACAACGGCCAGCCCGAAAGCTATGCCTCAGGCACCTGGGGCCCGGAATCTGCCGATGCAATGTTGTCGCGCCGTGGCCGCACCTGGCGTCGTCCATAACAAGTGAAGTGTGAAGGATAATTTGCTGTGATCACCCCAATGCCAAATACCACCACGAGCAAGATTGCACGTGGCCTTGTTGAAGCGCAGGAACACTACACCCTGACTACCTCACGCGTTCTAACGTTGATTGTTGTGGTCAACGTCGATGATGAGGTCGACGCCGTCTTGGACTCAGTCCGTGACGCCTCCCATGAGCACCCTTCTCGCGTGCTTGTCGTTATTACCGGCTCGCGCGATGCCGAGCCTTTGCTCAACGCTGAACTGCGCGTCGGCGGCGAAGCTGGCGCTTCCGAAATCGTAGTGATGCACCTGTTCGGACCTTTGGCAGATAATGCCGAGTCCGTTGTGACTCCGCTGCTGCTGCCGGATACACCGATTGTGGTGTGGTGGCCAACCGCTGCGCCAGAAGGGCCTTCTAGGACGCCGATTGGTAAGCTTGGTCAGCGCCGCATTACCTACGCCGCGGCAAAAGGCGACTTGCGCCGCTTGTCTTCTGGCTATGCGCCAGGTGATACCGATATGGCGTGGGGCGAGATCACCCAATGGCGTGGCATTGTTGCCTCATCCTTGGACCGTTTGCCACATGAGCCAGTCAAGCGCGTGGAAATCTCTGGCCCTAGCGACAGCCTCGCCGTCGACCTTGCTGCCGCCTGGATGTTGGACCGTCTAGCAGTTCCAGTCAAACGCGTGGTGTCCGATGCTCCGGGCGAAAAGTTCACGATCCACAGTGTCCGGTTCTTCCGCGAGACGTCCGATATCATCATCGATGCCTCTGAAGAAGGCTCTGTTCGCGTGAATGTTCCTGGCTCCCCAGAGTCCATGGTTGCGCTGAATACGCGCTCGCGTGCGGAGATTTTGTCCGAGGAGCTTCGTCACTTGGATGCCGATGAGGCATACGCACATACATTGCGCGGACTGGCACAAGTAGACTACTAGTAGTTTTATTTAGCTCATCTTTTTCTGCACCCCTATTCCCACATAAGTGCAGACGTGTGAAAGGACAATAACCTTAGTCATGGTGACTATCAATCGCGTGGCCGACTTGGACGCCCTCATATCAACTGCAGCGTTGAAATTCATTGACGTTGTCGCTGCGGCTCAATCGCCTGGCGGAGGTGTTCATGGCGACGGTGTTGCGCGCGTTGTTCTCACCGGCGGTGGCGCTGGTATTGGCCTTCTCAAGGAGCTGCAACGCTTGGATCGTGCTGCTGATGAACAGGGTGAGGACTTCCCTGCCCTGCGCATTGATTGGGAGCGCATCCACGTCTTCTTTGGTGATGAGCGCAATGTGCCTGTCACCGACGCTGACTCCAATGAAGGCCAGGCACGCGAAGCCCTGCTGGATCACGTTGGCATTCCAAACCGCCACATCCACGGCTTCGACCTAGGCGCGATTTCTATGAGTTCTGCTGCCCAGGCTTATGAGGAAGAGCTGCGCGAGTTCGCCCCTCAGGGCTTTGATATCCACCTGCTCGGCATGGGTGGAGAAGGCCACATCAACTCGCTGTTCCCTCACACCGACGCTGTCCGGGAGCAGGAAGATATTGTGGTTGCTGTCCATGACAGCCCTAAGCCACCTGCTGAGCGCCTAACGCTGACGCTCCCCGCAATTGCTAAGTCGCAGCGCGTGTGGCTTTTAGTTGCTGGTGAAGAAAAGGCTGAGGCCGCCAGCCACGTCGCCGCTGGCGCGAATCCTGAAGAGTGGCCTGCTGCCGGTGCTCATGGCATCGAAGAAACTATTTTGTTCCTCGCTGAGAACGCTGCTTCGCAATTGCGCGACTAACCACGGCTAGTTCTTAGCAACAGCAAACGCCCACTGGAAGATAATCTCCAGTGGGCGTTTCGCTTGGCTTAAGTCAGTGTGTTTAAGCGTATGCCTGAATAAGGTTCAGGCCAATGATGCAGGCCAGCCAGATGATGACCATGACAATGGTGTAGCGGTCAAGGTTCTTCTCAACAACGGTTGAACCGGACAGGTTGGACTGAACGCCGCCGCCGAAGAGGCTGGACAGGCCGCCGCCCTTGCCCTTGTGAAGCAACACGAACACAGTCATCAAAATTGCGGAGATGACCAGTACGATTTGCAGAGTCAAAATCATGAATTAGCTACCTTGCGTGTTGATATTAGATTTCTTGGTCCCATTCTCCCCCCAGGTGCGCGTTTGTGTCTCTCAACGTGTGCGAGGCGGGGGTTGATGCACAAAGTACATCATGATGAGACCTTTGCTCCTAGCAATGCTACACCATCTGCCCCGATTAGCCGTTAACCAGCCCGGGCTGCGTCAGATGAGCACTGCCAGCAGAGTTAGGGAGAACTTCTGCGATGTTCTCCCTACTGGTTTGCGTTCGCGGCGTTGACAGCCAGCTTGGCAAATTCCTCACCGCTCAGGGATGCACCGCCAACAAGGCCGCCATCAACGTCCGGCTTGGAGACGATCTCCGCGATGGAGTCAGTCTTGACGGAACCGCCGTAAAGAATGCGGATGCCGGCAGCAACTTCCTCGCCAGCAAGTTCCTTGACTAGTTCGCGGATAGCAGCGCACACTTCCTGCGCGTCATCTGCCGATGCTACTTTGCCGGTACCGATTGCCCAGACTGGCTCATAAGCGATAACAGTCTTTGCCAATGCGGCGGCATCAAGGCCAGCCAAAGAATTGCGGGTCTGTTCCACGACGTAATCAACGTGAGTGCCTGCTTCACGGATTTCGAGTGGCTCACCCACGCACACGATTGGAGAAATACCGTTGGTGATAGCGGCTGCCGCCTTTGCTGCAACAAGCTCATCAGATTCATTGTGGTACTCGCGGCGCTCAGAGTGGCCAACAACTGCGTAGGTGCAGCCAAGCGCAGCCAGCATGGAGCCAGATACCTCACCGGTGTACGCACCGGACTCGTGCTGGGAGATGTCCTGCGCGCCGTAGGTGATCTTCAGCTTGTCACCTTCAACCAGGGTCTGCGCGGTGCGGATATCCGTAAACGGCACCATGAACGAAACATCTACCTTCTCGTAGTATTCCTTCGGCAAGGTGAAGGAGAACTTCTGCAGCTCGCCGATGGCCTGCTTGTGGTTGAGGTTCATCTTCCAGTTGCCGGCAATAAGTGGGGTACGTGCCATTGGGGCACACATCCTTTCAATTAAGTGCGGGTAAAGCTCGTGAATTAATTAGGACTCAAGGACTTCAACGCCTGGCAGGTTCTTGCCCTCCAGGAACTCTAGGGATGCGCCACCACCGGTGGAGATGTGGCTAAAGCCGTCCTCATCCAGGCCCAGTGCGCGAACCGATGCTGCGGAGTCACCGCCACCGACTACGGTGAAAGAACCGTTGTTTGCGGTTGCATCAATGATTGCTTGCGCAACACCAGCGGTGCCCTTGGAGAATGCCTCCATCTCGAATACGCCCATTGGGCCATTCCAGAACACGGTCTTGGAGTCAGCCAGGACCTTGGCGAATTCTTCAACAGACTTAGGTCCGATATCCAAAGACATCCAGCCCTCAGGAATGCCGTCAAGTTCAACAACCTTGTTCTCTGCATCAGCAGCAAATTCGGATGCAGCAATCAGATCGACCGGCAGAACCAGCTTGTCGCCAAAGCGCTCGAGCAGGGACTTGCAGTTGTCAATCTGGTCTTCCTGCAGCAGGGACTTTTGCACGTTATAGCTTTGTGCCGCCAGCATGGTGTAGCACATGCCGCCACCGATGATGACCTTGTCAGCCTTTTGCGCCAAAGCTTCAATCACGCCAAGCTTGTCAGATACCTTCGCGCCACCCAGAACAACTACGTACGGATGTGCTGGCTCTTTAGCCACGGTGGACAGCACGTCAAGCTCGGCTTGAACCAGCTTGCCGGCATAAGCAGGCAGCTTCTTCGCTACGTCGTAGACAGATGCCTGCGCGCGGTGAACAACGCCGAAGCCGTCGGAGACGAACGCGCCGTCATCGGCAGCCAATGCGGCTAGCTCTTCCGCGAATGCTGCACGTTCTGCCTCGTCCTTGGAGGTCTCACGTGCGTCAAAGCGCACGTTCTCGATGAGCAATACGTCACCTTCGCTCAAGCCATTTGCACGCTCATGAGCATCTTCTCCAGTGACATCGCCGGCGAGCGCAACATACTGCTCAAGTGCTTCGCTCAATGCCTCAGCGACTGGCGCCAAAGAGTACTTGGTATTGACTTCGCCCTTTGGTCGGCCCAAGTGAGCGCTCAAGATAACCTTCGCTCCGCCCTCAACCAAAGCCTTGATAGTTGGCAGGGATGCGTTAATGCGTCCTGGGTCGGTGATATTGCCTTCATCATCCAGTGGAACATTGAAGTCTGAGCGCACCAGCACGTGGCGTCCATCCACGCCTTCTGCCAGCAAATCATCAAGGGTCTTAAAAGCCATGTCATCTCCTCTTAATAATGCGCAGTTTCACGCGCAAAAAATGGTCGTTTTTAAAGCTTCATCTAAAACAATACCGACCCTGCCACAAAAGGCGGGCCGGTAAGGCTTTGTTCATTTTCACTCAGCTTTGTAAAGCTGTTTTACAGCGCGGCAGCTACCTGAGCGGTGGTGCGAACCAGCTGGGAGGTGTAGCCCCACTCGTTGTCGTACCAGCCCAGAACCTTGACCATGTTGCCGCCGGTGACCTTGGTCATACCAGCGTCGAAGATGCAGCCGTGGGAGTCAGAGATGATGTCGGTGGATACAATTGGGTCCTCGGTGTAAGCCAAAGTCTCACCGAACTCGCCGGTTGCTGCTTCCTTGATAGCCGCGTTGATCTCTTCAACGGTGACGTCGCGGGAAGCGGTGAAGGTCAGGTCGGTTGCGGAGCCGGTGATGGTTGGAACTCGCATTGCGTAGCCATCAAGCTTGCCCTCGAGCTCTGGCAGAACCAGTGCAACAGCCTTAGCTGCACCGGTGGAGGTTGGAACCATGTTGACCGCTGCTGCACGTGCGCGACGCATATCCTTGTGAGGAGCGTCCTGCAGGCGCTGGTCACCGGTGTAAGCGTGAACGGTGGTCATCAGGCCCTTTTCGATACCGAACTTCTCGTGCAGAACCTTTGCCATTGGTGCCAAGCAGTTAGTGGTGCACGAAGCTGCGGAGATGATGTTGTGGTTCTCCGCATCATAGGTATCGGAGTTAACGCCGTAAACGAAGGTTGCGTCAACGTTCTTCGCTGGCGCGGAGATGATAACCTTCCTTGCGCCTGCCTCGATGTGAGCCTTCGCAGCCTCGCCGTCGGTGAAGCGGCCGGTGGACTCAATCACGATGTCAACTTCGTTCTCTGCCCACTTGAGGTTCTTTGGATCTGGCTCCTCGTAGACAGCAATGCGCTTACCGTTCACGATGATCGCGGTGTCGTCATACTCAATTTCACCATCGTAGCGACCCAAGACGGAGTCGTACTTCAGGAGGTTTGCCAAGGTTGCGTTATCGGTCAGGTCGTTGAGTGCAACAACTTCCAAGTCGGTGTTGCCCTGTGCGATTGCGCGGAACAAGTTGCGGCCAATTCGGCCGAATCCATTAATACCAATGCGGGTGGTCACGGTAGTTGTCTCCTAAAAAGTTGGGAAGCGGAGTACGACAAAAGCTTTTGCCTGGGAGTAAACGTCTATAAATTCCTACTTGATGTTTCTCCGACAATGCCGATAATACCGAGGTTGCCTACACTGCGCAGAAACAAAAAGGCAAACCCACATATTCGTCGAATTATCGGACATTTTGCAATCGAAACGGGCGAGGTTGTCCAGTCCCGAAACCCATATTCGGCGAGGTCAACACACTCGTGTCCGATCATGCCCGTTTGATCGTAAACTTGAATGTTATTTGGATCACATTGAATAAAAGTGAGCTGCATTACGCACAAATAGGCCCCCACAGTGAGGTCTGTGAGGGCGTTAAAAGTAGTTCGATCGGATCTACTCGTCTTCTTCTTCGTACGCTAAATCATTCGTGGCTTCATTGGTATCTGGAATACCCAACTCCTGCGCACGACGGTCCGCCATTGAAAGCAAGCGACGGATACGACCTGCCACGGCATCCTTGGTCATCTGCGGCTCTGCAAGTCGGCCAAGCTCTTCGAGCGATGCTTGTCGATGCTGCACGCGCAGGGTACCAGCATCGGCCAGATGCTCCGGTACGTCATCGCCCAAGATTTCCATGGCGCGCTCTACTCTCGCGGCCGCGGTCACGGCAGCACGGGCGCTGCGGCGCAGGTTAGCGTCATCGAAGTTGACCAACCGGTTCTCAGATGCCCTAACCTCACGGCGCTTGCGCTTGTCTTCCCACGTCAGACGGGTTACTTGCGCGCCCATTCGAGTGAGAAGTGCACCGATGGCATCACCATCACGGATAACCACGCGGTCGGCACCACGTGTCTCCTTCGTTTTCGCGGCAATGCCAAGTCGACGTGCACAACCAACGAGCGCCAGGGCAGCTTCTTGGCACGGGCAGACAACTTCGAGTGACGACGAGCGACCAGGCTCGGTTAATGATCCAGCGGCTAGGAATGCACCACGCCAGGCAGCTTCGTTATCTGCGATGGATCCGGAAACCACCTGTGGTGGCAGACCTACTACTGGGTGCCCGGAGCGAGTGACCAGACCCAGGCGTCGCGTGAGTTCCTTAGCGCCGGCACCAATACGCAGCTGAATGCGGGACTTTTTGGTCGAGCCTGGAGGGCCCACGACATGGCTTGAAACCTTAATGTCGTACATCTCTTCAATGGAGGACACCAAGCGATCTGTGATCGCCTGGTCTTCTAATTCAATTTCATAAGCGAGCTGGCCATTGGAGGTTTGTAGTTGACCTGCAAAGCGAAGAATAGCTGCGATCTCTGCAGCTCGGGCGCTCGGACGGGTTATCGTCGTCGCCGTTAGTTCCTTCTTGACGTCATCGGTCAATGCCACTGTAGAAATCTCCCTGCCTTCTTAATTACTCGTCCTAATGAATTATTTAACGATAGCGCACCACTGCTTATTGAGCCGCAGTGCCCTGGGGTGCTTGAGCAGCCACCCATTCGCTGTACATAGAATCAAGGACGCTAGCCAGCTTAGCTGGATCATGGCGGTTGAGCTCTAATCCATCATCCGTGACCATGCAAACATCTGCGAAAACGACTTCTGCACCCAACTGCTTGGAAGCACGCTGCACATGGCTTCTTTCACCTCCCGCAAGGTCCAAATTGCGATCGATGACCACGCGGTCGACCTGAAGCTTTGGCGCGTGCTGTGCCAAGACGTGCAGGTGGCGCTCAACGGAGAAACCACTTGTCTCCCCTGGTTCGACCGACAGGTTGAGAACCAGAACGCGCAAAGCCTTCGATCGAGAAATTGCATCCACAATCTGTGGGACCAGCATGTGCGGCAACACTGAAGAGAACCAGGAGCCGGGGCCAATGGTGATGATGTCAGATTCATTAATAGCCTGCAGCGCACGTGGGTTAGCCTGCGGATCATTGGGCTTAAGATGCACGCGGCGTACCTGGCCCGGGGTGGTAGCTACTGCTACCTGTCCCCTGACAGAGCGAATAATGCGCGGGTCATCATCAAGACCCGCGACTTCCGCCTCAATGCTCAGCGGACGGTTCACCATGGGGAGAACGCGACCATAAGAGTCAGTAAGTTCCGCGACCTTATCCAAAGCCGCTTGCATATCACCGAGCACCTCAGCGAGGCCCGCAATCATCAAGTTACCAACCGCGTGACCGGCCAATGCGCCAGTACCGCCAAAGCGATGCTGCAAGGTCTTTGCCCACAAAGTGCCGTTGTCATCATTGCGACTGAGCGCTGCAAGAGCCATTCGCAGATCACCCGGAGGAATAATGTCTAGTTCACGGCGCAAGCGGCCTGAAGAACCACCATCATCTGCCACCGTAACGATGGCAGAGATATTCGCCGGATCACACTGACGCGCGGCTAAAAGCGTCTGGAACAAGCCATGTCCGCCGCCGAGACAAGCAATGTTGACTGGAGAAGTACTCAACTCACTCCTTGGGTTCAAGGCACTGCCCTACTCATCGCTGATGTGCAACCAGTGGGGCAATTGCTAACTAATGTGAAAAAGAGATTAATTATCACACGATACAACAAACCTGAGAGATATTTGTCTTGCTCAGCAATGAAGACTCCCGCCGTAGTAGAAAGTCTCGAACCATTAGCTGTTCTCAGGGGTACATTGTCCGCATCAATTAATCACGATTGATATCTCTGTGCAAGACGTTGACGTCGAGCTCTTCTCGCTCGTCGCGCAAGCGGCGCACAATCTCTTCGGCAACGGCTACCGAGCGGTGGTGCCCACCGGTACAACCAACACCAACCGTGATGAAGTTCTTGCCCTCATGACGGTAGCCGTCCATCATCGAATCCAACATGACGAGAAAATTATCGATAAAAGGTGCAGCGGCATCTTGGCTCAGGACGTAGTCCGACACCGGTTCATCGGTACCGCGGAATCCGCGTAGCTCTGGGACCCAGTAAGGGTTCGGGAGGAAGCGCACGTCCACAACCAAATCAGCATCGCGCGGGGAACCGTGCTTGAAACCAAATGACTGCACGGTAATGTGCTGTTCGCTTTCACTCATCGAACCGAATGAAGCTTCGATAGCGCGGCGCAGGTCATGAACTGACAGTGCGGTTGTATCAATAATGACATCCGCTGCCCCACGCACAGACTCCATAGCTTCGCGCTCACGGGTAATGCCGATTTTCAACGTGTCACCCTTTTGCAGCGGGTGGGTACGACGCACGGAGTCAAAACGACGTATCAATACATCATCGCGCGCATCGAGAAAGAGGATGCTTGGCTTTACGCCAATAGCTTCAAGATCTTCGACGGTCTCTTTGATCGATCCCGGGAAAACGCGGGATCGCGTATCGGTCACGACCGCCATTGGGTGGACAGGTGGGTCATTTTCTTGGCCCGCTTTAAACACCTCGGCGATGAGAAACGGGGGAAGATTGTGAGAAACGTAGTAACCCTTGTCTTCCAATACCTTTGATGCCGAGCTTAGACCCGCACCAGACATTCCAGTCAGCAAAATCGGTGGCATCTCTGTGGTTGTCATGCGCGCCAGTCTATCGTGAATGGGCATATCCCGGCAGCGTAAACGAGTGATGTTGGGATAACGATCTCACAAAGATCATTTCATGAAGGCTAAGCGCGAAGATGCTCAAAGATCGTCGATGCCATCTTCGGACCAATCCCCTTGACTTCCGCAATTTGCTCTTCGCTTGCTTCCTTGAGCTTCTTGACGGATCCGAAGTGTTTGACTAAGTCGGTTCGCCGTGTCGGGCCCAATCCCGGGATGGAATCAAGCACCGATGCGCGCATCCGCTTGGAGCGCTGCTGGCGGTGGTACGTGATGGCGAAGCGGTGGGCTTCATCGCGAATTTGCTGAAGTAAATACAATGCTTGAGAGTTTCTGGGCAAAATAACCGGTTCATCATCGCCTGGGACCCAGATTTCTTCTAGGCGTTTGGCAAGACCCACCAAAGTGACATCCACGATGCCTAGTTCATCAAACACTTTTTGCGCAGCAGCAACCTGGGGCGCGCCACCATCAACGATGAATAGTTGTGGTGGATAAGCAAACCTACGTGCGACATCGGTTGACTCCTCGATGACGTTTTCATCATCGAAGGTTGAGTCCTCGGCTTCTTCATCAGGATTGGCCAGTTTGTCTTCATTGTGGCGCTTGAATCGACGCTTAGTCACCTCGGCAATCGAACCCACGTCATCTGAGCGGCCATCGCCCGCGGCTTCCTTGATACGGTATCGGCGGTAGTCAGACTTGCGCGGCAAGCCATCTTCAAACACCACCAGGGATGCCACCACATCGGTGCCTTGGATATGCGAAATATCCGTACACTCGATGCGCAAAGGCGCGGTTTCCATGCCAAGCGCTTCTTGAATATCCTGCAGCGCTGCCGAACGAGCCGTGAGGTCACCAACCCGCTTGAGCTTGTGTTGACGCAAAGAGTCCTTGGCGTTTTTCTCCACGGTCTCCATGAGGGCACGTTTGTCACCACGCTGCGGAACTCTCATATCAACCTGCGCGCCACGCAGTTCTTGAAGCAGTTCGCGGACCTGATCTGCTTCCTCAGGCATTGCTTGCACAAGAATTTCACGCGGCACGACGCGAACCTGCCGGGGTTCTTCGCGTGATTCTTGGTCCACGCCACGGCGCTCTAATGCGGCGTCTTCTTCTGCTTCAATCTTCTCCCTTTCCACGGCGTCGCCATAGAACTGAATGAGAAAGTTCTGCATCAATAGTGGAAGCGCCAGGTCCTCGGCGCCTTCCTCTAGCTTTTCCAGAGTTGCTTGGTCGCCAACGCGTTCAACCACCCATCCGCGTTGTCCACGGATGCGGCCATCACGGACGTGGAAGATCTGAACGGCTGCTTCCAGCTCATCGGTATGAAAGGCGATCAAGTCGGCATCCGTGCCATCACCAAAGACGACGGCCTGCTGTTCCATGATCTTGTTAATAGCGTCCAAGTCATCGCGCAGTCGTGCCGCACGCTCAAATTCGAGAGCTTCAGAGGCTTCCTGCATCTGCGCTGTCAGTGCTCGTACAACATCGCCGGTGTTGCCGTTCATAAAAGAGATCAGTCGGTTGACGGTTTCGCGGTGCTCTTCTTCGCTCACGCGGCCGATGCATGGGGCATCACACTTGCCGATGTACCCCAGCAGGCAGGGACGCCCCAGCTTTTCATGGCGGTTATACACGCCCTTGGAACAGGTGCGCATTGGGAAAACACGAGTCAGCAGATCGAGAGTTTCACGCACAGCCCAGGCGTGAGAATACGGGCCAAAGTACCGAACGCCCTTGCGCCGCGGACCCCGGTAGAAGAATGCACGCGGAATCCGCTCACCCACTGAAACAGCCAGCATTGGGTAGGTTTTATCGTCTCGGTACTTGACGTTGAAGCGCGGATCAAACTTTTTAATCCAGGTGTATTCCAGTGCTAGTGCTTCTACTTCACTGGCAACCACGGTCCATTCCACGCTGGCTGCGGTCTGCACCATTTGCCGCGTGCGCGGATGAAGCATGGTGAGGTCTTGGAAGTAGTTGGACAGGCGTGCGCGAAGGTTCTTTGCCTTGCCCACATACACCACGCGTTTATTTTCATCGCGGAACTTATAGACGCCTGGATCCGTTGGAATAGTTCCAGGGGCAGGCCGGTAGGTACTTGGATCTGCCATGTTAAACTACTCCCCTTTTTTCGGCTGACGATGATTACTCCTCGTAGCTATCTCGTAGCGATTGGGAAGCTACGAGGTAGCTGCGGGATGTATTAATCCAGCGGCATGTACTTTGCTTCCAGTTCGCGGAACTGGCGGGTGGACATAATTGCCTTTTCCTTGTCACCGGACTGAATAGCCCAGACTGGGACATATTCAAAGTCTGGAAGCTCAATGCGCGCCATGCGGGAGCCTTCTGGGAAAGCCAAGCCGTAGATGACCTGCCATGGGTAAAAGCGGGTGCCAATAATATTGCGAACCTCGACGCCATCAGCGTTTGCCCGAAGCCGCGGACGGTTAAACACAATCCACGCCAGGATGGACAGCACGACACCGATGCCAGGGAAAGCGAACTTGTCAATCAAAGTGATGTGAGCACCGGTGAACTCGATGTCCAGCATGATGCCCATAAACAGGTGTACGGGGATGAGGATAGCGATACACAGCAAGGAAATCTTGCGCAGATATGGTGATTTGACGGTCAATTCCCACGGGTTGGTGGAAGTCATAGCGAACGGATCGGCAGTGGTGTACGCCAGAATCTGTTCGTCGGTCAGCTTCTTCTTCGGTTGGTTGTCGCCTTGAAAATCCGTTTGCTTTGGGGGAACGGTATTTCCGGAGGTGTTGGCACCAGCCGTTGAGTCAGTCATGGGTTAAGTCATCTCCTACAGTCCGCGCTTGGGTGCACGTTCTTTAATATTACGCAGTTGGAGCACAGTATCTAAAGCCGCTGCCATAGCCTCGACTCCTTTGTCTTCGGCGGCGCCCGGTGCTCCGGAGCGGTCCACTGCCTGGTCATGGGTATTTACAGTCAGCACGCCATTGGCAATCGGCTTGGACGAATCCAGCGCGATTCGAGTCAGACCTTGGGTAACAGAGTCACAAACATAATCGAAGTGAGGGGTTCCACCGCGGATAACGCAGCCCAATGCCACAACGGCATCATAATGACGGGCTGCTTCTCGAACCGCGACCGGAATCTCCAAAGCTCCGACAACGCGGAAGCCATCAGCTGTTGCTCCCAAGCGTTCTGCTTCAGCAAGAGCACGCTCATGGAGACGGTCACAGATATCTGCATTCCAGGTAGCGGTGATGACTGCTACGGAGATTCCGGTGGCATCAATTGCCGCTACTTCTGGAAGTCCTTCTTTGCTCATGCCCTTGCCTTCTTCAGCTGTCTGGTTAGTACTTATTTGCCCTGGTGCTCTGCGTCCCAGCGCGCTACCTGTGGCAACACGTGGTTCATGCGATCACGCTTAGTGCGCAGGTAATCAATATTATCTTCGTTTGGCTCAACTTCAATTGAAGTGTGATTGGAAGCATCAACGCCGAAACCGCGCAGCCCTTCATCCTTATGTGGATTATTGGTCAGCAAGTTTGCGGACTTTACTCCCAAATCGCGAAGAATCTGTCCCGCAACGGAATATTCACGGGCATCTTCCGGCAGGCCCTGCTCCAGGTTGGCATCGACAGTATCCAGGCCAGAATCTTGCAAGCGGTATGCCGCGAGCTTTGCCAGCAGGCCAATTCCGCGGCCTTCATGGCCACGCAGGTAGATGATGATGCCCTTGCCTGCTTCTTGGACCTTGCGCATGGATTCATGCAGCTGCTGGCCACAGTCGCAGCGGCGGGAGTGGAATACGTCGCCGGTGAGGCACTCAGAATGCACGCGAACCAAAACCTCAGTTGCGCCGTTGAGGTCCTCAACGTCACCAACGATGAGAGCGATGTGCTCTTGGCCGTCGATATCGTGCTTGTATCCCAGTGACGTAAACGGGCCGAAGTCGGTGGGCAAACGGGTTTCCACGATGCGGCGAACCTGGGTTTCATTGTGGCGGCGCCATTCAATGAGCTGCTCAATAGAGATCATCTTCAGATCATGATCATCAGCGAAGCGACGCAGTTCTGGGTAGCGCGCCATTTCAGTTGGGTCCTCTTCGGACACAATCTCGCACAACACGCCAGCTGGGCGCAGGCCAGCAAGACGAGCCAAATCGATGGCTGCCTCAGTGTGACCGTCACGCTCTAAAACGCCGTTAGGACGCGCTGCCAAGGGCACGACGTGACCGGGGCGGGTGAAACCATCCGCGGTAGAGAGTGGGTCAGCTAGACGCAGCATGGTTTCCGCGCGGCTGGTGGCAGAAATACCGGTGGAACCGGTCGCTGCATCAACGGTCACGGTATACGCAGTACCGCGAACGTCTTCGTTTTTGCCCATCATGGGTGGCAGGTTCAGGCGCTTGCAGTCCTCCGGGAGCAGAGGTACGCAGATATAACCGGAGGAATACCGCACCATGAAAGCTACTAGCTCGGGGGTTGCCAGCTCAGCTGCGAAGATGAGGTCGCCTTCATTCTCACGGTCCTCGTTGTCAACAACAACTACCGCCTTGCCGGCGGCGATATCAGCAATTGCGTTTTCGACAGAGTCCAGACGAACTGCATTATTACCAGGTGCGCTCATAAGTTTCTAGCTTAGTCTCTATCCTCTGCCACATTGTGTTGGGGGCTAACCATCTTTTCAACATACTTTGCCAGCACGTCTACCTCGAGGTTTACCAAGGAATCTACCTGCAGTTCTCCCAGAATCGTATCCCGCAAGGTGACCGGGATGAGAGAAACCTCAAACCAGTCGGCACCGATGGAAGATACGGTCAAGGAGGTACCACTAATAGCGATGGAGCCCTTTTCCACCACGTAGTGCGCAAGCTCGTGCGGCAGTTCGAAGCGCAGGACTTCCCAATGCTCCGACGGGGTACGGGAAATTAGCTTCGCCGTGCCATCGACGTGGCCTTGCACGATGTGTCCGCCCAGGCGCGTGGTGGGCAGCAACGCACGCTCTAAGTTCACTGTGCTGCCGGCCGCAAGCTGTCCGAGCGCAGAACGGGTCAAGGACTCTTGCATGATGTCGGCGATGAACCTGGAATCATTAAGCTCCGCGACAGTCAAGCACACGCCGTTGACGGAGATGGAGTCGCCGAGCTTGGCATCAGAAGTCACTACTGGCGCATCGATGCTCATGCGAATGGAGTCACCGAGCTCCTGCAATTCAACGACCTTGCCCTTTTCTTCAACGAGCCCAGTAAACAATCCAATCTCCTTTAAATCTTTAATGTGTTGATGCTGCTAGGAATTATTTAGGAACTATCAGGGGTCTTGACATAGTTGATGAGCAGGTCATCTCCCAGAGCAATCACCTGGCCGCGAGAAAAACGCACGGCATCCTTCAATGTATTAGCCAACGGATGCGCAAGCACCGATATTCCCTCGCCCAACAGGATTGGGGCTTGATAGACCTGCACCCAGTCCACGAGGCCGGCATTCATGAATCCGGAGGCAAGGCCAGAGCCACCTTCGACCAGCACGTCGCGGGCACCGCTGGCGAAGAGTTCTTCCATGGCTACGTCAATGTTGGCGTACTGTTCAAAGCCCAGGGAGTTGAGGTTGGAGGCATTCTCACCAACGTCGGCGAGGCTTCGCCTGCCGATGACCACGCGGCGCGGCTGATTTTCCCGTTGAGTTCCGTCCGAGTTGCGGGCGGTCAGCGAGGGATTATCGGTCAATGCGGTACCGGTACCGACGATGATGGCATCGCGGTGTTCGCGGTCCTCGTGGACGTGGTTGCGCGCTATATCTCCGGTAATCCATTGGCTGGTCCCATCAGAAGCCGCGGTGAAACCGTCAATGGTCTGCGCGAACTTCAAGGTCACATGCGGGCGACCAAGTTGTACGGATTTCAGCCACGGTAACAAGGCATCAGGCTCGCCCTGTGGGGTATGGAGCTGAGAAACGGAAATACCCGCCTCACGCAGCTCTTCGGCACCGCCGGCAGCATCCGGATTGGGGTCACTGTGCAGGTAAAAGACTTCCTTGATTCCCGCTTCAATCAAAGCGGATGTGCACGGGCCAGTGCGGCCGGTGTGATTACAAGGCTCCAAGGTCACCACCGCGGTGGCGCCCTCAGTGTTCCCTGCGGCATCGGCTAGCGCCTGCACTTCAGCGTGCGCACCGCCGACCGGCTGAGTAGCGCCAGTGCCAACAATTTCACCGGAGGTGGAGACAATAACTGCGCCTACCGGCGGGTTCGGACTGGTGGTGCCGCGCACTTCCCATCCTGCAGACATGGCCTTGCGTAACGCCTCATCAATGATCGCCGAAGGCGCTTTTTCCGGTCGTGTGTCCATAACTGCTTAATTCTTCCTGATTAAAGCGTGGCCAGCTGGCGAAGGTTGTCTACTTCAGCTGCCTTGTCGTCCTTTTTGAAAATGGCAGAACCAGCCACAAAGGCATCACAGCCTGCTTCGGCACTTTCGCGAATGGTCTCAGCAGAGATTCCCCCATCAATCTCGATGATGGTTTCCAACTGCTGTTCATCAATAGCTGCGCGCAGCTTGCGCACCTTATCCAACATTTCGGGCATGAACTTCTGCCCGCCAAAGCCTGGCTCCACGCTCATGACCAGTGCGAGGTCAAAGTGTGAGAGCTTGTCCAGCCAAGGCTCGATCGGAGTGTTCGGCTTGATGGAAAAGCCTGCGCGCACGCCCAGGTCACGGATCTTTTGCGCCAAGTCCAGCGCTGCCTGCTCATCTTCTACGGCTTCCACATGGAAGATAATGCAATCCGCGCCGGCCTTCGCGTAGGTCTCTACCCACTTTTCTGGCTCTTCAATCATGAGGTGTACATCCAGGACCTGATCCGTGATGCCATCAACCACGGCGGTGATATCTGGCCCAAAAGACAGATTGGGAACGAAGTGTCCATCCATAATGTCGACGTGAATCCAGTCAGCGTTGGACACAGATTGCACCTCCTCCCCCAAGCGCACGAAATCGGCGGCGAGGATAGAAGGAGAAATAATTGGTGCGTTAAAAGAACTGGAAGTCATGCTCCCCATCTTAGGACTTCTTGCGGAGCACGGCGAAAAACATTGCGTCCGTGCCGTGGCGGTGCGGCCACATTTGCACAGACTTATGGTCTCCCACATCGCCCATGTCAGGAATCAAGTCATGCGCGTCGTCTTCTTCCACGCCCAATTCCTTGACTGCACGGTCCACGATGCTGCGGGTTTCGCGTAGATCAGGCGAACAGGTCGAGTACACGATGACGCCGCCTGGGCGAAGAAGCTTGACTGCGGATTCCAACAGCTCGAACTGCAAAATCGACAGCTCTGCGATATCAGACTCAGCCTTGCGCCAGCGCGCCTCAGGGCGACGACGCAAAGCGCCAAGGCCGGAACACGGGGCATCGACAAGAATGCGATCATAACCTGGCTCCAAGCCTGGCTTGCGGCCATCGGCCACATGGACCCGGACCGGCAAATCTCCCACTGTCTTTTCCACTAACTGCGCGCGGTGCTCGGAGACCTCCACCGCATCAACGGTTGCACCATCCATGCGTGCCAAAGAGCCCATGAGCGCAGCTTTGCCACCAGGACCAGCGCACAGGTCCAACCAGCGGCCATTGTCCTTGCCCTCAACCGGCGCCTCGGAGACCGCGCGGGCAATCAACTGCGATCCTTCATCTTGGACGGCCGCAAGACCTTGCTGCACTGGTTCCAGATCGCCTGGATCACCGGCTTCCATGTAGACCGCATAAGGCGAATACTTGCCCTCGTCATAGCCGGTCATCAACGCCAGTTCTTCCGCGGTGATCTCACCCGGACGAGCCACGAGGTGCACGATTGGACGCTGGGAATCGCCTTCCAAAGCCTCTTCCAGCTCGCCCAAACCAACGACGCGTGAGAATGACTGCGCAATCCACGTTGGGTGCGCGTGGCGGAAAGCAACCGCCTCAATCTCTCCAGCTGGAGTCAGCTGCTCCAGCCACTGCTCTGGACGTGTCCTGGTGATAGTACGCATGATGCCATTAGCAAAGCCCTTCGCCTTCTCATGGCCAGCTGCCTCAACAAGGCGGACGGTAGTGTCTACCGCCGCATGTGGCTCGACGCGAGTGTAGATGAGCTGGTAGGTGCCCAAACGCAGCGCATCAAGCACCTCAACGGCAAGTGTGTCCAGCTCGCGGGAAGAACACTTAGCGATGATCGCGTCCAGCACGCCCTCCGCCCGCAATGTGCCATAGGTCAGCTCGGTGGCAAACGCTGCATCTCGGCCCTCAAGATTGTTCACGCGCAACGCCTTGGGCAAAGTCAGGTTGGCGAAGGCATCATCCTTGTGGACACGCAACAGAGTTTCGAAGACCACCGCCCGGGGCTGGTCCACGCCCACCCGGCGAGCACTGCGAATGAAGTCTGCTGGCTGCTGCGCACGATTGCGATCATGGCGCTCATATTGCCGGCGCTGCCCACCCTGGTTGCCTTGATTGCCCTGATTGCCGCGGCCGTCCTGCCGGCCACGACCACCGTGACCGCCGTTGCGGCCAGACTGTCCACCGCGTTGGTCACCGCGGGGGTTTCCACCGGGGTGGTTATTTGGGGTGGACTGCGTCTTGCCACCCTGCGGGGTGCGGTCTGATGAGGAACCACCAGATTTGGAACGGGACCTAAATCCACCACTCATGAAAAGAACACCTCATCATCGTTGCTGTTTGCACTAAATCCACGGCCCCAATCGGCCGCGTTCATCATCTTCTTACCCACTGGCTGCAGTTCATCAATGCGCACTGGGTGCGTGGCAGTACCGATGTAAACAGCCTTCTTCGTGATGTGAACCTGGCCCGGTTGCAGCTTCGGCAGCTCGCCGAGTACTTCGGAGCTGGAATGCAGTGGCGTTATTTTACCTATCTTCATGCGGTCTTCGCCGTGCATAGCCCAAGCACCCGGAAATGGTGAGTGCGCACGCACGTGGCGGTCAACGGCAAAGTCAGGCTGAGTCCAGACGATACGCGCATCTTCCGTGGAAATCTTCGACGCGTAGGTTGGCTCACCCTGCTGCGGCTGCGGCACAATCTCACCGCTTTCAAGACCATCCATCGTGGCCACCAGCAAGTGCGCGCCAGACTTGGACAGGCGCTCAAGCAGGTCACCGGAAGTATCCACCGTCTGGATGGTCTCCGTCATGGTGCCCAGAATCGGACCGGTATCCAGTCCTTCTTCAATCTGGAAGGTAGTAGCACCCGTGATGTCATCGCCCGCGTTGATTGATGCCTGCACCGGCGCTGCGCCGCGCCATGCGGGAAGCAGCGAAAAGTGCAGATTCACCCAGCCGTGCTGTGCGATATCCAGCAGGTCCTTCGGCACTAGGTTGCCATAAGCGACCACCGGGATGGCGTCAGGAGCTAGCTCTCGAAGGCGTGCCCGAATGGAGTCACCGTCTTCGGTATCCGCTTTGAGCGTGGTTGGGGTCAGCACCTCAATTCCATGCTCCAGTGCTACTTCTTTGACGGGGCTTGGCACCATTTTGCGCCCGCGTCCCTTGCGCGCATCGGGGCGGGTGATAACCGCCACGACTTCATGGTCGGAGGCAATGAGTGCTTCTAGCGCGGGGACCGCTGGTTCGGGTGTTCCGGCGAATACTAGCTTCATTTTGAGGTCGCTTTCTACTTGTTGAACCAGTCAGAGTTGCGGATAGTGGCCATCGCTTCTTTGCGTGATTCTGAATCCAGGCGCTGCAAGAACAACACGCCATCCAAGTGGTCAGTTTCGTGCTGAAAACACCGTGCCATCAGTCCAGAGAGCACCATGCCAATGGGATTGCCCTGCACGTCTTGACCTGAGACCCGCACAGTTTCATAGCGAGTAGTTGGCGTGGAGATATCCGGGATGGACAAACAGCCCTCAATACCCGTCTGGGTTTCTTCGCCAATGGCTTCCCACACAGGATTGATAATCGCCCCGCGCATACCGGTTTCAGTATGGGAGCAGTCATAGACGAAGATGCGCTTAAGCAGACCAATCTGGTTGGCAGCAAGGCCTACTCCCCCGGCATCATCCATGGTTTCAAGCATGTCAAAGGCCAGTTCTTCTAGGGATTCATCAAACTCGGTGATTTCGGTGGCGCGAGTGGTCAATACTGGGTCGCCGTACATACGGATAGCTTTGATGGTCAAGGTTCTTCGCACTTTCTAACAAACGGTGGAGCTGCTAAGCCTAGGGCTTGTAGCTGTTTCACTTTCCTACCAACCATAGTGAATATTGCTTCGCGCAGACACGCTGGGTTCCGCAATGGTTGAAGACATTGGTTAAGCACGGTGGCTAGCAGCTGTGCTTAACCAATATTGATTGGATCAACTTGGATGCGCAATGGCAGATCATCTTTGCGCGCACTGCGGTTGGCGTTTGCCGCGCGCAGGGCAATACCCAGCTCTGAACGCGGGCCCAATGGGGTGCGAATGAGAAGGCGCTGTGCCGCGCCAAATCGTTTGGTGTCATATTCCCCGGGCAAAGATAGGTTCTCCGGCAGCGGGACGGGGCCTAAAATCTCCGCATGCTCTGGCAGCTTTGCTACATCGAGAAAATCGTCCAATGCAGCATCAGCACCGTCGATGGCAGCCATGTGCACTGCCGGTGGGAATCGGACTTCGCGGCGGGAGTTGAGCTCATGTCGGGCAAAGCCCACCACGTCCCAGGCCAAGAAGGCATCAATCACGGGCACACCAGGGTTTGCTGAGATCACCACGGCACCGCCTTTAGCCGCCGGAGCAACCATGGTGGCAGCAGCCATCCATTTGGCCATGGCGTCCTCGCCGGCACGCAGGTCTTGCCTATTGAGCAAGGCACCGGCGCCCAGCAACAATGCCGCGCCGTAATAAGGCGTTTCGCCATCGGCAGTTGCCTCGGTTACCTTGCATGCCACGACGCGGGGTTCCGCGCCTGGGGTTGCCACCACCAAAGCGGGTGCGTGCGGGATTTCTTCAACTACCTTGTTGCCGCCGGAGACAATGATCCGCGTATTGGGAAACACACGTCCGAGTTCTTCTGCCGTGCGTTCAGAGCCCAAGACCACGGCGCGCAGCCGGTTGGAGCCGCACTCTGTGCATTTGAAACGTGGCTCCATCTTGCCGCACCAGGCACAACTTGGCGTTGCTGCCTGCTCTTGGGAATGTGGCAGAGTTAGCGGGCCGTTGCAGTGGCGGCAGCGGGCGCGGGTAAAACACTTCGCGCAGGCAAGAGTAGGAACATAGCCCTTACGTGGTGATTGCACTAGTACTGGTTCACCGCGATCAAGCGCGGATTTTGCGGCTTGATAGGCCCGGCCATCCAATGACGTTGTGCCAGCGCCAGGTTGCGCCGCACTGGCAGAGCTTGTCGATGCTCCACGCTGTGCGGGTCGAGATCCTGCAGCAATATTGCGGGAGAAATTCAAACCATAGGGCCCCACCGCAATCATCGCTGGCATACGGGTGCGCAACGTGGACTCAGCAGCGACCAAATCATGTGCCCATCCGGAGCTGACTAACAGTTGGGTCTCCGCGGTGCGCGAATGCCCGACGATGAGCAATGAGCAGTTCTCCTGCGCACTCCGCGTGGTCAGCACTTCCCTGCTGTGCACATAGGGCGCGCTGCGCTCGACGAGGTTGTCATCACCGTCATTGAAGATAACCGCCAGGCCGAGGTCTTTTACTGGAGCGAACGCCGCGGACTTGGTGCCCACCACGATGCGCGCCTGTCCGACGAGCACTGAGAGGTAACGGCGGTAGCGTGCCTGCGGGCCTTGGGAGACATTGAGCACTGTGACTTGTTTAGCGGAGACATACTTGCGAAATGCTGCCTCGACCATGTCCACATCAGACTGGTCAGGAACCACGACTAGCACGCCGCGACCATCGAGAGCAACCTTGGTGCCAAGGGCTGCGATCGCTGCCGCCCAGTCATCACCCGGCGCTACCTGCCACGCCGCACGCGCAGTGTTGCCGGCGAGCACGAAATCCACGAAGGATTCACCATGCTGGTAAGCAGAAAACGGTGACAGGTCAGGCTCAGTAATCTCCCCCAGATCCTCAAAGGAAGTATCCAAGTCAGCTTCTTCTGCCTTTGCATGCCGCGGCGGAATAGCGAAGCGAATAATGTCTGAGCGGTTGCCGCCATAGCGATTAGCCAGCGCGTCCACCAGAGTGGACAACTGCTGCGGATACACCTGAAAAGGTGAAATCACGCGGTCAATATAGGCCAACTTGCCGTCAAAGTCTGACTCAGAAAGACGCTGCATCAAGAGGGCATCGACAAGCCTGCCATTGAACCTAATGCGTACTCGAACCCCCGGCTGTGCTGCCTCCGACTCTTCTTCTGTGACTAGGTAATCAAACGGCCGATCCAGGTGAGAGACCCCCAATAAAGGCAACACCCGCACAACCGGTTTAACGGAGGCGGGTGTCTTTTTAGGCATAAGTGCTCATTCTACTTAAAGCCCGACTGCAGCACGAAGCACGTCCACACGGTCTAGCGACTCCCACGGCAAATCCAGGTCGGTGCGACCGAAGTGGCCATAGGCCGCGGTTTGACGGTAGATAGGACGAAGCAAGTCCAAGTCCTTGATAATTGCCGCTGGACGCAGGTCAAAGACCTGTGACACGCCAGCCTGGATGGTGGCATCATCAAGCCCGTGCTTTGCGGTGCCGAAGGTCTCAACATAAAGGCCCACGGGGGTTGCACGGCCGATGGCGTAGGCAACCTGTACCTCAGCGCGGTCTGCCAGACCTGCCGCAACGATGGTCTTAGCAACCCAGCGCATCGCGTAAGCCGCTGAGCGATCCACTTTTGATGGATCCTTGCCGGAGAAGGCACCGCCGCCGTGACGTGCCATGCCGCCGTAAGTATCAACGATGATCTTGCGGCCGGTCAGCCCGGCATCACCCATTGGACCGCCGAGGATAAAGGAGCCGGAAGGATTAACCAACAAGGTGGTCTCTTCGTTGTAGAACTTCTCTAGACCCGCATCCTTGATAACCCACTCCACGACGTGCTCGCGCAGCTGCTGCGCCAACCATTCCTGAGTGACCTCAGGATCATGCTGCGTGGAGATAACCACGGTGTCCAAGTTGACCGGGGTGTCACCGTCATAAGCAAAGGTCACCTGGGTCTTGCCGTCCGGGCGCAGGTGCGGAACGATATCGTCCTTACGTACCTCGGTCAGACGACGTGACAGGCGGTGTGCCACCGCGATGGGCAGCGGCATGTACTCATCGGTCTCATTCGACGCGTAGCCAAACATTAAGCCCTGGTCACCAGCGCCAGCCATGTCGTGCTCATCCAAGTCCCCACCAGCACGCGCCTCAGACGAGGTGGTCACGCCATCGCCGATCTCACGGGACTGCTCACCAATGGAAACGTTGACGCCACAGGTGGTGCCGTCGAATCCAACGTCTGAGGAAATAAATCCAATCTCAGTCAAGGTGTTACGAACCAGCGCTGGAATTTCCACATAACCGGAGGTGCTGACTTCACCCACCACGTGCACCTGACCGGTGGTCACCATGGTTTCCACGGCGACACGGGCATGTGGGTCTTTGGCTAATAGCGCATCCAAAATGGTGTCTGAAATGGCGTCGCAGATTTTATCTGGGTGGCCCTCGGTTACGGATTCACTAGTAAAAAGGCGCTTTGAAGCCTCAAGAGATGAAGTCACTGGTTCCTTCTTGCGTTGGGATAGTCGGTGTCACAGGCCCGAGAACAACGGGCCCAGAGGCCGTTGTTCTGGCGCTAAGGTGCGGCAGCACTTACCGTTGACCGGCACCGGAAAAATAAGTTAGCTTAACGTCCACCAATCCTAGACTAAGCGGTCTAGAGGGGCAATGTTGCCCTACTTTTCATGACGAATTTCATTCACAACATCCAAAATCTGCGCGGCCACCACTTGCTTGCTGCCGCGCGCAACGGTGCGTGGCTCCAGCTCCTTGGTCAAAATCCAGCCTTCATTATCTTTTTGCCCGAAGACCTTTCCTGCTGAAACATCATTGGCCATGAGCACGTCACAGCCCTTGCGCTCAAATTTTGCCTGTGCGAATTCCAGCGCCGTGGACTCTTCATCCCCGGTCTCTGCCGCGAATCCAACAATGGTGGTAGATGCCGGAATCAGGCCACCTTTCCGCGCTGCGACAAGGCCCTTCAAGATATCTGGGTTCTCAGTCATCTCCAGCGTGGACAGCGCGCTATCATCACTGCCCTTTTTCATCTTTGAGCTTGCCACGTTGACCGGGCGGTAGTCAGATACCGCCGCCGACATAATGACGATGTCTGCCTCTGGTGCGCGTGTGTCCATTTCATTCTTCAAATCCTGCGTGGACACGATCTTGACCACTTCTGCGCCTGAAGGTGTGATCAGGTCATCAGTATCACCCGCGACGATGGTCACCATCGCGCCGCGTTGGGCAGCTAGTTCCGCCAACGCAAAGCCCTGACGGCCCGATGAGCGATTACCGATGAACCGCACTGGGTCCAGGTTCTCCTGCGTTCCCCCGGCTGAAATCAGGACGCTAAGGCCCCGCCAGTCATAAGGAAGCTCACCAAAAGCCAAACGCGTGCGCACCAGTTCCGCAATCTGTTCTGCCTCTGGCAAACGTCCCGGACCAGTGTCCTTGCCAGTCAAACGACCGTGTGCTGGCTCCATGACGGTAATCCCGCGGCGGCGCAGCGTAGCCACATTGTCCTGGGTGGCCGGATTGAACCACATCTCCGTGTGCATCGCTGGCACGACAATGACAGGACAGGTTGCCACCAGCACGGTTGCGGTGAGCAAATCATCAGAACGGCCTGCCGCAATCCGCGCAATAACATCTGCGGTTGCTGGGGCAATCACAACAGCATCCGCGTGCTGGCCGATGTTGACATGCTGGACTTCATCCACGGCATCAAAGACAGTGGTAGATACAGGATTGCCAGAAAGTGCCTCAAAGGTTGCGGCGCCAACAAAGTTTAATGCGGCCTGAGTAGGCACGACCCGAACATCATCACCATGTTCTTTAAAGTTACGCACCAGGTGCGCTGCCTTATATGCTGCGATTCCGCCGGAGACTCCGACGACGATATTGCGTGGTTGCTGAGGGGAAGATTGTGCCTGTGCCGCATTTTCACTCATAGAGGGCAATACTACCGCGAAACAACAATCCTCTCTCCCACGGTGTCGACGAGGTGCATTTAACGCCCCCAGCGCACAAAAGTGCTCCCTGAAGGTTCACAACTGATTTCTCAGTCTGAACGCTCAGGGAGCACTTTGGGGATTAACTGCGTGAATCCGGACGAGGATTAAGACTCGATGCCTTCCTCGTGGTCAAGCAAGCCAGCCTCAATCTCGCGCAATGCGATGGACAAAGGCTTCTCGCCCGCTTCTGGGGTTACCAGTGGGCCGACGAACTCGAATACGCCTTCGTCCTGCTCTTGGTAGTAGCTGTTGATCTGACGCGCGCGCTTGGCAGCGAAGATCACGAGTGCGTACTTCGACGAAACCTTCTCCAACAGTTCATCGATCGGCGGAGAGGTAATACCAATCGGCGTATCAAATACTGGTTCTGGTTTGATCTCAGAATTAGCAGGGGTGGTCACGTTGGTCACATGCACCTTTTCTAGAAGTTGCTTATTAATGTTTGGTTAATGCTTATCCTTGCAGGATAGCAGTGATGGCCGCAACTGCGTCATCCAGGTCATCATTGACAATCACGTGGTCGAACTCAGACTGGCAAGCCAGCTCCTCACGCGCGGTATCAAGCCTGCGCTCAATAACATCCTGAGGTTCCGTTCCACGGCCGGTGAGGCGGTCTACCAAGATCTCCCATGAAGGCGGAGCTAGGAATACCAGTTCCGCTTCTGGCAAGGATTTCTTGACGTTGCGAGCGCCTTCCAAGTCCACCTCAACCAGCACCGGCCTTGAAGCTTCTAAAGCTTCATTGACTGGTGCTGCTGGCGTACCGGAACGCTGCAAACCGCCATGGATATCTGCCCATTCGAGCATTTCACCGGCGTCGATGCGACGCTGGAATTCTTCCGGACTAACAAAGAAGTAGTCCACCCCGTCCTGTTCACCCGGACGTGGGCCGCGTGTCGTCATGGACACGCTGAAGTAGAGCCTGTCTACGTCTTGACGCAAGCGCGCTACCACCGTGGATTTACCAACAGCGGAGGGCCCTGCCAGTACGACAAGGCGTCCGCGGTGATTAGCGCTGTTCATCAACGTTTACTCGGAAAAGCCGAAACGCTCCAGAAGGGCACGACGCTGACGGTCGCCCAAGCCACGCAGACGACGGGTCTGAGCGATTTCGAGGTCTTCCATGATCTCACGAGCCTTGACCTTGCCAACCTTTGGAAGGGCCTCGAGGAGTGCAGAGACCTTGGTCTTGCCGATAATCTCATCGGTTTCTGCCTTTTCGAGAACGTCCTTCAAGGTGGTGTCACCGCGCTTGAGGGATGCCTTCAGTTCAGCGCGAGCCTTGCGAGCCTCAGCGGCCTTGGCGAGAGCTTGCTTGCGTTGCTCATCAGTCAGTTTTGGAAGGGCCACGGGTTTCCTCCGATTCATTGGTTGATTAATTGATCCAGTACTAAATTACCGGAACTCGAAAGCCTAACTCAGAATTCTACTTCTCGTTGTGCTCCGACTTCAGGCAATCCTAGCACTGCAACGTTACCAAGGTAGATAACGCAACAGATTAGAACGGCTATTTAAGCACGTCACCGCACTACGCAGATCAAACTACCAGCTCATAGCCTCACGTGTAAATTTAGACACGGAAATGGCCCAAAATAGGCTTTATGCTGGCACTCCTTCAGAATTTACGGGCAATTGCAGGAAGAGTTCCTGTCAATTTCTTACCCGGTCCTTCAAAAGAAGCTGCCAGCATAAAGTTTGTCAGATTTTGTCTAGTCTGACCCTAGATTGAGCTGCCTAAATGAGTCCTCCGTCGAAGAATTCGCTTGCTGTCTCCTTCACTGCAGCACGCAAGTCAGCGACCTGCGGACCAACGGCCAGAACAGCGCGTGAGACGTTGGCAAAGCCCAGTTCGGGCCTCACCTGCGTAATCCGCGCGACATCGGCAGCCGAAGCTCCCTGCGCGCCCACACCTGGCAACAACACGGGCCCATTGAGCTGTGAAAGCTCTGGTGGATTCTCTAACGTTGCACCGACTACAACGCCGATGTCACCCGGCACTGCTTCTTCACCTGCGCCTTCACCCACGCCTTCAACTGCGCCAAGCTCCGCGTTGAAGGCAGCACAGATATCCACCACGTGCTGCGAAACGGTCTGGGAACCATCGGTGAAGCTCTGCAGCTGGATTGCCTCCGGGTTCGAAGTCGCTGCGAGAACAAACACACCGCGTCCATTCTTTGCCGCCACGTCGAAGACCGACTGCAAGGCGGCGACACCAAGGTATGGCGAGACCGTTACCGCATCCGCCTGCAAGGGAGAGCTCTCCCCTAACCAGGCATCGGCATAGCCAGCCATCGTCGAACCAATATCGCCGCGCTTAGCATCGGCCACAGTCAAACAACCTGCCTCACGCAGACTCGCCAGAGTCTCCTCGAGTACAGCAAAGCCTTGGGAGCCAAAGCGCTCGTAGAAAGCCACCTGTGGCTTGACCAACGCCGCAGAATCCGCAAATGCTTCCACGCACGCCTCACTGAAGCGACGTAGACCATCGACGTTGTCTTCTAGACCCCACTGCTTCAGCAGATAAGGATGAGGGTCTATGCCGACGCACAACCGGCCGCGGACCTGGCCAGCTGCTACCAGCCGCTGACCAAAGCCGAGGTTTTCAGACTCGCTGCTCAGTGTTTGATTAGTTGTCTGCTGGGGCATGCTGAAGCTCCTGAAGTGCACGGACCTTGAAGTCACCCTTGCGCAGTGCCTCAAGCGCCTGAACGCCTGCGGTAACGCCCTGCACGGTGGTGATCTGTGGGATGTCGACCTCAAGGGCCGCGCTGCGAATCTCGTAGCCATCGAAGCGTGCACCGGAAGTGGAATCCGGTGTGTTGATGACCAGGTCAATCTCGCGGTCCAGAATCAGGTCCACAACAGAGCGACCTTCGGCACCGTTGCGGATTTCAGAGGACTTCTTCACAGTCTCGCACTCAATGCCGTTGCGGCGCAGGATGGATGCGGTACCGGTGGTTGCGAAGATCTTGTATCCCATATCGGCTAGGCGCTGGATTGGGAAGGTCAAGTTACGCTTGTCGCGGTTTGCAACGGATACGAAGATGGAGCCTTCCTTTGGCATCTTCATAAAGCCAGCAATCAGCGCCTTGTAGTAAGCAGCACCGAAGTTCTCAGCCAGGCCCATGACCTCACCGGTGGACTTCATTTCCGGGCTCAAGATGGTGTCCAGCATGGAACCGTCCGCGCTGCGGAAGCGGTTGAATGGCAAGACTGCTTCCTTCACCGCGATTGGGTGCTCCAGTGGCAAGGAACCACCGTCATAGTTGGAAGGCAACATGCCCTCTGCCTTAAGCTCCGCAATGGTGGAACCCATCATGACGCGCGATGCTGCCTTGGCCAGCTGCACGCCGGTTGCCTTCGATACGAATGGCACGGTACGTGATGCACGTGGGTTTGCCTCAATGACGTAGAGCTGGTTGTCCTTCAGGCCATATTGCACGTTCATCAGGCCCTTGACGCCGATACCTGCTGCCAATTCCTTGGTAGCGTGGCGGACCTTTTCAATGTCCTCTGGTCCAAGGGTCATTGGTGGCAAGGAGCAAGAAGAGTCACCGGAGTGAATACCGGCTTCCTCGATGTGCTCCATGACGCCGCCCAAGTACACGTCAGTGCCGTCGCACAGTGCATCAACGTCAATCTCAATCGCGCCATCCAAGAAGCGGTCAACCAAGACTGGGTGGTCATCAGTCAGCTCGGTTGCACGCTCGATGTAGGACTCCAGCGATGCTTCGTCGTAGACAATTTCCATGCCGCGGCCGCCCAAGACGTAGGAAGGACGTACCAGCACTGGGTAGCCAATGTTGTTGGCAACCGCGCGTGCTTCCTCATAAGAGGTAGCGGTACCGAATTCTGGTGCTGGCAGTTCAGCCTTAGCCAGAACTTTGCCGAATTCGCCGCGGTCTTCAGCCATGTTGATGGCCTCAGGAGTGGTACCAACGACAGGGACACCGGCATCAGACAGGCGCTGTGCCAAGCCCAGTGGGGTCTGGCCGCCTAGCTGAACGATGACGCCGGCAACGGTGCCGGACTCGGATTCAGCGTTGTAGATTTCCATGACGTCTTCGAACGTCAGTGGCTCGAAGTACAAACGATCTGCGGTGTCATAGTCGGTGGAAACGGTCTCTGGGTTGCAGTTGACCATGACGGTCTCATAGCCCTGCTCAGACAACTCGAGCGCTGCGTGAACACAGGAGTAGTCAAACTCAATACCTTGACCAATGCGGTTTGGACCGGAGCCCAAGATGATGACCTTTTCACGCTCGGTCTGTGGTGCAATCTCAGACTCTGCTTCTGGGTCCAGCTCATATGCTGAGTAGTGGTATGGGGTCTGTGCCTCAAACTCACCGGCACAGGTGTCAACGGTCTTGTAGACAGGACGAATACCCAGGGACCAGCGAAGGGCACGAACGCCGTCTTCACCAGCAAACTCGGAACGAAGTGCGGCAATCTGCTTATCGGATAAGCCCATGTACTTAGCTTCACGCAGAAGGTCAGCGTCCAGGACTGGTGCGTCGATGAGCTTGGTGCGGAAATCAACCAGTGCCTGCAGTTCAGCCAGGAACCATGGGTCAATCTGGGATGCTTCAAAGACCTGCTCGATGGATGCGCCAAGACGCAGTGCCAGCTCAACGTCGTAAAGACGGCCTTCGGTTGGACGACGCAAGTCATCCAACACGGCGTTGACGTCAGTAGCGCGCTCTTCTGCGAAGTACTCGTCCGGACGAGTCCAGAAGCCCTCTTGCTTTGCTTCCAAAGAACGCATGACCTTGTTAAGGCCAGCAATGTAGTTGCGGCCAATACCCATGGCTTCACCCACCGACTTCATGGTGGTGGTCAGGGTGTCATCAGCGCCGACAAACTTTTCAAAGGCAAAGCGTGGAGCCTTGACAATGACGTAGTCCAGGGTTGGCTCGAAGGCCGCTGGGGTGACGCCGGTGATGTCGTTGGTGACTTCATCCAGGGTGTAGCCAATAGCCAGCTTGGCAGCAAGCTTCGCGATTGGGAAGCCGCTTGCCTTGGAAGCCAGAGCGGAGGAACGGGACACGCGTGGGTTCATCTCAATGACGATGATGCGGCCGTTGTCTGGGTGCACTGCGAACTGAATGTTACAACCGCCGGTGTCAACGCCAACCTCGCGGATGATGTCAATACCCAGGTCGCGCATGTTCTGGAACTCGCGGTCGGTCAGGGTCAGTGCTGGAGCCACGGTGACTGAGTCGCCGGTGTGCACGCCGAGTGCGTCGACGTTTTCGATGGATGCAATCACAACAACGTTGTCATCGCCATCGCGCATGAGCTCGAGCTCGAATTCTTTCCAGCCCAAGATGGATTCTTCAATCAAAACGTTGGCTTCTGGGGATGCGGCAAGACCGCCACCAGCGATGCGCTCGAGGTCTTCATTGGTGTACGCCAAACCGGAGCCAAGACCACCCATGGTAAATGATGGGCGGACCACTACTGGCAGGCCAAGCTCTGCGACGGCTGCGTGGACTTCTTCCATGTTGTGGCAGACCGCGGAACGTGCGGATTCGCCGCCGATGGATTCCACGATGTCCTTGAACTTCTGACGGTCTTCGCCGCGCTCGATGGCGTCGATGTCAGCGCCGATAAGCTCAATGCCGTGCTTGTCCAAGATGCCTGCACGGTCCAGCTGGATAGCTGCGTTTAGTGCAGTCTGACCACCAAGGGTTGCCAGCACGGCGTCGATTGGGTGGCCTTCTTCGCGTTCCTTGATCACGATTTCTTCGATGAATGCTGGCTCGATTGGCTCAACATAGGTGTGGTCTGCGAACTCCGGGTCGGTCATGATTGTTGCCGGGTTGGAGTTGATCAGGGTGACGCGCAGTCCTTCTTCTTTGAGGATGCGGCACGCCTGGGTACCTGAGTAGTCGAACTCACAGGCCTGGCCAATAACAATTGGGCCGGAGCCGATGACCAGGACGTGGTTAATATCGTTGCGCTTTGGCATGGTTTTCTTTCTTACCTTTCCTGGTCTGGGTTACTTGTTGTTTGGCGAGTGGTTGGACATGAGGTCAATGAACTGGTCAAACAGTGGGTTTGCATCATGTGGACCAGCGGCAGACTCAGGGTGGTACTGCACGGAGTATGCCAGGCCGTTAGAGAGCGCTACGCCCTCAACTGCGCCGTCATTCAGGCAGGTGTGGGTGACCTTTGCTGCGCCGAAATCGGTATCGAATTCCTCGCCAGGGTTCTCCGTTGGCATAGCCAGCGCGAAGCCGTGGTTCTGGGAGGTGATGTCAATCTTGCCGGTGACGTGGTTCTTTACCGGAACGTTGATGCCGCGGTGGCCGAACTTCATCTTGAAGGTGTCCAGACCAAGTGCGCGGCCCAGAATCTGGTTGCCGAAGCAGATGCCGAAGAAAGGAACCTCTTCCTTCAGAACATCGCGCACAATCGCTACTGCTTCATCCGCGGTTGCTGGGTCACCAGGGCCGTTGGAGACGAACACGCCGTCTGGGTTGTACTGCTTAATTTCTTCGAAAGGAGTACCTGCTGGAACCACGATGGTTTCAATGCCGCGCTTGGCAAAGTGGTTCGGGGTGGACATTTTAATGCCCATGTCATATGCGACGACGGTGTACTTCTTCTCCCCTTCAACTGGGATGGTGTAGACCTCATCAGTTGAAACTTCGGTGGAAAGGTCCGCGCCAGCCATGGATTCCTGGGCGTTGACTTCTTCAACGAGTTCTTCCACTGGGCGCTTTGCTGCCTCACCGGAGAAAATGCCTGCGGCGACAGAACCCTGGTCACGCAGGTGGCGCACCAACGAGCGGGTGTCTACACCCTGAATGCCGATGATGCCCTGGGATTCCATCTCCTCTTGCAGGCTGCGCTGTGCGCGCCAGTTGGAGACGCGGTGGGACAGGTTGCGGATAACCAGGCCGGCAACCCAGATATTGCCGCCGCTGGACTCATTGTCCTCATCGTTCCAGCCGGTGTTGCCAATCTGTGGCGCGGTCGTGACCACAATCTGGCGGTGGTAGGACGGGTCCGTCATGGTCTCTTGGTAGCCGGTCATGGCGGTGGTAAATACCGCCTCACCCAAGGTGGTGCCGGTTGCGCCGAAGCCGAAGCCACGGAAGCTACGGCCGTCTGCGAGCACCAGGATGGCAGGTTGTGAAGTGTTCGTCACAGGAGTGTGCCTTTCAATTTGAGTGTAAATAATTCACTGTTTTGCATTATATTACTGTTCGTCCCCTTGCGTCCATCCAGCACTCAGCCTTAAAAAGTTGGCTTCAATGAGCTGGTCTGCTGCATAATTTAAGAGGACTGCATATTGAGCTGTCTAGTTATCTTGCGCATCAAGTTGGTAGGTGACGTGCCCGCGCAGCAGGGTGTGAGTCACGCGTGCACCGAACTCAATACCTTCGTATGGATTGTTCTCGCTCTTGGATTCCAGCAGGGTTTTATCCGATACCCACTGTGCTTCTGGGTCAACCAGGGTGAGGTTGGCTGGCTCGCCTACCTCGATTGGTCGGCCATGGTCAGGAAGGCGGGTGATTTCCGCTGGACGCTCACTCATCACGCGAGCAACAAAGCGCCAGTCAGCCAGGCCAGGTTCCACAAAGAGCTTGACGATGACAGCCAGGGAACTTTCCAGACCCAGCATGCCGGGCTTAGCGTTGTCGAACTCAACGCACTTATCTTCCGATCCGTGCGGAGCGTGGTCAGTGGCGACAACATCGATGACGCCATCGAGCAATGCCTGGCGCAGTGCCAACGTGTCATGCTCTTCACGCAGTGGCGGGTTCACGCGGAACACACCGTCGTAGGTGCGCAGCTTGTCATCAGTAAGCAGCAAGTGGTGCGGGGTGACCTCAGCGGTCAAAGGAATGTCCTGACCCTTGGCCCACTTGAGTAGTTCAACGGTGCCGGTGGTCGATGCATGGCAGATATGCACGCGGTTGCCGTAGTCACGAGCAAGCAATGCGTCACGCGCAACGATGGATTCTTCAGCCACGCGTGGCCAGCCGCGCAGACCAAGCTGCGCTGCTGTCGCTCCCTCGTGTGCAACAGCACCTTCGGTCAAACGAGGTTCCTCAGCGTGCTGAGCCAGCAGCACATCCAAGCCCTTGGCGTATTCCAATGCCCGGCGCATCAGCTGTGGGTTTTCCACGCACTTGCCGTCATCGGAGAACATACGAACCTTGGCATCGGAGCGCGCCATCATACCAAACTCGGTAAGGTCTTTGCCTTCAAGTCCCTTGGTGATGGAGCCAACTGGGTGGACATCGCAGATGCCCAAACCCTGCGCCTTTGCCCATACGGACTCAGCGATAACTGGCTGGTCCATCACTGGTGAGGTATTCGCCATAGTAAATACGGCGGTGAATCCGCCCTTGGCTGCAGCCTTGGAACCAGTTTCAATGGTTTCAGTATCTTCGCGGCCGGGCTCACGCAAGTGCACGTGCATATCAACCAGGCCTGGTAGAAGCACACGGGCTGCGCCATCAATGATGCGGTCAATAGCGATGTCCCCATCGGCACCAGCGGATGCACCGATAGCGGTGATTTCACCGTTTTGAATTAAAACGTTGACCGGCTCACCTTCGCCATAAGGGCGAACGTTGGTAAGCAGCGTGGTCGCGGCGGCCGCTGGGGCTTGTCGGCCGGTTTCTGGATAATGAGTCACAGGTAAATCTCCTACTGTTTTCTAGATACCGGCTTAAACACCGACGGCTTCAGCCCCGCCAGCGATGAGCGTGAACAAGACTGCCATGCGCAGATGCACACCGTTGTTGACCTGCTGCAAGATAGCAGTGCGGTCAAGGTCGGCGACGGCATAGTTGATTTCCATGCCACGCAGCATTGGCCCTGGGTGCATGATGATGGCATCTTTCTTCATCATTGCGGCACGTTGCTTGGACAGACCAAACAAGGTTGCGTACTCGCGGTGCGATGGGAAAAAGCCACCGTTCATGCGCTCTGCCTGAACACGCAGCATCATGACCACATCAGCGTCTTGGACCTCAGTGTCGAAATCGACAGAAGTTTTTACCGGCCAAGTCTCCACCCCGAAAGGCAGCAAAGTTGGAGGCGCCACCAGGGTAACTTCCGCACCCAAACTTGTCAGCAGGTCAACGTTGGAACGCACCACGCGCGAATGCAGGCAATCGCCCACAATCTTGACCTTCAGGCCACCGAAGTCGCCTGAAGAAATACCCAAACGCTGACGCATAGTTACTGCGTCCAAAAGCGCTTGGGTCGGGTGTTGGTGGGAACCATCGCCGGCGTTAATTACGGAAGGACCGTCGCCGCCTGGAGCCACCCAGTTTGCAACCTGCTGCGCCGCGCCCGAGGACGGGTGGCGGATGATGATGGAATCCGCGCCCAGAGAAGACAGTGTCAAAGCGGTGTCACGCAAAGACTCACCCTTCTTTACGGAAGAGGAAGAGGCAGACAAGTTGATAACGTCAGCAGACATCCACTTGCCGGCCGTCTCAAAAGAGGCGCGGGTGCGGGTCGAGTTCTCATAGAACAAGGTGTAAATGGTGCGACCGCGCAGGGTTGGAAGCTTCTTTACTTCCCTGCCCTCAAGTGCTTCGCGGAATTTGTCTGCTTCATCGAGCAGGCCGAGGATCTCATGTTTGTTGAGGTCAGCGATGCTTAATAGATGTTTCACTAAGTCTCCTTACTGCGTGGAAGTGATGCCGCGGCTCAAGACCACCGCGTCGCGGCCGTCAATATCGCTAATAAGGACATCAATGTCTTCGTCCCGTGCGGTTGGGACGTTCTTACCCACATAGTCAGCACGGATTGGGACCTGGCGGTGGCCACGGTCCACGAGGACTGCTAATTGGATGGATTCTGGGCGTCCAATATCGCTAAGCGCATCAAGTGCAGCGCGAATGGTGCGGCCGGAATAGAGAACATCATCAACCAAAATGACAATGGCATTATCAATGCCGCCAGTTGGGATGGACGTTGGTTGCAGTGCGCGGTGGGGTTTATTACGCAAATCATCGCGATACAACGTGATATCTAGGGATCCGCAAGGGATTTCAACACCGGCAAACTCTTCAATCTTGTTTGCAAGTCGGTGTGCAAGGGGCACGCCGCCCGAAGGGATGCCCAAAAGAATTACTCGCGCAGCGTCTGGGGAATCCAGAGCTGTCTTTTCAATAATCTGGTGCGCGATGCGAGCCGTTGTACGTTCAACGTCGCTGGCAGTTAGCAATTCTGTCTGCGTGACATTCGTCTGCGCAGCATTAGCTTCGTGCCCGCCGTTGGGTACAGTGGTTCCACTCATCGTGACCTCCTTCCCCGCCTCACAGTGCGGTCCTTAAAGGATGTGTTCACAGAAATATGGTGACCGTAGTTTCTACAGCTGCCACAACCTTAGCATTGTGCCACCCGCCGCGCGCTAATTTAAATCCATTCATTCCCCTATTTGGGCACGCGGGTTTCACCGCCTGAGCAAGCCTGGCCCAGACCGCACAAATTCCAGTGGTGGTGTTTCGGCGTTGAGTCATACTTGAAGTTCTCAAAGTGGCTAAGCTGTAGAGCAACGTACAAGGCGCAGCACGCCCGATTAAACGAACCCTTAAGGAGCGTTTCCTGCATGAGTTTTTCTGCATCACACATTGTTCCTGCACCACGGGAACAGGTGTGGGAATGGCATACGCGCAAGGGCGCTTTGGCCAGGATCACTCCACCTTTTGTACCGATGACTCCGTTGCAGCAGGCAGGGAGGCTTTCCGATGGCACGACGGTGCTGGGTTTCCCCGCTGGTTTGCGGTGGACTGCGCGCCATGATCTTTCCCGCTACCGCAAGGGTTATGCCTTTTCTGATGTGTGCGTAAATGCGCCCATGCGAGTTCTGGCCAACTGGCGCCATGACCATCATTTTGAGGATCATGCTGAGGGTACTTTGGTGACGGACACGGTGGAGACGCGAGTTCCTAAATCCGTCATGGAAACCATGTTTGCTTACCGTCAGCACCAGTTGATTGAAGATATTGCGTTGCTCAACCGTCTCAAGGGTCTGGGCTACGTGGATGGTTTGGCTGATTCCAGCTCGATTTACGGTGCGAGCCGTCCACTGAAAATCGCGATGACTGGCTCCCGCGGCGCGGTTGGTCGCACACTGACCGCGCAGCTTTCCCTAGCTGGCCATGAGGTCGTGCAGTTGGTCCGTGGCAAGGTCAAGCCAGGTCAACGCCACTGGAATCCAGTAGCACCAGCATCAGACCTGCTCGATGGCATCGATGTGCTGGTTCATCTCGCCGGTGAGCCAATCTTTGGCCGCTTTAATGAGTCCCACAAGAAAGACATCCGCGACTCGCGCGTGGGGCCCACCCGCAAGTTGGCAGAGATTGTGGCCAAGTCAGAGACTGTAACCACCATGGTTTCCGCGTCTGCAATTGGCTACTACGGAAATGACCGCGGTGAAGAGCTTCTCACCGAATCTTCAGAACCCGGCGATGGATTCTTGGCAGATGTTTGTGTGGATTGGGAAGCAGCCACTGCCCCAGCTTCGGAAGCTGGCAAACGCGTGGTTACCATGCGCACCGGCGTGGTTATCTCCGGCAATTCTGGAGTCCTGCCCCTGTTTAAGGCGTTATTCTCCACTGGCCTAGGCGGTACCTTCGGCGATGGCGAGTTCTGGCTGTCTTGGATTGGTGCTGATGATCTCACGGACATGTATACCCACGCCATCCTTGAGGAGAAACTGAGTGGCCCTATCAACGCCGTTGCCCCAAATCCAGTCCTCAACCGTGGACTAGCCCAAGCTATCGGCACGGAGATGAAGCGTCCTTCCGTTATTCCAATTCCGACCTTCGGCCCAGCGCTTCTTCTGGGCAAGGAAGGCGCACGCGAATTGGCACTGGCGGATCAACGCGTGATCCCCGAAGTGTTGAACAATCACGATCATCACCTCCGCTACCCCACCATCGACAAAGCCCTGGCGCATGAGCTCGGCCGCGAAAAGCTCTGGGCTCCAGCAGAACCTGATGCGTCTGAGTCAACAGCCTCAGGTGATGATGAACCACTGACGAAAGACAATTAACTTGTGTCCGTCCGGATGACTCGAGTGCCTCTACGGACCGCTTCGGCATCGCTCTACTCATTGGAGTTTCGCTTGCGGGCTGGATTGCTCTCGCCCTTGTGTTACTAGCGTGGGCTCGCTCAATTCCAGTATCCCCTCAAATGTCGTTTGCCGTTGTGAGCTTAGTCTGGCCCTTGTCGTCTATTCCAAGGTTCTTTTGGGTAGCAATCCTAATCGACTCAATTCCAACCCGGCCCGAAAGGCCAATTGGCTTCCACTTCACTGCCCTTGGAATCGGGTTGATCGCAATCACCATCATCGTTAAATGGCTTCAGCCGTGTCACCATGCCTATCCGGTCTAAAGTACGGCGTGGATGAGGGAAAGCGAAATTCTACTTTCTCGAGATCCGCATCCTGATTGATTGATCTGCGTCTACTATTCGAGGGGTGTGTCCATGGACATCGTGATCGTGTAGTCGTCAGGTAAGGCAATTCGGTGTGATCATCGCCGAAAGGCATGCAGTTAACAGAGTGCAGAAGTCCGTCAACTACCCATAGCTCAAGAAATCCCAGTGTTTACTGACCGTCGCCAACCTCAGCACTCGAAAAAGGTCCGCCGGCGTGTTCTATGGCCGGACACTCGGCTGTGGACGGGACTGTAATAAGGAAACACTCGCATTCGTCAAATTCGTATCCGCCCCACGTCGCTATCGCGCGCTGAGCTCGGGCTAGTGATGATTTGGCATCGGTACCACTGCAGAGGATATCAAGTAGTGTGTTCTCCTTGGGCTAAAGATGTTACCTAAGAAACGTCGGGGTAGGTTGGTCATAATACTCCGGGCTCGCGGGGATGATGTGAGCATTATAATCCAGTTTCCCGGATCGCGGTTTCGTGTCTTGCTCAAGTTCCGGAGTGTTCGACGACCAACAAGATCCTCGTGCTACGAACTGTGCCGCGAAAGGGTGAGGGATCCTGCCGAAGAATAGGGGTGGAATCTCCGATGCATAGAGGAAGAGACCACCCGACCGAGAGAAACGGTGGGTGGTCTCTTTGCGTTTGCGCTAGCGCTTGCGGGAGCGGCGCTCGCGGACACGAACCGCGATGCGTACTGGGGTGCCGTGGAAGCCGAACTTCTCACGGAACTTGCGCTCCAGGTAGCGGCGGTAGCCAGCATCCAAGAAGCCGGTGGTAAACAGCACGATGGTTGGTGGCTGTGTACCAGCCTGGGTAGCGAATAGAACGCGTGGCAGGCGGTTGTTCTTCATTGGAGGTGGGTTAGCGGCAATCGCATCACGCATCCAGTTGTTGAGCTGACCAGTTGTAACACGCTGGTCCCAGCTCTCCAGAGCAGCAATCATCGCTGGCTCCAAGCGCTGCAGTGAGCGGCCAGTCTCAGCAGAGATATTGATGCGGGTTACCCATGGAAGGTGCGCCAACTGTTGGTCCATTTCGCGGTCCAGGTAGTAGCGGCGGTCCTCATCCATCAGGTCCCACTTGTTGAACGCAATGACCAAAGCCTTGCCGGCTTCAAGCACCATGTTCAACACGCGCTGGTCCTGTTCAGAGATCTCCTCGGAGGCATCGATAAGCATGACGCACACCTCGGCCGCATCAATGACGCCGCGGGTACGCAGGGATGCATAGTACTCATGGCCCTGGGCATTCTTGACCTTCTTGCGCAGACCAGCTGTGTCAACAAAGCGCCACAGCTTCTGATCCAGCTGCACCAAAGAGTCAACCGGATCCACGGTGGTACCAGCAACGTTGTCAACAACAGCGCGCTGCTCACCAGTGAACTTGTTCAACAAAGAGGACTTGCCCACGTTTGGCTTACCCACCAGCGCCACACGGCGTGGACCTTCAGTAATAGATGGGTTGCGTGGTTCCTCCGGGAACAAGCGCAGTACCTCATCCAACACGTCCGCGCCACCGCGGCCATGCTGGGCGGAGACTGGCCATGGATCGCCCAAGCCCAGCGCGTAAAACTCAGCCATGTCAGCGTACATGTTGTCCGAGTCGAACTTGTTGGATACCAAAATGACTGGAACCTCAGAACGCTGCAGCATGCGTGCCATCACGGAGTCAGTCTCAGTGATACCCACCTTGGTGTCCACCACGAAGACAATGACGTCCGCAGTTTCCATGGCTACTTCAGCCTGACGTGCAATAGCACCGTGAATGCCCTTGGCATTCGGGTCCCAGCCGCCGGTATCCTGGACGAAGAAGCGCTGGCCGTTCCAGTCACCGATGTAAGAAATACGGTCACGGGTAACGCCCGGGTGGTCTTCCACAACTGCTTCACGGCGGCCCAGGAATCGGTTGACCAAGGAGGACTTGCCCACGTTTGGACGGCCCACAATGGCAACGGTGCACAGGGACTCTTCGGTGTGGGAAGGTCCGGCAACGCCGAAGGCGCGCTCAATCTGCGCCCACTCTTCTTCGCTCAGCTCTTCACCAGCAACGCCGGTTGGAACGCCCTCTTCGTCATAGCCATCTCCGTAATCGGCTTCGCCGAACTCAGAGTCATCAAAGTTGGAATCATCAAACTCAAAGTCGAACTCTTCTTCATTGAAGTCATCCGACGCCCAACCACCGTGCGGCGCTTCAACGAGTTCTTCGTCGAACTTGCCCGCTGGGTAGTGGAACTCAGTGTCTTTCTCAGAATTCTTATCGCTCATCAGCAGACTCCTTGACAATAGTAATGAGGGCGTCGAGCACTTCTTCAAGGCTCATTTCAGAAGTATCCACCACAACAGCGTCATCTGCTGGGCGAAGAGGTGAGGTTGCGCGTGAAGAATCTGCCGCATCGCGGCGCTCCACGTCGGCCAATACGGTGTCGAATTCAGCTGGGATACCAGCAGCTACATTCTGGTCGTATCGGCGCTGGGCACGTACCTGAGCGGAGGCGGTCATAAAGGCCTTAGCCGGGGAATCAACCAACACTACTGTGCCGATGTCGCGGCCTTCAACGATGGCGCGGTGCGATTCATCGGCAAGCTTGCGCTGCAACTGCACCAAGTTCGTGCGCACCTCCGGGATGGCAGAGACAGCAGAGACGTTGCGGGTGACCTCATCCTCACGGATTTCCTTGGACACATCCTCTCCATTGAGGATGACTTCCGTGGAATCCGGGTCATTGGACACAGTCAAAGGCAAATTCGCAGTCGCCGCGATGACAGCCTGAGTGTCTTGTGGATCGACCCCCGCACGCAGCACAGCCAAGGTGGCCACGCGGTACATAGCGCCAGTATCGATGTATTTTGCGTCCAGCTGTTTCGCCAACGCACGGCACGTGGTGGACTTTCCGGTTCCGGATGGTCCGTCAACAGCCAGAATGAGGCCGCCATTAGGAAGATTAGAAACCATTTACATCCCCACTACCTTGTACAAGCTGGTGAGCTCAGCAGAGTTCAACGCACGGATACCGCCGGGCTTCATATCGCCCAACTGCACGGTGTGGATTTTGGTGCGCACCAGGCGCTGTACTGGGTAGCCGGCGGCCTTGAGCATGCGGCGAACAATGTGCTTGCGGCCTTCGTGCAGTTCCAAGCGGATAAGCGACATGCCCTGGTTCTTATCCACAACCTGAACAAAGTCAGCCTTGGCCTTGCCGTCGTCGAGCTCAATGCCCTCTTTCAGAGTACGGATCAGACGGTTGTCTGCCTCACCCAACACGGTGGCCAGGTAGGTCTTGGACACCTCGTACTTCGGGTGCATCAGGCGGTTTGCCAACTCACCGTCGTTGGTGAGGATGAGCAAGCCCTCAGTATCAGCGTCAAGGCGGCCGACGTGGAACAGGCGCTGGCCGGATGCGACCTTCTCCGAAACCATGTCGCCCACGCATGGACGGCCCATGTCATCTTGCATGGTGGACTGCATGCCACGAGGCTTGTTCAGGATGAAGTACTCGTGCTCTTCATTGACGTTGACGCGCACACCGTCCACGCGGATGATGTCCACGTTTGGGTTTACGCGTACGCCTTGGCGCTTAACAACTTCACCGTTGACTTCAACGCGGCCTGCTTCAATGAGTACTTCCGCGTGGCGGCGTGATGCTACGCCTGCCTTGGCTAGGACCTTTTGCAGGCGTTCGCCTTCGGTGCTGGGGTTTTGGGTGGACTTAGAGTCCTCGTAGAGCCAATCAGCGCCCAAGTCATTAGCGATGGACTGGGCGGTGGCCTTCTTTTCGCGCTGGGAGCGCTTGACGTTTTGACGACGGGCCGGTTTAGCGTTGGAGATCAGCATGTCACTGTCACGCTTTTTCTTTTCCGGTGTGCCGTCTCGGCGAGCGGGTGGGGTCACGTCGATCGTGTCCTTTTCTCTTAAATTGTTCAAATTGTGCTTGGGAGATCCTACTCCTGGCAACGAGCCTACAGCAAAATCTCTAATATTCTTCATCGATCATGTCGACGTCGGGCAATAGTGGCGCTAAATCCGGCAAACGCTCCAAAGAGTCAATGCCTAGAAGCTCCAAGAATAACGCCGTTGTTTCGTAGCGGATGCCGGGTCCTTCGAACTCTCCGTCTTCGATTTCGCGCACCAGCCCGCGCAGGGTCAACGTGCGCATGACACCGTCAACGTTGACACCGCGCACCGCAGCGACCTGGGCACGAGTACACGGTTGTCGGTACGCCACCACGGCAAGTGTCTCTAATGCTGCGCGGGAGAGCCTGGTTTGGGTGCCATCCAGCATGAATTGCTCCACGGCATCGGCATTGTCACGGCGTGTGAAATAGCGCCAACCTTCTTCACTTGTGCGCAGTTCAATGCCAGAGCCGCGCATGTCCAGTTCGGTGCGGATTTCTTCGAGTACGGCTTCAACTTCTTCGACGGTTGATTCAACCGCGCGAGCAATGCTTGCCGATGTAGCCGGGCTATCGATGACAAGAAGAATCGACTCAATCTGGGAGCGCAACTCGCTGATAAACGGCATCTCATCGGCCGTCATCTCATTCGGATTCATAGCTTCTCCTTAATCCCAGTTCGCCGCAGCCACAACAGCTGGATCGACGTCCAATCCAGTCCAGGACACGTTTAGGGGTCCAAGCTGTTCTTCTTGTTCGGTTTCTACGGCCTTAGCTTTGTAAAGCTCCAGCAGCGCCAAGAAACGGCCAACCACATGCATCGACAGCGTGCAATCCCGCGTAAGCGCATTAAAGCTCAACCACTTGTCTGCGCCAAGCAGCTTGAGCGTATCCATGATCTTGCCGGCTTGTTCCGGCACGGACACGGCCACTTGGTGGATGTGTCCAATCCCAACTTCCTCGGGTGGCTTGGGGCGAAAGACACCAGCGGCCAACTCCGCGAAACTCGCCGGGGTGTGCCCCAGCTTGACCGGTGGCAATAACGATGCGAACTGCTCTTCCACGCCGACTGCACGCGGGTAAGCTCTGCGCGCCTCACGCTGCCACTGCGCAAACTGGTCTGCGACTTGTTTGTAGGCGCGGTACTGCAAAAGGCGTGCGAACAAAAGGTCACGGGATTCTAGAAGTTCGAGGTCATCCAGATCATCGACCTCACCGCGTGGCAACAGACGTGCTGCCTTCAAGTCCAGAAGGGTTGCTGCAACGACGAGAAATTCCGTGATCTCATCCAGGTCAGCGGTTTGGCCAAGCCCGCGAGTATAAGCCACGAATTCATCAGTGACTTCCGACAAAGCAACGTCAGTGACATCCAGCTTCTTGCTTTGAATCAGCTGCAGCAGCAGGTCAAACGGGCCCTCAAAGTTGGCCAGCGCAATGCGAAAGCCTGGAATCTCCGGCTGCACTGCTTCATCTATTGGTTGATGAGCCATCTACACCTGCATCTAGCGCTTGGTGCGCTCAATGACCTCAGCAGCCAAGTCACGGTATTGCTTCGCTGCCTGCGACGACGGCGCCCAGGTGGTGATGGGTTCTCCAGCCACGGAAGTCTCTGGGAAACGCACGGTGCGGGTAATGACGGTGTCAAAGACTTTCTCATCAAAGTATTCAACAACGCGCGACATCACTTCGCGTGCATGCTTGGTGCGGCGGTCAAACATAGTGACCAGAATGCCAATGACTTCCAAGTCAAAGTTGATGCGCTCAGCAACCTTCTCCACCGTGTCAGTCAACAAAGCCAGTCCGCGAAGTGAGAAGAACTCACATTCCATAGGAATGATGACGCCGTGAGAACACGCCAACGCGTTGACGGTCAAAAGACCAAGGGAAGGCTGGCAGTCAATGATAATGAAGTCATAGTCCTTCATCACTGGGCGCAGCGCACGCGCCAGCGTGTGCTCACGGCCGACCTCATTGACCATCTGAATCTCAGCGGCCGACAAGTCAATGTTGGCAGGAACCAAATCCAGACCAGGTACGCCGGTGTGCACGATAGCGGAGTGAATAGACACCTGGCTATCAAGCATCACGTCATAGATGGTGTCTTCAATTTCATCATGGCCCAGGCCTAAACCTGCGGACAGTGCGCCCTGCGGGTCCAAGTCCACCAAAAGCACCTTGCGGCCATAATCAGCCAAGCAAGCACCCATATTGATGGTTGAGGTGGTCTTGCCCACGCCACCTTTTTGGTTGCACATTGAGATGATGGTCGCTGGACCATTCTTTTCCAGTGCTGGTGGCTGTGGGATAGTGCGCAGCTCCCTGCCTGTTAGACCAACTTCAGGTTCGCCTGCGTCAAAGAGTCCCTCGTTGCTCACGTTTTACTCCCTACTTCCCTACCAACGCTCAACCCGCACTTCGAACACGAAATTACACGGCTGTCATTTAACACTGAGATACAGCTTACTCGTCTATCCTACAAGGCACATCGTCGCCCGTAGGTCAACGCTTCAGGCTAGATTAACTTAGGTCAATCTAGCACCGGATCGTCAATCTAGCGTGGTTTCGATGCCGATAACCTATTACTCTGTTTAGCCACTTGCTTAGTACTCGTACTGATGTTGCTTACGGCGATTGCTCACCTTGCGGATGATGAAGCCAATGATGATCAAGAGGATCACAATGCCCAGGCCAATGACCCCGTTGGCCAACAGGTTTGAGCCTTCATCATCGCTGGAAGTGCTCGTAGCTGATGCATTTTGAGCTTCCTCACCAGCGCGCTGGTAGTTCGGGTCAGTCAGGCTGACAATGACTTCAATGCCAGTGCCATCGTTGCGCACTAGCTGCATGTAGAACGGATTATCTGGTGCTTGGCCTTCCGGATAGGTCAAGGTCAAGGTACGGCTAGCCGCATCAATATCGCGCTTGATGTCTTGGATGATGTTGCCATCAGCATCGACGTAGCGCAGGGTGAACTGCTCCTGGTCCAAGTTGCCGAACTGATTGTAAAAATCTAGCGCCTGGCGCAGACCCAACTGTGCAGTGATGGTGTTGCCCTCGATGGTGGACTCCAGATCGATGCGCTCAGCGGTAGATTCATCTAGCTGTTCTGCCGCCTGACGCTCCGGCTTATCCCCTGGCACGGCTGGCAAGGACGCATTCTGGCTTCCGGAGACATCACCAGTGCCGGTGTTCTCATCGCCTGAGCCTCCTGCACCGTTAGCGCCCTGGCCACCGGCGCCAGCAGAACCGTCAGTGCTACCTCCGCCATCAGAACCAGGGGTCCTTCCGTTATCGGTAGCACCTGAGCCAGTCGCACCGCCTCCGGTACCGCCGCCGTTGCCATCGCTGCCAACTGGAGTATCGCCACCAGCAGTGCCACCACCGGAGGTGTTACCGCCGCTTGCGCCGCCTTCTGCTACCAAAGTGATGGTCGTGGACTGGCCTTGGGCAGTAACAGGGATAGAAATCTGGCCGCCCTCAGGCGGCGCGGTAATGGTCACGGTACTGCCGGAGGTGGAGACGGACCAGCCGTCGCCGGAATAGGACGCGTTTGCTGCCACGGGCAAACTAACCGTGGTGGTTTGTCCTGCTGGAACTGAAATCGGAGCAGAGATTGCCGCGCGTGCATCCTCTACTGACATACCTCCTGGCAATGCGTGTGCTGCCGGGGCGGCCGCAACAGCGCCAGCTGAAGCGCCGAGGCCCAGAATGCATGCAGCCGCGACTGATGCAGCAAATTGTCGGCTAGCAATAAAGCCAGCAAGTGGTGTCGCAGTAGTGCTAGTGACACTAGCACTAGCAAGACTGTGGCCAAGGGCATGGTTGCGTGAGGAATTCACGTGAACAGTCGTCCTTTCATAAGACGTACAAGACATCATTCAACCCATATTCGGTGCTGTACTCACGCGATTCAAGACAATGAAACGCGTGAGTACAGCACAACAAAGGATTGAAGAGAAATATTAGTGCACGCGGAATGCGCGCACAGGCACGAAAATCACGGTACTGGAACTGGCATGCATATTTCCAGATTTAAGCGCGAGGGTGAGCAACTCTCCAGACTTCTCGCAGGGAATCCGCAGTAACATGTGTGTAGATCTGCGTGGTCGTTACTGAAGAGTGCCCCAATAACTCCTGCACAGTACGCACATCGGCGCCGCCCTGCAGCAAATGGGTAGCAAAAGAGTGCCTTAATGTGTGCGGGGACACTTTCTTGCCAACCTTGGCGCGCTCAACGGCTTGCTGGATGACAGCCCAAGCGCTTTGCCGTGACAAAGGCTTGCCCAACGTGTTGAGAAACAGCGCATGTGTTTTGCCGCGGCTCATCTGCGGCCGCGAACGAACCAGGTAGTCCTCAATGGCTTTGCGTGCATGAGAACCCATCGGCACCAGGCGCTGCTTGGAACCTTTACCGGTCACGGTCAAAATATCTGGGCCATCAGCAACATCATCTACCACCAGATCAAGCAGCTCGGAGATACGCGCACCAGTGCCATAGAGCATTTCCAACAGCGCTTTATCCCGAATATCTACCGCCGTGGCATACTCCCCCGTCGGAACGGCATCAATGAGTGCCGTGACTTCTTCAACAGTTAACGTATCCGGTAGGTGCTTCGCCGGACTTGGTGGTGCGACATCGGCAGCGACATCAACATTGATGTCGCCCTCAGACAACGCAAACTTGTGAAGCCCGCGGGCAACGATAAGAGCACGGCTTGTCGATGCACTCGATAGCGGCTTCTGTCCCTCCCACCCGCGGCGAAGGTCCGCGACATAAGCCTCAAGATGTTGCGTGGTTACATCACGCAGAGACGTTACTCCTGCGGCAGCGAGCCAATGAACATAACGCTTCAGATCCCGGCGGTAATTGCTGACGGTATTGGGAGAAGATCCCTTTTCGACCGCGAGGTGGTCCAACCACCCTTGTGCGAGTGTTACCAGTTCCGGTGCAGGCTCAGTCCCGCCGGCGATGCCGGAGATTCCGGAGTTACCGGAATGCCCGGCGGCACCAGAAGCACCCGAGATAGTTGAAGAAGACATCTATTGCTTCTTCAGGTCAGGACCCTGACGGCGCGAAGCAATTGAGGTTGGGCGCAGTTCAAAAGGCGCAGAAACCTCACGAGCTTGGCCGTTTCCGCTAAGTACCTGCTTGGCGGCGAGAATTCCGGCCACGGCGATGGAGTTATTGATTTCACCGCTCAAGACTTTCGCTACTGCTTCATCCAAGTCCACCCAGGCGAAATCCATGTCTGCTTCTTCGTCGCCAAAAGCCTCGGGGCGTTCCACTGCTGTGAGGCCCTGTGCCAAAAAGACACGAGCTGATTCCTCGCAGAAACCAGGCGAAGACACCAAGTCGGTCAAAACAAACCATTCGGCGGCCTCTAGTCCTGCTTCTTCTACCAGTTCGCGTTGGGCACCAAGAATTTCGGACTCGCCCTGGACGTCCAAAAGCCCGGCGGGAATCTCCCACAAGCGGCGCTTGACGCTGTGTCGGTACTGATTGACCATCGCAATTTCATTGTTCTCATTAACCGCAACGACAGCCACAGCACCCATGTGCTCAATTACTTCACGGAAAGCAACCTGATCATTGGGCATGGCCAGCTTGTCCTGGCGCACCGCGACGATCGGGGCATCGAGCAAAAGCTCGGAGGACAGCACCTTAAAGTCATGTGCCATGAGTTCTACTCTCCTTCCGGAAGTGGAGGTGCGGCAGCGTCCGCGGATTCGCTAGCACCATAGGCACCAGATCCGTTGCCCAGTTGCTCAACTACCGCGAGCGCAACCGCTAGCTGCGCAAAGTCACGATTAATGGAGTCCACAGTGGAGATGGCATCCGGGCTTGGACCCTCGCCACCGCCGGCCTCTGTACGCAACGTGTCAATGACCCCGCCTTCACCAGCGGCCTGTAGCCTTCCGGCGAGCACGCCATAGGTGCCAGCTTCATTCAGAGAGTTTGCAAAGGCCACCAGGTTGTCGTGGTAGTACTCGTCGCCACCACGGCCCATCACCACGACGACCGCTTGCGCAGGCAATATGGTGCCATCTTCATAGTTCAAAAAGCCAGCCTCACGCAGTGCCTGCAACAGTGCGCCGCGGTCTTCAGAGGAAGCCATTGGCTCGGCTGATTCAGGGTCACGCAACAGCGCTGCGGCCAATGCTTGACCGGTGTGGCGGCCAGCGGAAAGATCTTGCTCATCTAGCTCCGCACCGGCTGGCAGAACGTTTGCAACGATGGACTTAATCTTGTCCGCGCCCTCAGGGTGCAAAAACTCATTGGTCATGGTGATAGTGCCGGAATCAACCGCACCAGCGGAATTGAGCATGTTACGAACACCTGCCACATCGCCTTCAGCGGCATCACCCGTGGCAATGATTGAAACATCACGGCCTTCCAATGAGCCGGCCAAGGCGTCCGCGGACAAACCACTGATGAGAGAATCAGCGGAATCAGACTGCGCCTGGATTTCCTTGTTTTCCTGCAACAGCGCACGGTGTTCTTCACGGATTGGATCATCACTGGCAACGGCTGCCGATGTCCCCTCCATATTCGGCGCAAGCACCATTGTTCCAGCGGCAACGCCCAAGGCGACGCCAAAACCAAGGCCAGCGATTACAAGCGCACTACGAGAAGATTTTTGGACAGCCATGGTTTAAAACCACCCCTGGAACGTCAACGCGATGTTGTTCCACGTATCGATGAGGTTATTAGCAAAAGTGCCATCCCCGCCGAGTCCAACAACTAGAACAATTACGGCCAGCGCAACCAGCACGCCCAGCACCGCCCACAGCCAGGCCATGGAACCGCCGGTTCGCACCGTGTACAGGTTGATAATTGCTGAGGAGTCCACCAGACGGTTTCCTGCCTTCAACCGCGTGAGCATCGCAGCTGGAGTTGCGTGTTCTTTGGCCGCAAAAATATCGTCCAAGTCCAGAGAATCACCGACCTGCACGATGAGCTCTGCTTCGTGGAAGTCTGCCAGCAGCAGCGCCAGATCAGTTGCACTGTCAGTTGCTGCGGGGAAGGTCATCGCACCGATGCCTAAGTCCTGGATGCGCTCAAGACCTTCCGCGGTGCCGTCCGGATCTGCTGGGAGAACAACCCGCGCGCCACTGCGCAAAGATTCGGTCGCGATGTTCCTTGGATTGCCAACGATCAAATCGGGCGTATATCCCTGCGCGATCAAAGAATCTGCGCCGGCATCTACGCCGACGAGGATGGGTTCATACTCGCGGATGAAGTTGCGCAGTCCCTTGATGTGATTGCGGTGGTCTTCACTCGGGGAAACAATGACGACCTTGCGGTCTTTCATCTCTGAGCCGGCCTCAGGGATCCCCAGGCCATCGATAAGCAAAGGCCCCTCCGAGTGAATGAACTCAATGGAGTTACCAAAGTAGGCTTCCATGCGTTCAACCAGACTACGTCGCGCTTCAGAGAAATCCTTCTCCGCCTTGGTGCGTTCAACACTGGTGCCTTCACCGATGACCTTGTCGCCGGCGTAGATGGTGCCTTCGTCCGTGATGCGGGCTTTCTTGCCGTCCTTAAAACCAGCGATGAAATCAGTGCCAACATTTTCCAGCAACAGTACTTCAGCGTCCAGCAACATGTGCGGGCCATAATTAGGGATTGCCCCGGTGGAAAACTCGGCCACGTTAACTACAGCGGCTGGTTGAACATCGATGAGCGCCTGGGCCTCTTGGCGTGAAATATTCGCAGCATTAATAACGGCGATATCGCCGGCGCGGAACTTTTTCATACCATTTCCGCCAGGCGTGCAATCGCGCAAAGCGCCATGCAGACCAGGCAATTCTTCAGTTCGGGAAAACAGGCTCATGCCGGATATTGTTCCTTGTGGGAGCCTAAAAGTGTGGAAGGCGCGCGGTGTTAAACTCTGAAACCTTCAACTTCATCTTGAGCCTTCGATAGCAGCTCCGCGGCGTGTGCACGACCCGTTGCGGTGTCATCCAAACCAGCCAACATGCGGGCCAATTCTTCGACTCGTTCTTCCCTACTCAACGTCACGACACCGGAAGTCACTGACTTATCGGTGATATCCTTCGCCACATGCAGGTGTGTGTCCGCATACGCAGCAACCTGTGGCAGGTGGGTGACCACAAGAACCTGATTGGCTTGGGCTAGCCGCGCTAGACGGCGCCCAATTTCCACTGCGGCGCGGCCGCCAACGCCAGCATCCACCTCATCGAAAACCAACGTGGTGCCAGCGGTACCCGCTGACAAAATAACTTCTAGTGCCAACATCACGCGGGAAAGCTCACCGCCAGATGCCGCGACCGACAATGGCTTTGGTGTTGCGGCGTCATTGGCCGCCAATAGCAGCTCCACCTCATCAGCGCCAGCACGCGAATACTTAGCCTGGCGGACATCCACCTCTAAACGCGCCTTCGGCATAGCCAAACCATGAATTTCCTCGGAGACGGCCTTGGCCAGCTTCTTCGCAGCCTTGGTACGCGCTGCCGTGAGCTTTTCAGCCCGCGCCACCATCTCAGTTTGCGCCTCAGCGACCTCAGCCTGCAGCTTCTCTAATGCCTCAGTGGAAGTATCCATCGAGGCCAACTTGGTTTCAGCTTCCTGCTTCCACGCCAATACACCATCAATATCACCAGCGTACTTGCGGGTCAGCCCACGCAGCTCCTGTTGGCGCTGCAAGCTCTTTTCCAACAGCTCCGGGTCCGCAGGTAAATCCGAGAGGAACTGACCAAGTTCTCCCGCGATACCCGCCAGTTGTGAGGTCATCTCCCCTAACTGCTGGCTGAGTTCTTCCAGCTGCTTATCATCCACCGCATGGACAGCTGCATGAGCCTCACCAAGAAGTGTTGAGGCTGGTTTTTCCTCACCAAAGTCTCCCTCCACACCATCAATAGCAACCAGGGCTGTCTGCGCTGCCTCACGGAGACCATCAACGTCCTGCAAGCGCTTGATAAGGGTAATCAGTTCTTCATCTTCACCTGGCTGTGGGTCAATCTCAGAAATCTCGTTAACCGCGAACTGCAGGCGATCAACTTCCTGCGCCATCTCTCTGCGGGATTCGGTGCGGCGTTTGAGATCTTTGGCCTGTGTGCGCCAATGCACGAAGCTCTCGCGGTATTTGTCCAATAAAGGCGCAATATCGCTTGAGGAACGATCCAGCGCCGCCAATTGTTGGTCTGGTGCCGAAAGACGAAGCTGATCATTTTGTCCATGCACCGTAAGCAATGCACGTGAAAACTCACCCAGCGTTGCTGCCGGAACGCTGCGCCCGCCAAGATGCGCTTTGGAACGCCCAGTAGACATCACGGTGCGTGATGCGATGTACTCGCCATTTTCATCCGCTGAACCGCCAGCAGTATCAACAATTTCTGCCACACTCGAAGCATCTTCTTTGGTGAGCTCTTCAGTGATGAAGGTTCCTTCAACCACTGCTTTGCTTGCTCCCGCGCGGACTCGCGATGCATCGGCGCGCCCGCCAGCTAGCAGGCGCAGGCCGGTGACGACCATGGTTTTACCGGCACCGGTCTCACCGGTCAGAACTGTTAATCCGGACGAAAGCTCGGCTGATGCTGAGGAGATTACGCCAAGATCAGAAATGGTGATATCTGCTAACACGGCGAGTACCTCCTCCTAAGCTTTTAGAACACATTAACGAAAAGCTACCACAGCAATAATAAAGAAACGCGGCTACGTGGCGGCGATTAACCCAATTCCTACCCCGAAAGCCGCGAAATTCTATCGCTGCGGACCGCGCCAACCTTGAATTGGCAGATGCAGCTTGGTCACCAAACGGTCCGTAAACGGCTCTTCATCTAAACGTACCCAACGCACTGGCGTTGTGCCGCGAGTTACTTCAATACGCGAACCAGGAGGCATGTTGATTTCTCGGAATCCATCCAAGATCACGATCGCTGGTGAGGTTACGGATGCTGATTCCACTGCCACCGAAGAATCCGGCGATACAACCAAAGGCTTGGTAAACAGCGCATGAGCATTGTTCGGCACAACCAAGATGGCATCCAACTCAGGCCACAAGATTGGACCGCCCGCGGAGAACGCGTAGGCCGTTGAACCAGTCGGTGTTGAAACCAGAACGCCGTCGCAGCCAAAGGCCATCACCGGGCGCTCATCAACTTCCAAGATGGCATCTAAAACACCGGACCGGTCCAGGTTTTCAACACTGGCTTCGTTAAGCGCCCAGTTGGAGCCAATGACTTCACCCTGCTCATCATAGACCGTGCAGTCGATGGTCATACGGTCTTCGACCCGGTAGTCGCGATCAATTACTCGCTGGATAGCCCCTTCGAGGGACTCGCGCTCACCTTCTGCCAAGAAGCCCACGTGGCCCAAGTTGATGCCCAGCACGGGCGCACCAACTTTGCGTGCAAGGTCAGCAGCGCGCAGGAATGTACCATCACCGCCAAGCACCAGCACAAGCTCACAGCCCTCAGCGGCTTTGAGGTCATGCGCCATGTACGGGAAAGTAGAAAGAATCGACGGCGCCTCGATAGGCTCACGCGCTACAACGCGCAGTTCAATGCCGGCTTCAACAAGCAGTTCCGCAGCGCGTTCCGCGTCACGAATATTGCTGGCTCGCCCAGTGTGCGGCACCAAAAGTATGCGGCGCGGCGAGGCATTCTCCACCTGCGCGCTGTGTGCTGGTTCGCTCACTGAGGACCATCCTTTACTGCAGTTTCGATCATCTTCAGCAAGTCTTCGTCTGAAGGATGCGAAGCACCGCCGTCATTAATAAGCATTAGAAAGTATTCTACGTTGCCGCTTGGGCCAGGCAGCGGCGAGGCCACCACACCGTGGCAGCTCAAACCCAAGGTCTTCGCGAATACCGCGACCTCGTGGGTGACTTCAATGCGTAGCTCTGGCGAACGTACTACGCCGGACGTGCCAACGCGGTCTTTGCCCACCTCAAATTGCGGCTTGACCATGGGCAACATGATCGCGCCCGGGGCCATAACCTGCGCCATCGCAGGAAGCGTTAGCTTCAGGGAGATAAAAGACAGGTCCCCAACCATGACATCGCATGGACCATCGGTGTGCTCAAGCGTGAGGTAGCGAATGTTTGTCCGGTCTAAGACCTTGACGCGGTCGTCGTTTTGCAGTCGCCACAACAATTGCCCGTAGCCGACATCAACCGCATAGACTGCCGATGCTCCGTCACGCAGGCAGACATCGGTAAAGCCGCCTGTCGATGCCCCAGCATCGAGCACCTTCTTGCCCTCAAGTTCGACATCGAAAGCTTTTAGGGCGCCAAGCAGCTTATGCGCGCCGCGTGATGCCCAATTATTATCATCGCCGCCCTCAATACGGATTGAGACTTCTGGATCCACGACTGTCGCTGGCTTCGATGCTTTGAAACCGCCAACGAACACGCGACCGTCTTTGATCAGTTCAACAGCATGTTCACGTGAGCGCGCAATCTTGCGGCGCACAAGCTCGGCATCAAGACGACGTCGTTGTGGGGCCATTAGTTCTCCTGTAGCGCTGCGCGAAGCAGCTCATGAGCCTGGTTGAGTTGCTCGGCCTGGGCCGAAAGATCTTCGGCTGGCTCAGCAAGTATTTCTTCGATGGACTGATTAAGCTCTTCGGGTGTCACCGCGAGCTGGCGCGGATCCCTGGGAACTGGATGAGTCATTAACTCCATCCCCTGATAACGGACTCAGCCTTTTCTGACACCGGCTGAATGTAGCGTGGGGCTTTGCCCATTGACCACACCACTTCCAAGACCGTACGTAGGGCCTGGACAGATGTCGCAGTGCTATCACCATTGTCCACAAGGACATCATGGCCATCGACGCGCGCGGTGAATCCACCTTGGGCACCTGGTGCCAGTTCATGGGCACTGCGAGTCATATCTGACAATGAGTCACCAATGAAGTTCGGGCGGTATTCCTTGCTTGCCTCAATGAGTTCCATCTCATGGGAGACACCAGTCAAGACATGGAAGGTGTTCATTGCCGCAGCGTTGCCGCCGGCAATGTCGGTGTTTAGACGGTCTCCGACCACCAGCGGGCGCTTCGCGCCGACTAGCTTGGCAGCTTGGCCAAACATCTCTGGTTCCGGTTTACCAGCAGAAACCGGGCTGACACCGGTTGCGGATTCGATTGCCGCGACCAAGGAGCCATTACCCACAGCCAAACCACGCTCAGTTGGCAAAGAGGAATCGAGGTTGGATGCGACATACTTAGCGCCCTGGCGAATAGCCAGCGCGCCTTCGGTCAGCTGTGCCCAATCGACGGAAGGGTCAAAACCCTGAAGAACAGCATCAGGCTTGTCATCGGCCGATGCAACGACAGTGTAGCCCGCAGCTGTCACCAGGTCGCGGAAAGAGTCTGCGCCAATAACGAGAATCTTCGCGCCCTGCGGGACATGCTCTCCAGCCAAAGTCACTGCAGCCTGCGCTGAGGTCAGCACATCCGCGGTTTCGACTTTCAGGCCAATTCCACGCAACTTTTCTGCAACTGCTTCCGGCGCGCGCGACGCATTATTTGTCACGTAAACGCTTGGCAGGCCACAGCTGTTAATGAAATCAACCGCACCGTCAATTGCGCGGCCGCCTTCCCAGACAGTTCCATCAAGATCTAAAAGCAGTGCGTCGTGCTGTTCAATCAGGCTCATTGGGGTTTTAGAACTCCTTCAAACGCTCTTCAGCGTCTGTCCATTTGTCTTCGTCAAGCTTTGCCGTGTGCTCGAACCATTCCTTGGCTTCTTCCTTGCGTCCTGCCTCTGCCAAAGCATTTGCGTAGGCGTAGCTCAAGCGCATCGCTGGGATGCCCTTCGCTTCCTTGGATGGATTAGCGCGCTGGAGGGTAACCACAGCTGATTCAGCCTGGCCCAAGTCTAAGCGTGCGCCGGCAACAACGATGGCCAGTTCAATGGCGGTCTCCGCATCAACAGTGCGAGCTTCCTCGCTACGGCCGAGCTCAATCGCCTTCTCAGGACGACCCAAGCCACGTTCACAGTCAGCCATAACAGCCAACATGCCTGCTCCGCCGGAGATTCGGCGGGCAGCGCGCAATTCCGCAAGTGCTTCTTTCCACTCACCAGCGTGATATGCGGCGATCCCGTTAACCTCACGCGCAACAGCTACACGGCCTGCGCGGTCCTTTGCTGCACGGGCATGGCGAAGCGCCAACTGTGGGTCATCTTCCATCCACTGTGCTGCCATGATCATGTGCTTAGCGGTTGCATCAGCATTGTCCTTGGACAGAACCCGTAGGTCCTGCAGGATCATCTCATCCAAGTCGTAGATATCGATATCATCTGGCAGGTCCGGATCGGCCATGCGACGGTTGATGCGCTCCTCGCGGAAGCCAGCGCGCTGTGGCGCCAAGCTGTTCTTCTCGCGCTCTGCTTCTGCTCGACCGCCACGGTTTTCCCGACGTGGACCACGATCATCGTTGCGACGATCCCCACGACCACCGCGATCATTGCGGTCATCGTATCGTCCACGGCCACCGCGGTCGTTACGGTCGTTGCTGTCATTGTTCCAACCGCCACGGCCACCGCCCTGGCGATCATCACGACGGTTGTCACGAGGATCATCCCTACGGTCATCACGTCGGTCGTCTCGACGTCCCTCGCCGCGTGGCTTCCAATCTCCTCGATCTTGGCGGTCGTTGTTCCATTCACGACGGCCACCACGGTTGGAACCACGACGATCATCGCGTCCTCCGCGGTCGTTGCGGCCACCACGATCATTGCGATCGTTGTTCCAGCCGCCGCGAGAGCCGCCCTGACGGTCATCACGACGATTAGAACCGTGCGAGTCGGAGCGACGACCCCGCGACTCTTCACGGCGGCCTTCGTTATAACGCTCAGACATTCACATTCTCTTTCATTGCTACTTATGGCAGATTATCTTCGGCTATTCTACCCGCGAAAGCTCTGAAAACAGATTCCACATCCTGGAACCCGAATACTGTCTTGCGTGCCACAAGACATCGATGAAGATTCAGCTACCTCTTCCTCATATTTCACCCGATAAGCCACCATCAAACCCCACAAGAACTTAAGTCCAGAGACAGCTGCCCAGAAAACCAGAAAAGCCTTGCGCGACAACTAATATCGCACACGACTTACTAAGCACTTCGACTAGAAATGCCGCTACACACGACTTTGAAAACTACTCAACAATCGAGTCGACCAGGATGTTTGCAGAGAAGTAGTCAAGACGGAAGGTGGAGGCTGGAGTGTGGTAGACACGGCCCTCCGTCACGGCTGGAGACGTATTGAACGCTGGTTCGTTCTTGATCATCTCCTGGTTTTCCTTATCGCTAGAGACTAAAATCCAGTTCTCGCCAGGCAGCCCCGCTTGGATGTTCTCAATTGACAAGCTGATGATATCGCCGCGGTCGGCACCCATGGAGAGGTCCCCCTTTACTTCTTCCGGCACCTCGGTAAGGTCAAATCCAAGACGAGACAGAATCTGATTCTGTGGAGCCTCCGGAGTCAATGCAGCAGCGCCCGATCCATCACCAAACACGATGAATGAAGACGTTTTGCCCTCTGGAAGTTCAATCTGCTCGCTCGCTTCTTCGATACGTTCATCGAAGTCCGCGATTACCTCAGCAGCTCCTTCCTCATGACCAGTGGCCTCACCAATCTTGGTAGTGACGTCCTGCCACGAAGCATCCGAGTAGTCAACGACAAGTACGGGGGCGATTTGCTCAAGCCTATCGATTTAGTCGAACGCGGAGTCACCGGAGTTTTTGGAACCGACAATCAGGTCAGGAGCGTATCCCACAGCCTTTTCCGCGCCTGGTGCGGTGTTATCCCAAAGCTTTTCAACGCCGGCTTCTTTTGCTTCTTCCGACCACTGGATAAAGAAACCGTTCTCATCGGAAAGGTCTTCCACATTCTCACCGGTGGCGCCAGTAGCAATGACTGGTGCATCAACAGCAAGCAAGGAACCGGCCAGTGTGACTGACGTGGAGACAATCCGCTCTGGCTGAGATTCCAGAGTCAGCTCGCCGTTGTCGGTTTCAATAGTTCGTGTCCATTCGACACTATCAGCTTCGGTTGATCCTTCACCGCTGGCTGCAGAATCCTCATTTGATGTGGCACCGGACTCTTCGGAGCTACAAGCAGCAAGACTACCGATGAGTGCACCTGCCGCGTTCTGGTGGCCCAACAATGACTATGATCTTCTGAATGAGTGGAACAGCCGCTCTGCAAGCTCCGACGGACTCAGGAGGGTAATTTTCCACGAGTATGGAAAGTACGACATTCATCTATCCGGCGAGAACGCGAAGTTCGGAGAAGTCCTAGGGAGCCAAACGAACACAGTAAGTACCACCAGAGAATACAATGGTGGACACGACTATTTGAATTGGAGGCGAGGCATCACCAAAGGCCATGAGTGGATTCGCGAGAAGCGCAATTAGCCCAAGCTCCTTTAAATAGGAACCTATAGACTTGGCCCTCTTCTTGGCGGCTTTCCCCAACGACCCAAAGGGGCCAAAACGCACAAAAAGGAAGGCTAGGAAGAACATGATGTTCTTCCTAGCCTTT